>Ga0114945_10000358_pt1 | contig 29174 bp, 29 predicted proteins | sample OV2TP3_FD_87194 | JGI IMG/M metagenome (GOLD analysis project Ga0114945, IMG submission 87194) | Hot spring microbial communities from Beatty, Nevada to study Microbial Dark Matter (Phase II) - OV2 TP3 | ecosystem: Environmental > Aquatic > Thermal springs > Hot (42-90C) | place: USA: Beatty... | reverse complement strand
TGATTTTGGATTTTAGATTGCCGATTTTCGATTGGGAGCCGATACATGAATAACAAATTTTGCAGCCGATTTTTTGAATTGAGATTGAGTTCCAATCCAAAATCCAAAATCGAAAATCTAAAATGGCTGGGGCTTTCGGTAATCGCTTTCGTGCTCGTGGTGGCTGGGGCTGTGGCTCAGGCGCAGCAGCCTAAGAAAGTGCCACGGATCGGAATTCTTTTCCCCAGCACCGCTGCCACAACCACGCACCTCCTTGAAGCCTTCAAGCGAGGTTTGCGAGAACTTGGCTATGTGGAAGGGCAGAATCTCCTCTTAGAGCCCCGGTACGGTGAAGGAAAAGCTGAACAACTCCCTGTCCTTGCTGCCGAATTGGCCCGTCTGAAAGTTGATGTCATCGTAGCAGTCACCAACTCGGTGATCGAGGCTGTCAGGCAAGCGACACCGACAATACCGATCGTCACGCCGAACAGCTCTGACCCGGTTGGGTCCGGGTTTGCTGCCAGCCTGGCTCGACCCGGTGGAAACGTGACTGGGCTGACCGCGTTTTCCCCGGAACTCAATGGAAAAAGGTTGGAGCTCCTCAAGGAGACTATTACCAGGCTCTCGCGGGTGGCCCTGCTCTTGAATCCGAATGTCCCAGGAAGCGCTCTCGATCTCAAAGAGACGGAGCTAGCAGCTCGATCCCTAGGGCTTCGGATTCAATCTTTGGAAGTGCGAGATGTCTCTGACATAGACAGCGCTTTTAAGACGATGGCCAAGGAGGGCGCCGACGCCTTGACCATGTTCCCAGGTCACCCAGGGCTTTTTGTGAACCGGAAAAAGATCGTGGAGCTTGCACGAAAGAATCGGCTGCCAGCGATGTACTCTATAAGCGAATTTGTCGACGCTGGTGGCCTGATGTTCTACGGACCGGACCGTCTCGTAGGATACCGGCGTGCGGCCTACTACGTGGATAAGATCCTAAAGGGGTCGAAGCCGGGCGAGTTACCGATCGAGCAGCCGACGAAGTTCGAACTGATCATCAACCTTAAAGCTGCCAAGCAGATCGGCGTGACGATTCCGCCGAACGTGCTGGCAAGGGCGGATAGGGTGATTAAGTGACAGCAGGCTCAGCCGCAAAGAAAACGCTGATCCGCCTCTGGCGGAAACAGGCGAGAAGCAAGATGGGATGGGAAAAAGACGATCTGAAATCGGCAGTTTCGAAGAGACCGCTCAAGCCTTAGTCCGGCGAGCGAGTCGGCGAAGAAATTGCCTCACGGAGATGACTCGAACTCGGCGCCGGCGCAGGGCTTTGATCAAATCGAGATCCCGTTTGAGATCATCATCCCGCGTTACCAGATATTGCGATTGGCCAAGGATGGCAGCTTCTAAAATCTCGTTGTCATCGGGATCGCGACATATCTTGAGATCACCGGAGATCTGGATGACACTTGCGCGAGCTGCGATAAGCCGGACAAATGTTTCTACCTCCTCGGGGGGATATTTAAATCGCAGAGTCAATCGTGGTCGGCTAAGGACTTCTGCAATTTCAGCGAGCTGTGAGAGAGACGTGACGACGCTAAAGTCGTCGCGCCGCCATCTCGTGATAACTTGCCCCGGAGGGCCGGTAGGTTTGAGGAAGGCGGAGACCCAAATGTTGGTGTCAAGCAGGGCGACGAGCGGCACGGTGCTGCGCCTTAACCTCGGCCCTCGCTCGAGTCACTTCCGCCTCGATGACTTCTTGTGGGATCGCTTTGGTACGGCTTCTCATCCTACGAAGCAAGCGTTCGAATTCCCTCCGCCACTCAGGCTCTCGGTAGAGGGTAACCAGGACCTGGGACTGCTCCTTCAATCGGAGCGGTTTGAGGGGTCTCAGCACTCCATTTTCATAGACGGCCCTAAACGTTTCTTCCACTGGACGAGCTCTTCTGGACTCTGCCATAACCAGCATTATAGCGGCGCCTTCGCGCTGCGGTCAAGCACGCTACGCAGAGAGCTGACAGCGGCGATGGCGGATCTTGGATGGAGGGATCAATGAGTAAAAAAATCATTGGCCTTACGCTAAGCGCTATGCTCTTGGCTCTTAGCTTTCCAGTTGAGGCGCAGCAGCCGAAGAAAACTTACCGCATAGGTTACCTTTCTCCGCGCCTCGGCTTCGATTCTGGTGCGGAGGCATTTCGACAAGGTCTGCGCGAGCTTGGATACATCGAAGGACAGAACACCGTCATCCAGTGGCGATTTGCCAAAGGCAAGAGCGATCTTTTTCCTGAGCTTGCCGCCGAGCTGGTCCGGATCAAAGTTGACGTCATTGTGACAACAGGAAGCCCAGCAACCCATGCGGCGCAGCAAGCTACCAGGACAATCCCATTGTTATGACGGTTGTTGGTGATCCTGTTCCAAGGTTTGTTGCCAGTCTTGCAAAGCCAGGTGGAAACATCACGGGATTGACCCAAATTGCACCCCAGCTAAGCGGAAAGAGGCTAGAGCTGTTGCTAGAGCAGATCGGGTGATCAAGTGATTTTGGATTTTAGATTGCCGATTTTCGATTGGGAGCCGATACATGAATAACAAATTTTGCAGCCGATTTTTTGAATTGAGATTGAGTTCCAATCTAAAATCCAAAATCGAAAATCGAAAATGGCTGGGGCTTTCGGTAATCGCTTTCGTGCTCGTGATGGCTGGGGCTGTGGCTGAGGCGCAGCAGCCGAAGAAGGTGCCGCGCATCGGGTATTTGACGCTCAGCGCTGGCGTCTCGCAGCCCGAAGAGGTTTTTCTGCAAGGTCTCCGGGATCTTGGCTATGTCGATGGCCGAAACATCATCATCGAGTACCGGCGGGCGGCGGGCAGGACAGACCGCCTCCGCGCCTTGGCGGAGGAACTGGTCCGCTTGAATGTGGACATCATCGTGGCCCGGGCCACGCCGTCGGTCCAGGCCGCGAAGGACGCGACCAAAGCAATCCCCATCGTTATGGCGGCCGCGGCGGATCCTCTGGGGAGCGGATTTATCGCTAGTCTGGCGCGGCCCGGCGGCAACATAACGGGCATGTCCAACATTATGCCGGAGCTTGCGGGAAAGCGGTTGGAGCTGCTCAGGGAAATACTGCCGAAGCTTTCTCGTGTTGCCTTTCTGGCCCACGGCGGCGATCCGGCACACAAGCTGTTCGTGAAGGAAGCCCAGGACGCAGCCCGGCAATTCGGGATGACATTTCAGCCGGTGGTGATCGGAGGGCCGGAGGAAATCGAAAGCGCCTTCTCGGCAATAGCGAGAGAGCGGGCAGGGGCTCTGATCGTTCAGCCGCTTTTTATCAACAATCTTGGACAGGGGCCAAAGATCGCCGAGCTTGCAGTAAAGCATCGGCTGCCGACAGCCTCGGATGGGGCGCTGTTCGCGGAGGCCGGAGGGCTGATGTACTACGGACCGGACTCCTTGCCCCTGTTCCGCCGCGCGGCCACTTACGTGGACAAAATCCTGAAGGGGGCAAAACCGGCTGAGCTTCCCGTGGAACAGGCGACGAAGTTTGAGTTCCTGATCAATCTCAAAGCGGCCAAGCAAATCGGGTTAACAATTCCTCCTAATGTTTTGGCTAGAGCTGACAAAGTAATCCGATGATCGAACAATCTAAAACCTGTGCTGAGCGAAGTCGAAGTATCCAAAATCGAAAATATCCAAAATCTAGCCAATTATTCATGATCTTAGGATCACCCCAGACAATGAAAATGGTTATACTGTCTCTCACGGCTATTTCCGCGGAAGAAGGTCGGCGTATGTTTGGTGCCACAGAGCCCGCAGCCAATTGGACTTGGATATCCCCAGGCACCCCGAACTGTTGCCTTTCGCTAGGCGGAGAGCACGCGAAGTAAATTCTTTGTTTCATGGATATCCCCCGGAGGTAGCTGCGAGAGGAGGACCGACTATGGAGGTTGTTTACCGCCGCTGTAGCGGCTTGGACGTTCACAAAAAGAGCGTTGTTGCCTGTGTGCTGATTTGGGAAGGGGGGGTCGTCAAAAAGGAGGTTCGCAGCTTCGGGACCATGACCGAAGATCTGTTGCTGCTTCATGATTGGCTTTCGGCCCACGGGGTCAGCCATGTGGCCATGGAGAGTACCGGGGCTTACTGGAAGCCGGTTTTCAATGTGCTGGAGGGGAGCTTCACGGTGCTTTTGGTCAATGCCACCCACATCAAAGCGGTTCCCGGGCGGAAGACCGATGTGAAGGATTGCGAGTGGATTGCAGAGCTTCTCTGCCATGGGCTGCTCAAAGGGAGTTTCATTCCTCCAGAGCCGATCCGGGATCTTCGGGATCTGACCCGCTATCGGAAGTCTCTGATGGACGAACGGGTTCGGGAGGTGAACCGGCTGCACAAGCTTTTGGAGTCGGCTAATGTGAAACTCGCCTCGGTGGCCACCGATGTGATGGGAGTTTCCGGCAGAGCGATGCTGGAGGCGCTGCTTTTGGGCAGTACCGATCCTGAGGTTTTGGCAGAGTTGGCCCGGGGGAAGTTGCGTAAGAAGTTGCCCCTTTTGAGGCGGGCGTTTCACGGTCGTTTCCGTGCGCATCATCGCTTCATGCTCGAGCAGATTCTTTCTCACATGGATTTTCTCGATGAAGCCATCGAGCAGATCAGTCAGGAGGTAAAGAGTCGCCTTTCCCCTTTTTGTGAACCGATCGAACTCTTGAAGACCATCCCGGGAGTGAATCAGCGGGTGGCTGAGGTGATTGTGGCGGAGATCGGGGTGGATATGAGTCGCTTTGCCACGCACCGGCATTTGGCTTCTTGGGCCGGTCTGTGTCCGGGCAATCATGAGAGTGCAGGGAAGCGTAAAAGCGGCAAAACTCGCAAAGGGAATCGTTGGTTGAGCCGAGCTCTTGTGGAAGCCTCTTGGGCCGGGTCTCGCGCGAAAGGGACGTATCTCAAATCGCAGTACCATCGATTGCTGCCTCGTAAGGGCAAAAAGAAGACTGCCGTGGCTGTTGCTCACACGATCCTGGTCATCGTTTACCATATGTTGGTTAAGAAGGTGCCTTATCGTGAACTCGGCCAGGACTATTTGGACCGTTTGAACCGTACGGCCATTACCAGACACCATGTGAAACGACTCCAAAGTCTCGGGTACAACGTTACGCTCCAACAAACGGCGGCTGCTGCTTAACCAAAGCTGAGGACTTATTTTCGAAGTAAGATATTTGAAATTTTCGGTTGAATTTTGGAGTACGGAAGAGGAAAAATATCACTCGCGCGAAGACGCAAAGTACGCCAAGTTCGAACAAATAAGAAGATATTTTTCTTTGCGCTCTTGGCGTCTTGGCGCGATAACTTTGTTGAAGTGGTTCTGTTAAACATTTAAAACGTAAGAATCTAAAATCGTTAGAGCTTGTAGATGGGAATCCGGAGGGCACGGGCTGCGCCAATCAGTCGGCCATCGTAGCCTGCGAGAGAGATTCGCTGGCCCTGCTTTCGGAGAAAATCCATAGATGCCAAATGGAGGGCATCCAGGGTGCGGACTGACTTTGGGAAGGGCTCCAAGGCCCTCGTGAGCACCGGCGGGGAAAGCTCAATAAGGGCGACGCGGCTCAGGAGGGAACGCACCTCATCTGCATGCGATCGGGTGAGTCTGCGCGCATGAATCCGAGTCCAGATTTCATACTCAAGCAGACGGCTAGAGATAAGATCCTCCTGCCAAAGCCGCTCGGGTGGCACGCGGTCTTCTGCAAGGAGGTGAGCAAGCGCAACCGACGCATCGAGATAGATCACCGGTCGCTCCGGTCCTGCTCCAGTTCACGAAGTAGGTCGCGGAAGGACATGACCGGCTTGCGCGGTGGGGGACCTGCGGATGGCAGCGTGGGAGGGGTGATCCAGCCTTGGCGTACGGCCTCCGCAAGCAAGGCATCGGCCAGGAGCGGGCTCCGGCTCTTTTGGGGAGGCGCCAGTTCGGCGACCACACGGTCACGGTCGGTGACCAGTACGGTTTCTCCGCTCGCGGCAAGGCGGACATACTCGCTAAGCTTGTTCTTAAGGACTTTTAACCCTACGGCCCGCATAGTTATAATGTAGCCTCCGGTAGCTACCATGTCAAGGACCGCGTCAGGTGAATATGGAACAGGTCGTTATCGGTCTATTTCTCGTTTTTTTTCTTTTGGAGCTCCTCGTTGAGTTTGTCCTCAATGAGATGAACATGAGCCATGTCCGCAAGAGACAGGCTGAGCAAGAAATTCCCGATTTTTTCCTGGGAAAGATAGATTCCGGGGATTACCGCAAGTCCGTGGAATACACGCTCGCCAAGGGGCACTTTCAGCGCTGGGCAGGAGTCTATGGAGGGACGGTCACCCTGTTCGTCTTGTTTGGCGGCGTCCTTCCCTATCTCGATCGTCTCTCCCGGGATGTAGGCAGTCAATTTTTTCCACCCTGGACACAAGCCACGGGTATCCTATTCTGCCTCGGCACGGGCTTGGTCTTCTCTATTTTGAGTCTCCCTATCGACCTTTACTCCACCTTCGTTATCGAGGAGCGCTTCGGTTTTAACAAGACCACGCTGAAACTCTATCTCATGGACAAGATCAAAGGATTCGTCCTCGGAATTGTGATCAGAGTCCCCTTTCTTTTCGGCGTGCTCTGGTTCATGGGCAACACGGGTCCTTACTGGTGGCTTTGGGCGTTTCTCTTTATCTTCGCCTTTCAACTCCTCATGGTCATTGTCTATCCCACGCTGATCGCGCCGCTATTTAACAAGTTCGAGCCTTTAAAGGACGGGGAGCTGCGCGAGCGGATTCTGGCCTTGGCTGGGCAAGTCGGGTTTAAGACCGGTGGGATCTACACCATGGACGGCTCAAGGCGCTCGACCCATTCCAATGCCTATTTCACCGGGATCGGAAAGACCAAACGGATTGTTCTTTTTGATACCCTTATGGAGCAGATGACCATCGACCAGGGATTGGCCGTTCTGGCCCATGAGATGGGCCACTATAAGATGAAACACATTCGCAGGATGCTGGTTCTTAAGGGCATTTCTCTTCTTGTGGGCCTCTATCTTGTCAGTCTGCTCGTGGGCTATGAGCCTATGTTTCGCGCCTTCGGCTTGGAAAGGCCATCGGACTCCGGGCTATTGGTCCTCTTCGGTCTGCTCTCCGGCCCGTTGACGTTTTATCTCCATCCGCTGTTGAACCTTCTGTCCCGCAAGCACGAATACGAGGCTGACCGTTTTGCCGCTCGGACCTTGAAGGACGCAAGGCCAATGGAAGAGGCGCTTATCAACTTAACGGTTAAGAACCTCTCCAATCTGACACCTCATCCCTGGTACTCGGCCTACCATTACTCCCATCCGACCACCGCAGAGCGGATCGGCGCCGTCCGGCAATCGTTGGTCTCCTTCCGCGCGGCTTATCTCCCTTGAGTCCGGGGCTATACCGGGGCGGACTTGGAGATCACCTCGCGGGGAGGGAACTTGCGCCCAATGAGCTTGTATTGGAAGGCCACGTCCATCATGGGCTGGAGGTCGGATTCCAGAAGCCTTTTCTCGAAGGCGGGCAGCGCCATCACCTTCAGGAAATCGGGCTTAAGCCCCGTGTGTTTGGCGATGGTCCTTCTAGCCTCTTCGGGGTTGGCGTTGTGGGCGTCGATTCCTCGGTTGATAGCCGTGATGAATGCTTTCACGGTATCCTGGTTTTTCTGAATCCACGCCTCGCTGCAGAAATAGGAGGCGATCAGAAGCCTCGGGGCGATGCCGCCCAGAGGATAGCCCAACACCCTGGTTTTTCTGTTCACCTTAGATGGAACTGTCACGAACGGTTCCACCGCAACAAAGGCGTCGATGTGCTTCTTGACAAGAAGCGCCTCCATTTGCGGAAAGGGTACCTCCACCCACTTGACGGCGGAGGAGTCGCCGCCGTTACTATCGATCCAGTGCAGTCCGGAGACGTGGATGATATTGCGAAGGGTGTTGGTGGCAATGGTCTTTCCGTGAAGATCTTTTGCCGACTTGATGGGTGAATCCTCAGCTACCTGGAAGCCAAAGACGTCGTTGGTTCCGCGCTTGTTGACGGCGCCGTTGGCGATAAAGCGGTAGTCAAACCCTTCCAGATAGCCCTGGTAGATGGAGACCACGTTGGACCAGCCGATGTTGAGGGCACCGGAGGCAAGGGCCGGCGCGATGGCCGCGCCGCCGACCATCGCGGTTACATTGATGTCAAGGCCCGAGTCTTTGAAGAATCCCCGGTCCAGAGCGAAAAAGAAAGGTGAGAGATCGCCAATCTTCATCGTCCCGATGTGAAGCTTCGTTTGGGCCAAGGCCAGGTCCCATGGCAACATCAGAGTCCCTGCCGCCGCGATTCCCTTCGCTGCCTTAGCGAGAAACGCACGACGGGTGAGCGTTGCCAGGTCAATGCCGACAGTAACCTTCTTCATGTCCTAACCCCCCAATAGAAAGCTTGCTGGATTCTAGGATGAACTTTCATGCCTTGCAAGTCTTTTCCCTTGACCCTGATCCGTCGATAAGGGGGAGGACGGCCAGGGTTTCCAAGGTGTTACGATTACCAACAGATTATCCCTTGACGCCGGTCCTAAGTCTGCCCTATTTTTAGGGCGTTCTTCCGAATAGCAACTTAGGCTGGATCGCAGCAGAGTCAGGAGGACACCTATGAGTAGACCAAAAACAATAGAGTGGCCGGAGGAGGCCAAAATCTGCGTCACGTTCATAGTGCCTTGGGAGGTTTGGCCGGAGAACTTTGCGACACACCAATCCCTTCAGCGGCACCCGGGAGGCAACATCCCCCCGCCTCATGCTGTTTTTAAACAGAATATGGCATTAGTGACCGAGCGGGAATACGGGGACCGTGTCGGCATCTGGCGTCTGATAGATCTCTTCGAGCGCCATAAACTGAAGGTCACTTTTCTGATGAATGGTTTAAAGGTCGAACAATTCCCCAACGAGGTTCGGGAGTTCAAAGCCCAGGGCCATGAATTTTCCTCCGAAGGCTATGAACATGAGTATTCCTTCATGTACACCAGAGAGCAGGAGCGGGAATCGATCCAAAAGACGGTAGCCGCGTTTGAAAAGGTCCTGGGGCAAAAGCCCACCGGATATCTCTCGCCCGGCCACGCATCCACTGATAACACCCTGGATCTGGTCGCCGAGGCCGGCTTTATTTGGTGGGCTGATCCTCTGAACAGCGACAATCCCTACACCGTAGAGGCGCGGGGGCGCAAGATCGTCGTCGTTCCTTATAACGTGCCCGGGTGCAACGACTACTCCACCTACGGGACCGGGCGCACTCCGAGAGATCTCCTCCAGATCATGAAGGACCAGTTTGACTACCTCTATTGGGAGGGAGAACAGGGGCAGCCGAAATTTTTCGCCTTCAACCTCCACCCCTTTGTCTCCGGTGTTCCCTACCGGACCAGAATCATTGACGAGTTCATCAAGTATGCCAAAGGCTTTCCTAAAGTTTGGTGGGCCCGCCGGATCGAGATCGCCAACTGGTGGTTAGAAAAGAGCTATTAGGGGTGCGCTCAATCTCCTCGTGTGCGGCATCGTCACCTGGAAGGTCATCCCCTCTACAAACCCATCTGAGAAAAGGACCGGTCCAATTTTTTTATCGCCTCGTCCACCTGCTCCTTGGTGACACTCAGGGGCGGAGTGATCCGGATGACATTGCCCCAAAGGCCCCCCTTCCCGATCAGGAGCCCGTTGGCCTTGGTCCTTTCAAAGAGCCGTTTGACAGCCTCGGGGTCGGGCTTTTTGTTCTCGCCCACAAGCTCCAGTGCCTGCATCAAGCCCATGCCTCGGACATCGCCGATCACGGGATACTTCGTCTTTAAGGTCTCTAGCCCCTCTCTCAAGCGTTGCCCCATGATGCGGGCGTTTTCTACCAGATTCTCTTCCTCGACCACTTCGATAGTGGCTAGCGCCGCCGTGCAGGTGACCGGGTTGCCCCCGAAGGTCGAGATCGTCATCCCTTTCATGCTGTCGGCTATCTCAGGAGCGGCGACGGTGGCACCGATGGGCGCCCCATTGGCCATCCCCTTGGCTAAGGTCATGATGTCGGGCTCAACGCCCCAATGCTCGATCCCGAACATCTTCCCTCCGGTCCTGCCCCATCCTGTCTGCACCTCGTCGCAGATAAAAAGACCGCCATACTTGCGCACAATCGAGACGATCTCTTGGAAATATTCCTTAGGCGGCGTGATAAAACCACCGATCCCCTGGATCGGCTCGGCAAGAAAGGCGGCGATGCGGCCGGAGGTCTGGGTCTGGATCGCCTCCTCCATATCCTTGGCGCATTTGAGATCGCAGCTTGGGTAGGTGAGCCCAAAGGGGCAGCGGTAGCAGTAGGCGTTGGGGATATGATGAATTCCAGCTACGGGCGCGGGCATGAGGCGCCAGGTGGAGTGGGCGGTAAGGCTCATGGCTAGATGGGAACGGCCGCTGTAGCTGTGGCGCAGCGCGATGACATCCTGGCACTTGGTGTGGAGTTGGGCGAGTAAGACTGCCGTCTCATTGGCTTCCGTCCCGCTGTTGGTAAAAAAAGACTTCTGCAATCTGCCCGGCGTGATCTGGGCCAGTTTCTCCGCCAACCGGACCTGGGGCTCGGTCGGATAGAGCGTGGAAATATGCTGGAGCCTGTTTGTCTGTTGCTGGATCGCCTTGGTCACCTTCTCGTTGCAGTGCCCGACGCTGATGGTAACGATGCCGCCAAAGAAATCGAGATACTGTTTTCCTTCAACATCCACCACCATTGCCCCCTTGGCGTGGTCGACGACCAGCGGCTCTTCATAGTAGTTGGCCACACAGGAAAAGAGATAGTTCTTCTGCTTTTTGATGACTTCCTCTTTTTTCATAGTGACATAAGGGATTCTAATCCGGATGAAGAGCTTGATTCAAGCACGACTCTTCTTCTTAGTGCCCGGACCATAGATGACTGTTCCGGGCCGAGCGCCGCTGTGCTCTCCGCCATCGATGACGACGATGCCGTTCACGAGCACATATTTGATCCCTTTGGGGTAGCGCTTGGGATTCTCATAGGTCGCGGTGTCTGCGATCGTATCAGGATCGAAAACCACAATGTCGGCCCAATAGCCCTCCCGGAGAAGGCCGCGATCCTTTAGGCCCAGGACTTGCGCAGGCAATGAGGTCATTTTGCGCACCGCCTCTTCCAAGGTCAGGACCTTCTCCCCGCGCACATACTTTCCTAGGACTCTCGGATTAGTGCCAAAACTGCGCGGATGGGGCTTGCCAGGATAGTTTAGATTCAGGGCACTGCCGTCCGAGCCGACCGAGACCCAGGGCACCCGCATGACGGTTTTGACATCTTCCTCGGACATGGTGTGATGCACGCCATGGATAAAGATCCCTTCCTCGAAGATGAGGTCGAAACAGGTGCTCACAGGGTCGTTCCCGCGGATCTTTGCGATCTCAGCAATGGTCTTTCCTTCGAACGGTTTGAGACCAGCGGTGTCGAAGCGGGAAGCGACAATCCCTTCCCACCCTCCATGCTCGTTGACGTACTGGTTAAACTCGGGATCAGCGATAACCCTCTCCCGAAAGCTCGGATTTTTAAACTGGGCAATCGTCTCGGCCACCGGCGCATTCTGCACCCAGCGGGGGAAGAGCCTGCGCCAGGGATGCTGCATGGCGGTATAGGGATACTGGTTGGCCGTGATCTCGAGTCCCTCCCGGCGCGCCTCCTCGATCTGCTGAACGACCTCACGCACCCTTCCCCAGTTGCTTTTCGACCGCATCTTGAGATGGTAGATGTGCACGGGGATGGCCGCCTCCCTGGCAACCCGGATCGCTTTGTCCAACTCCTCCATGATATCGAAGCCCTCGCTCCCCAGGTGGACTCCGTAATAGCCTCCGTAAGTCTTGACCACCTTGGCCATCTCGATGACCTCTTCGGGATATTCCGGACCCTTGGCGTGCCAGGCAGCGGTGAGACCCAAGGCCCCTTCCCGCATCGCTTGCGCAACCATCTGGTTCATCTTCTCCTGCTCTTTGGGAGTAGCGGGCCGCTCGTCGAAGCCAACGGCGATGCGTTTGATTTGTTGCGGGGAGACGCCGGAGGCAACGTTAATCGAAACGCCCCCCTTGATCACCCTCTCGAAATAACCGGTAAAGGTGGTCCAATCGATCTCAATGCCATGGCGCCGCCTGTGCTCCGCGATGTACTCCTCCAACACGGCTCCTTGAAGCGGGGCGACGGTTTGACTCTCACCGATGATGTCCAGGGTCACTCCTTGGCGCACCTTGCTTTCGGCATTACCGTCGGCAATTAAGGGCTGATCGCTATGGGTGTGCAGGTCGATGTATCCTGGGGTTACCACCCGCCCTATGGCAGAAAGGGCGCGCTGGCCCGAGGCGGGGTTGATCTTTCCGACGCCGGCGATCTTGCCGTCCTTGACCGCGATATCGCCGTAAAACCAAGGGTTCCCGGTGCCGTCGATCACCCTACCCCCATGAATGACGATGTCGTAGAGTGCCACGGAATCCTTCTACCTAGGGCTCTGTACCATCGTCAATTCTCAGGGAGAGGATTCCTAGATCTGAGGCCTCATTCTTTTCTGTCGGCTTCCCACTTGGCCAGGAAGTAGATGAGGGCAAGAAGCAGAATCATCATTAGAGGAGGAAACACAGCCGCCATAGGGGTGTGAGTATAGAAATGTTGAGGCCAGAGGTCAACTCCGCCCTTCACAGGGTGCCGGGTCGGGTAGCCCACCGTTTACCATTTTCCCCTCCTGGTCGGAAAGCTAAGAGCTTTTCGTAACCGCTTGAGAAAGAAGCGCCGGGGTATCTCCTTGGCCCCCAGACTGATCAGATGCCGAGTCGTCACCTGAGCGTCGATCATCTGAAAGCCCCAGGCCTTTAACTGTTGCACCAAAGTAGCGAAGGCCACCTTAGAAGCGTCGGCCTTGTAAAAGAACATGGATTCGCCGAAGAAGCAGCGCCCCAGAGAGACTCCGTACAGTCCTCCGACCAACTCGCCCTCAGACCAGCTTTCCACGGAGTGGGCGAAGCCCAGCTCATGGAGGCGAATATAGGCGTCTTGCATCTCTCGGGTTATCCAGGTTCCCCGCTGTCCTTTGCGCGGCACCGCGGCGCACGCCCGAATCACCGGCGCAAAGGCCTTATCAAAAGTAACCTCGAAAACTGCCTTCTTGAGAGTTTGGCGCAGTCGCCGGGAGACGTGGAAGTCGTCGGGTTCGAGGATGAGCCGGGGATCAGGAGACCACCATAGTATGGGCTGTCCCTCAGAGTACCATGGGAAGATCCCCAACTGATAGGCGCGGATGAGCCGCTCGCTGCTCAAGTCGCCGCCAACCGCCAGCAATCCGTCAGGTTCCGCATGATCCGGCGGGGGAAAGACGATCTCATCAACGAGTCGATAAACAGGCATAGAATACTGCTAACATTTTAGCCTTGGCAGAAAATTTTTCCACCCGGCACTCTCTGCTACTCCCTGGTTTAATACCTCAGGCCAGGTTGACATCAGCGCATCTTATCAGATAGTCTCTGCGCCAAAATAAGGGCTTCCAGTCGTTTAATCTGTCGCAAGCGACCGCAGAAAGAAAGGAGGAGCGCTATGGATAGGCGATGCGTGATCTGGGTAATGGCCCTCATGCTGGGTGTTGCTGCCGTGTGGGGAAGCGCTGAGCGAGCGCATGCGGCGAGTGCCGCTGCTACCAAGTTGACTTTGGGAATGCCCACGACCCCCCCCAACTTGGTTCACATCGTCCCGTGGGTGGCGAAGGAGCAAGGGTTCTTCGCCGAAGAGGGTCTCGACGTCGAGATCACCACGTTCGAAGGCGGCGTCTATGTGATCCGCAACGTGGTGAGCGGCGCGCTCGATGCTGGCGCCGGCGTGGGGGCTTCGGTCGCCGTCTCGGTCGCGAAGAAGGCGGGGATCAAAGCCATCTACGGATCGGCCCCGAAATTCGCCTCGACGCTGACCGTGCGCTCCAACATCAAAACCCTCCAGGACCTCAAGGGAAAGAAGTTTGGAATCCAGGAGGTCGGCGGGTTCGCGGACGTGCTCAGTCGAATGGTGCTCAGAAAGGCGGGGATCAAGCCCGAGGAGGTGACCTTCGTGGTGATCGCCTCAGCGGACGTGCCGCCCCTGGTTGCCGGAGCGATCGACACCGCCGTACTTCATGTGGACCAGTTGATGTTGGCCCGCCAGAAGGATCCTTCATTCCACCCCCTGGTGAAGTTCTGGGAGCTTGAGCCAAACCAGATCTTCAACCTGTTTGTGGCTCAGGAGAAGAAGCTCGCCGCCGAGCCCGCCAAGTACCAGGCGCTGGTTCGGGCGCTGGCAAAGGCGAACCGCTTTATGTACGCCAATAAGGCGAGGACCGTGGAGATCGCCATGAAGCACGCCAAGATCCCGCGCGACGTGACCGAACCGGCATACGATGAGCTGGTGAAGGGCAGGGTTTGGTCCCAGAACGGCGGGCTGCCTAGGGCGAAGGTCGAGTACACCATCAACCGGATGGTGCAGGTCGGCAGCATCAAGCCTGAGGGGCAGCCGAAGTACGAAGACTATGTGGCTGTCTCGATTCTCGAGGAGGCGATGAAGCGCTTCCCACGTGTCCCTGACTATGATTGACCTTCGGCCTTCGGCGCAGAAATCCAAAATCTACCCTCACCTTTAATCCTCTCCTTTCGAGGGAGAGGGCAGGGTGAGGGTGAAAGCTGATCTGGTTAAATCCACCTGTCTAAAATTCTCTCGCCAGTTCGGCAGCTTAAATCGACCCGACCCTAATCTAAAGTGCCGGCATGGCTGTTGCGGTAAGTACCATAAGTTCAGATTGACAGATTAACTGATCGTCAGATACGCTCTCGCCAAAAGGCAATAGGCGCGAGGCACTAGGCAATATAAAACAGGGAAAACCATGAACAGGAAAATCATTGTCTGTCTACTGACTACTGCTCTACTGTCTACTGCTCCGTTCGTTGAGGCGCAGCAGGAGAAAAAGGTCCCGCGGATAGGTGTATTGCGGGCTGGATCGCCTCCCGATCCTTTCGTCGAGGCATTCCGTCAGGGTCTGCGCGAACTCGGTTACATGGAGGGAAAGAATATCCTGATCGAGTACCGATATGCACAGGGAAAATCCGATCGCCTCCCCGACCTGGCGGCGGAACTGGTTCGTATAAAAAGCGACGTGATCGTTACAGCGGACACGCCTCCGATCCGCGCTGCCAAGAACGCAACCAGGGAGATCCCCATTATCATCGGAAACGTCGCAGATCCTGTTGCTGCTGGACTCGTTGCTAGCCTGGCGCGCCCTGGTGGCAACATCACGGGATTGTCCAACCTTGCTCCGGAGCTAGATGGAAAACGGTTGGAACTGCTGAAGGAAACATTGCCGATAGCCACACGAGTGGCCTGGGTCTGGGATCCGGGCAATCCGGCCTTGACAATCAGGTTGAAAAAGATGCAAGCAGCAGCCCAGGGGTTGGGGGTTAAACTTCAGGCGCTGGAGGTGCGAAATCCCGAGGAACTAGATAGCGCTTTTAAGGCCGCAATCAGGGAACACGCCGGTGCTCTTCTAGTGCCAGCTGTAATGGTCAATTCTTACCGGAGACAAATCGTGGACTTCGCGGAAAAGAAACGGTTGCCGCTGATTTACGACACAAGAGAGTTTGTCGAGCAGGCTGGTGGCCTCATGTCCTATGGGCCGGACTTTTCCGACCTGTGGCGGCGAGCTGCCACCTACGTTGACAAAATCCTCAAAGGTGCAAAACCGGCCGACCTTCCCGTCGAGCAACCCACAAAGTTTGAGCTGGTGATCAATCTGAAGACGGCGAAGCAGATGGGCCTGACGATTCCGCCGAACGTGTTGGCGCGGGCGGATAAAGTCATAAGATGACATTTTCTATTTTAGATTGCCGATTTTGGATTTTTGATTTGCGATTCGTGTAGCCTCACTGATATGTTAAGTCAAAATCTAGCCAAGATATTTGAAATTTTTAGACCCTCACCTTTAATCCTCTCCCTTCGAGGGAGAGGGCAGGGTGAGGGTGAAGTTGATCGCCGATGGCTGGCTGCTGAGTGCTAAAAGTTAGAGAGAAATTCTCAAATTAAGCCGCTTAAATCTAAAATCGTAAAGGAGGCTTTTATGAAAAGAGTCATTTTTCTTCTGGCAATTATGTGGATTTCCCTGGGGATGTCCATCGCCTACGCCCAGAAGGTAGAGCGGATCACCATGGCGGGAGGTCCCCCGGCAGGGGTCTTCGGCATCTTCGCCACGGGCATTGGAACCTATCTCTCGAAAAACGTCCCCAACCTCGATGTCTCCGTGGCCGCCACCGCCGGCTCCGTCGAAAACCCGCGCCGGATCAACGCCGGCGAAGCCGAGATCGGGATCTCCTTTTCCTCGGACGTCCACGACGCCTTCCGCGGGCTCGACAAGTTCAAGGGCAAGCCGCTGACCAACATCCGGGCCGTCGGGCTGGTCTTCATGGGCGTGGGGCATCTCGTCACGTACGCCGACAGCGGCATCAAGACCGTCGAGGAGCTGGCGGGCAAGCGGGTGGCCGTCGGAAACCCCGGCTCAGGCACCTTCGCCCAGGCCGAGCGGATCTTCAGGGCACTGGGCATGTGGGACAAGATCACGCGGGTGCCGCTGCTCGGCACGGCCGCCGGCGAGGCCATGAGCGAAGGCAAGGCCGACGCCTACTACTGGGGTGGCCCCGCTCCCGACCGGGTGACGACGGAGGCCGCGACCAAGAAGCTGGTCCGCGCTATCGACCTGTACGGGGCGCTGTCGAAGACGGACTTCTTCAAGCAGTATCCTTACTTCGCGAAGTACACGTTTACGCCTGGCTCCTACCGGGGGATCAATGAGGAGGCCCACACTGTGGGTGTCCCTGCGCTCTGGATCACGAACAAGGACTTCTCGCCGACGCTTGTGCAGAAGATGACGGCGGCGGTCTACGGCCCCGAGGGGCACGCCCATATGCTGAAGGTCCACGCGGGCGCCAAGGACATGGTCCCGCGAATGGCCCTGCAGGGGATCACTGTCCCTCTCCACAAGGGGGCGGAGGAGCACTGGAAGGCGGCGGGGGTAACCATTCCCGACTCCATCCGCGCGCGCTAAGCTGAGAGCCCGGCGCGCATGGCCGACGAGATTCCTCAGGCACGCCTTCTGGCGGGAGCCTGGAACAGCGCCGCCCGGCTCATGCTGGGCGGCGTGTCGCTCTACTACCTGTGGGCCACGTCGTTCGGCGTGGTCTCCCTCCAATATTTCCGCGGCATCGCGGTACTCTACAGCCTGGTGCTGCCGCTCTTGCTCTACCGGGCGTGGCGGAAGAGCCGCAACGACCGGCCGACCGTTTCCGACCTCTTGCTCGTCGCGGCCACCGTGGTCAGCATCGGCTACTGGATCGTCGAGCACGAGAAGATCGCCTACCGCGCGGGCGCCTACACCGACCTCGATTTCTGGATGGGCGTCGTCCTGGCGCTGGTATCTATCGAGGCCGCCCGGCGCGTGCTCGGCTGGGGCATGGCCATGTGCGCCGTCGTGCCCATCGCCTACGCCCTGTTCGGCTCCTACCTGCCCTTCATCGTGGGCCACCGGGGCTTCACGGCCCGCCGGATCGTCGAGTTCGTCTACCTCAGCTCCGACGGCATCTTCGGGGTGATGGCCGATGTCATCGCCGGCTTCATCCTTCCTTTCGTCGTGTTCGGCGCCTTCATGGAGGTGGCCGGCGTCGCGAAGTTTTTCGTTGATCTCTCCCTGGCAGCACTCGGACGGATCGCCGGCGGACCGGCGCAGGCCGCCGTCATCTCCAGCCTCTTCATGGGGACCGTCAGTGGAAGCCCGATTGCCGAGACCGTGACGACAGGCACTGTGACGATCCCGCTGATGAAGCGGACCGGCTTTCCACCGCACATCGCGGCGGCAGTGGAAGGGGCGGCTTCTACAGGGGCGATGATCATGCCTCCTGTCATGGGGGCCGGCGCCTTCATCATGGCCGAGATGACCAACATCCCTTACCTCGAGATCATCAAGGTGGCGGCGATCCCGGGGATCCTCTTCTACCTCTCCGTGGGCATCATGGTCTACTTCGAATCCAAAAAGCTCGGCTTGCGGGGTCTGACAAGCGACGAGCTGCCGCGCTTAAGAGATGTGATGAAGCGCGGCTGGTATCTCTTCATCCCCATCATCGTCCTGATGGGGGCGCTGATCATGGGATGGGCACCCGGGACATCGGCGGTCTTCGGCATCGTCACGGCGATCGTCCTGAGCTGGTTAGCCCCTGGCACCCGCCTGGGTCCGGCCCGGATCTGGGAGGCCCTGGTTGAGGGCGGCAAGGCCAGTCTCTTTGTGGCTGCCCTCACCGGAGCTGTCGGCATCCTCATCGGCGTCTTGGCTCTCACCGGCATCGGGATCAGATTCTCGTACATTATGATCGAGCTGGCGGGCAAGAGTGTTCCTCTCACCCTACTGCTGGTCGCCGTCGCCACCCTCGTGTTGGGTCTGGCCTTGCCCATCACGGCCACTTACCTCATGGTGGCCGTCGTGGTCGTTCCCGGTCTAGTCAATCTTGGGCTGCCGCTGCTGACCGCCCACCTGATTGTTCTCTGGCTGAGCCTGGACGCCAATATCACGCCGCCTGTGGCCCTTGGCCCCTTTGCTGCCGCCGCCATAGCTGGGGCGGACCCGATGAAAACCGGCTGGAGCTGCTTCAGGTTCGCAAAAATCATCTACCTCATGCCAGTGCTGATGGCTTATACCCATATCCTGCTGACAGGGACGCCGGCGCAAAATTTTTTGGCGGTGATCTCGGTAACGGCGGGCACGGTGCTCTTTTCCATCTTAAGCACCGCCTTTTTTCTGGTCAGGATGACGGTTTTGGAATTCATCTTTCTAGCGCTCGCCACCGTGCTGGCGTTTGTCCCGTCGCCGGCTACAACGGCAGCCGCCGCTGCTCTTTTTGCTGCGGTGTATTTCTGGCAGCGCAAACGGGCCAGCGCCTTGGCCCGGCAAAGCACCGACCAACCCGTTGGGATTGCCATGAAATAGAGGCTACACAATACACCTTCTTGACTTATCGGTCTGAAACGAATATCAGAAGAACGATCTCTGGCTATGGTCGGATTCTTTCCGACAAGGAGGTACAAAATGAAAGGATCGAGTAAGGCGAAAGAAAACCTAGGCTGGGTCTTCTTACTCGGGTTGGGGCTGGGGCTTTTGATTTGGGACTCGGCCGCCGCTCAAGCTCCGATCAAGGTCGGAGCATCGATCTCCGTAACCGGCACCTATGCTAAGCTGGGCGGCTATACGCGAGATGGCTACCTCATGTGCGCCAAGGAGATCAATGACAAGGGAGGTCTCCTTGGGCGCAAACTCGAATTTGTCATTTACGACGATCGTTCAGAGACGACCACCGCGATCAAGCTCTATGAGAAGCTCATCACTGAAGACAAGGTCGAACTGGTTATGGGACCTTACTCCAGTCCGATCACCAATGCGGCTTCCACGGTGAGCGAGAAATACAAGAAGATCATGGTCGCCTCCCTCGCCGCTACCACCTCGATCTGGGAGCGCGGCTTTAAGTATCTCTTTATGACTATATCCCCGGCCGAGGTCTACATGGAAGGGCTGGTTGAGCTGGCTGCCGAACGGGGGCTCAAGACAATAGCCGTCATCAACGAGGACACGCTCTTTTCCAAGGCCGCAGCCAGCGGGACCATCGATTTGGCCAAGAAAAAGGCCATGAAGGTAGTCATGCATGACGCCTACCCGAAAGGGACGACCGACTTCTCGGGCCTCCTCATCAGGATGAAGGCATTAAACCCTGACGTGATCGTCGCCGGATCTTATTTCGATGATGCCGTAGCCACCACCCGCCAGATGAAGGAGCTAGATGTCAACCCGAAGATGTTCGGAGTAACTGTTGGGGGGGATGTCCCGGATTTCGGCAAACAGTTAGGAAAGACTGCGGAGTATGTTTACGGCTCCACCCAGTGGTCGGATGATGTCAAATATCCTGGGGCGAGGGAGTTCACTGAAAACTACAAAAAGATGTTTAACCGGGAGTTCTCGTATCACGCCCCCGCCGCCTATGGGGCCTGCCAGGTCTTTGCCGAGGCGATCCGGCGAGCTAAATCTCTCGACTCGGACAAGATCCGCGAGCAGCTTCTGAAGCTCAAGATCACGACTGCGTTCGGCGATTACCAGGTAGATGAGCGCGGCTTCCAGACCGCCCACAAGATGGTGCTCCTGCAGTGGCAGGAGGGAAAGAGGGTGACTGTCTGGCCGGCATCCCTGGCGGAGGCCAAGCCGCTCTACCCCACACCGCCCTGGAGCCAGCGCAAATAATGGCTGACCCTTCCCCGTAATCTAAAAGGGGTCTCCTCTTGCCGGGGAGACCCCTTTTTTTATATTCAGAGACCCTAAGGAACTGTTGATGCCGATTGAGATCACAGGGGGAATGCTGCTACAAGGGGTCGTAAGCGGACTGCTGGCTGGCGGCCTCTACGCTATGGTTGCCCTGGGAATGGCCCTCATCTTCGGCGTCATGCGGGTAATCAACGTCGCTCACGGGACCCTCCTGATGCTGGGGGCCTACGCAACTTACTGGCTTTTTGCCCTCTACGGGATGAATCCGTTCCTTTCCCTCCTGATCTCCTTCCCGCTCCTTTTCGTTGTCGGTGTTATTTTGCAGCGGCTTTTCGTTTATCGGGTAGTGGATGCCCCGGAGCTTTCTTCTCTCCTGCTCACGTTCTGGATCTCCATCTTCATCGCCAATATGGCCATGGTGGCCTGGACCGCTGACTATCGTTCTGTGGAGTTTCTGACCGGCTCCTTCCTATTGGGTCCCATCGCTCTATCCAAACCACGCCTCATCTCCTTCTGCTTTGCCCTAGGTATCACATATCTGGCGTTCCTCTTTCTCAACAAAAGCAAAACTGGTAAGGCGATCCGGGCCACCTCGCAGCACCGGGAGCTAGCTCAGGTCTGCGGCATCAATGTCCGGAGAATCGACCTCATCACCTTCGGCCTGGCCGCAGGGCTGGCCGGGACAGGGGGGAGTCTGGTCTCGGTCATGTTCTCCGTATTTCCCGAGATGGGCCAGATCTACGTCTTCAAGTCCTTTCTCGTTATCGTCCTCGGAGGGGCCGGAAACTACCCCGGGGCCTTCTTCGGCGGCCTGATACTGGGATTGGTAGAGGGACTGGCCTCTCTTTACTTGAGCGCTCAGCTCTCGGAGGTGATCGCCTATATCCTCCTGGTTCTCATCCTTCTGGTGCGACCGACGGGTCTCTTAAGGGGACGCTCATGAAAGGTCTGATCGGCGCTGTTGTCCTTTTGATCTTAGCGGCATTAGGTCTCATGCCCTTTTTCGTGACCAACTACATCGTTAGCTTCGCGATTCAGATCTTCATGTGGATCGCCCTGGCAGGGAGCTGGAACCTCATCTCCGGCTTTACCGGCTATGTCTCTTTCGGCCATGTCGCCTTCTTTGGGACCGGGGCCTACACTGCGGCCATTCTCATCAGCAAGGCCGGGTGGCACTGGTTTCCCGCCAGTCTGACGGGGAGTGTAACAGCAGCGGCCCTGGCCCTCATCATCGGGTACCCATGCCTGAGGCTGAAGGGACCTTACTTCGCCATTGCCATGCTCGGGCTCAACGAAGTGGTGCGCGCCCTGGTCTCCTATTTCGAAACTTTCACCGGCGGCGGCAACGGGATCTCTCTCCCACCTATCGCTTCCATCCAACCTGTCTACTACGCCATGGGAGGTGTGGCCCTGGCCGTGGTTCTCTTCACCTACCTGATCATCACCTCTCGCTTCGGCCTGCGCCTGCTCTCGATCCGAGAAGATGAGCTGGCTGCAGAGGCCATGGGCGTCAACACCGCACGTCTTAAGCTCTACGCCTTTCTCCTCTCAGCCACCTTTCCGGGAATCGTTGGCGGATTCTTTGCCTGGTACTCAAGCCACATTGAGCCGATAGGCACTTTTCCTCTACTGACAACCATTACGATGATCATTATGTGTCTCTTCGGTGGAAAGGGAACAGTCCTGGGTCCGGTCCTGGGAGCCACTCTCCTCTCCATCTTCCAAGAGATGGTTTGGGCTCGGTTCCTCTTCATTCATCAGGCGATCTTCGGGGCGCTTATCGTCGCTGTGGTCCTGCTCATGCCCAGGGGAATCCTGGGGGTCCTGCAGCAGCGCTACCGTCTGCCGCGGACCATCTGACGGCCATGCCAGATATCCTCGACATCCGGGCGGTAACGAAGCATTTCGGCGGAGTCACGGCCATCAACGGCTGCTCCCTCGCCCTGGAGCCGGGGCGGATCTTCAGCCTGATCGGCCCCAACGGATCCGGCAAGACAACTCTCTTCAATCTCATCACGGGGTTGGAGCGCCCGGACGACGGCGAGATCTATTTTAGAGGCGAACGCATTGACGCAGTCCCGGCTCACAGAATCGCCTTGAAGGGCATAGGGCGCACTTTCCAAATCATCCGCGTCTTTCCTGAGATGACCGCTCTGGAAAATCTCCTCGTGGTCGCCCGGGCTGATTGGGAATCCTCCTACCGCCGCGCCCTGGAGCTCCTTAGCTTCGTAAAGCTCGACCGGCTGCAAAGGGAATATGCCGGAAACCTCTCCTATGGCCAGCAAAAGCTTTTGGAATTCGCCCGGGTGCTGATGATGGAACCGGAGCTGATCCTCCTGGATGAGCCCGCCGCTGGAGTGAACAGAACTCTCCTCAATGATCTTTTAGAGGCGATCCGCCAGCTCCGGGCCGAGGGAAAGACTATTCTCATTGTGGAGCACGACATGAAGGTGGTCATGGATCTCTCGGAAAAGATCTTTGTCCTGGACCATGGAGAGAAGATCGCTGAGGGCCCGCCGCTAGCAATCCGGCACAATGAGCTGGTCATGGAGGCCTACTTTGGCCGCTGATGGTTTCTTACTTCAGGCTCAGGAGATCCACGCCGGTTACGGCAAGCTCGAGATCCTCCACGGTGTTAGCCTGGAGGTAAGCTCCGGGCATCTCGTGTGCGTCATCGGTCCCAATGGAGCGGGGAAATCCACTGCCCTAAAGGCCATCCTGGGTCTCTTGCGCCCCAGGTCCGGACGTGTCCTCTTCGACGGCAGCGAGATCACCGGACTTAGGCCCGATTTGGTGCTGGGTCTCGGCCTGGCCTATGTCCCACAGGGACGAATAGTCTTTCCCCAAATGACGGTGCTTGAGAACCTTGAGATGGGGGGTTACATCGAGAACAATCCTGACCAGATAGAAAAGGCGCTGGAGCGAGTTTACGCCCTTTTTCCCATCCTCTCCGAGCGGCATCATCAGAAGGCTGGAACCCTCTCCGGCGGCGAGCAGCAGATGCTGGCCATCGGCCGGGCGCTGATGACTGCGCCCAAGATGATACTCTTAGATGAGCCCTCGCTAGGCCTCTCTCCGAAGTTTGTCACGCTGATTTATGACAAGCTCGTGGAGATGAAGAACGCCGGCTACACTCTTATGGTCGTGGAGCAAAATGCCGCCAAGGCGCTCTCCGTGGCCGATCGGGGCTATGTCCTGGAGCTGGGCCAAAACCGCTTCAAAGGTACCGGACAGGCCCTGCTCAACGACCCGGAAGTCAAGCGCCTCTATTTGGGCGGATAACGCAATGGTCCCGAGCAAGAAAGACCCATCAGAAGGGTCTTCAGACGCCAAGGGTTCTGACTCGCCCTTTGGCGAGCCGATCGTCGTTCCTATCGAAGACTCCATCGACCTCCATGCGTTTTCACCCAAGGATATACCGAGCGTAGTCGAGGAGTATATCGGGGAGTGCGCTCGCGCGGGCATCTATGAGGTGCGCATCATCCACGGCCGTGGCAAGGGCATCCAGCGCGATATCGTTCGCTCGATCCTAGAGAAGCACCCGCTGGTTCTGTCTTTTAAAGACGCCCCGCCGGAAGCGGGCGGCTGGGGATCGACGGTGGTGGTCCTGAGGAAATATTGAACGATCCCTTCTTTACTTCTTTTCAGCTCCCCAAAGCTCTGCGAGCCGCTGGCCGCGGCCGCAGGCGGCGCGGTAGAGCTGATAGCGCAGCGGGTTTTTTTGGTGGAAGTCCTGGTGATAATCCTCAGCCGGATAGAACTGTGAGGCCGGGACAATTTGGGTCACAATGGGTTGTTTGAAGCGGCCTTGCAGAGCCTTCTTGGATTTTTCCGCGAGCCGCTTCTGGGTTTCATCATGATAAAATATGGCCGTGCGATACTGGCTCCCCGAATCGCAGAACTGCGCGTTGGGCGTGAGCGGATCGATATTGCGCCAGAACATTTCCAGGAGTTTGTCGTAGCTGACTCTTTTCGGATCATAGGTGACCTGCACCGTTTCGGCATGGCCGGTATTGCCCGTGACTACCTCCCCGTAGGTCGGGTTCTTTTTGGTGCCGCCGCTGTAGCCCGAGACGGTCGAAAGAACACCCTCGACTTTGTCGAAGAAAAGCTCCACGGACCAAAAACAGCCGCCGGCAAACGTAGCCTTGGCGGTCTCTGTCGCCTTGCTATCCCGATCAGCCGCGTAGGCGATCCCCCCCAAGGTGAGAAAAGTGACAGTCAATGCCTTTATTAGATTTGCGCCCTTCATAAATCCTCCTCGATGGCTAATATACCTTTTATCCAGCCTTTCGCTCCTCTTTTATCTTTTCCGCTAGGTAAACCTTGATGAGCGACTGATAAGGAATATCCTTTTTGCTGGCGAGTACCTTGAGTTCATTCAGCATCTCACGCGGCAAACGAAGCGATATGGACTTCACCGGCGCCTCGACTCCAGGGTCGAATTCGATCTCAACCCGCTGAGCCTTGGAAAAGTCGAAGTAGTCCATCGTGTCGTGCGTGTGCCAGAACTCTCTCTCATCCTGCTCCCTCTTGAATTTCGGCATCTGCTTAACCTTGTTTTTCATAGAACTCTCTCTCCCTTCTGCTCATCGGCCTGGCACTTATGACGCGAATCCTCCTTGAGCGAACAGTGAAAACTACGGTCAAAAGCCGGCTGCCGGAGGTCTTCCCCAAGGCCGCATAACGGATTTCCGGTGCCCCCTTGAGACTGCGGCCGATGACCAACGGTTTATGAAAGAAGATTTCCTCCGCCTCGCGATCGGTGACCCCATGCCTCCTTTCGTTCTTGCCGGAGTTTCCTTCGTCCCACTCAAACCCCTGAATTCCTCTCAAAACGTCCGGCACCCCGAAAGTATATGATTATAATATACCCCTGTCAATTCCCCCCGTCCACGAACACTCCCCACACCTTCTATTTCATCCCTCCGCTTTCATTTCTCATCCTTGTTTTTCTCCTCACGGCTCTCGCCTCACGCCTGCTATCCTCCTGTCGCTTGTTGCCTCCCGCCTAGTTTTGCCTTTAGCTTTTCCTGTTGCCTATTGCCTAGTGCCTCCTGCCTTCTTCATTTTCCATTTGACGCCCGAATCTTCCTGAGTAAAATAAGCGGCTGGTGAAGTAGGTTCGATCACGAACACGGACCACGAGTCACGAGCACGAGTGGCGAACTACGGCTGGGTCTTCGATCCGGTCACATCTTTGATCCCACACCATCGCCCGGACGGAGTCTCCCCAGCGGTGCCCCAGTTCAAAGGGAATCATGAAATTTTGTATTATGTCCCCGGATTTCTTCCGGATTTCTTCTAGATTTCTTCCGGATTTCTTCTAAATCACCGGGAGAAGGAAAGCTCCCAACGATTGCCGTCGGGGTCGAACACGTTGATGGAATAGCCTTTGCCGTCCCTGTGCTCGCGTACCTTCTCGATATTGGCGCCGATCTGCTTGAGCACGTCGAGGGCCTTCTCTTTTTCCTGCCAAGGAATGTTGAGCGTGTGATGCGGGTCCACAGCCCGCGGTCCTTTGGAGGCGTCAAAGAGATGAACTTCGAAGTTCCCAAGGCGCACATCGACCTCTTTCACCTGGCCGGACTTGATCTCCGCTTCGTCGGGAGTTACTCTTCGCACTACCTCGCCCCCCAACACCCGGGTGTAGAACTCTTCCGCCTTGGCGAGGTCTTTGGCGCTCATGGCAAAGGTTTTAAGCCCTTTGATATCGAACATAGGGGTCTCCTTGAAAAACGTTTTTATTGACGTTATTTCCGCGCGGTGCCGGTTGTCAAGGGACAAGAAAAGGGGACGCGAATCTTTTTCTTGACTCTTGCTTTCGACTTGACCGCCGGCCCCACTTGGCCTAATCTGACGCGCAACTAACCCGGGATCTTCTCCAAGGAGATTTGACCATGACTGAAACGATAAAGGCAAAGATAGGCTTTGTCAGCGCGGGCGCCAGCTCCATGCCGCACTACCGTAGTTTTACGCCCCTCATCCCGCAGGATATCCGGATCGACTTCCAAGGCTTAGGTCTTTACGGAGCCTCTCTGTATGAAATCGCGGACAAGAAGGAAACTATAATTCGCAGAATCAAGGAGTTGGCAGAGAAGCACAATTGGAACGGTGTGATCGTCACGGCCGCGCCGACAGAAGTTCTAAACCCAGGGCTTTACGATGCTCTCGCGGCGGCGCTCCCGGTTCCTTTCACGACGGCGTTGCATGCTTGTGTCGCCGCGCTCAGAGTCTACTCGGCGAAGCGAGTCCTTCTGCTTACGCCTTTTGACGTCCGCTTGAATGACCTGATCTGCGAGCATCTGGAAAAGGCCGGGGTCTCGGCTGTCGCGCCGCATCCTTTCCAGGAGCTTGGCGTGCCCAAGGGCATGGGACCCGAGGAGGTGTTTGAGCTGACAAAGAAGAGCCTTGGCGCCGTCGCCGAGGTCGACGCCGTCTATTTTCAGGGCGCGGTTCTGGATCCGATCAAGATATTGGACAGAGTCGAAAACGAGCTCAAAACGACGGTCATCGCCAGCAACCCGGCGATGCTTTGGTATCTGCTCTCCCAGCTCAAGCTCGCTTATTCCATGACGGGCTATGGGAGGTTGCTGAGGGAATGGCCCCATCTCCAGCCTAGTAACCTGACCCAGAAATTCCGCAACGAAAACCAAAACCGTTAGGTGTCATTGCTGCAAAAGCGGCAATCCAGAACCCCCACTTAATCTCCCCCTTAGCAAGGGGGAGAAAGAGAGGGGGTCGATTCCGGGTCGCGCTAGCTATCGCCAGCTTGCCCGGAATGACGTTCGAATTTTGTTTGTAAACTTCAGAGTCGTAACGCTAAGCCCATTCCCAATGGGCGAAGCCCATCGCGCAGCCGACGCCGGTCGCGCTGCGGTAAAGAGGAACGTAATCGACGACTGACGCCGCCCGGTCTGAAGCCGCCGCCGTGACGATCCAGTTTCTGATCTCTGAGGTGCCCTCGATCAGGACCGATGACGGCATGCTGCTCATATATGCGGTGTCATGTTTCTCCAGGGCTTGGATGAAGTCCTGATCCAGCCTCTCGTCTATCTTAGTGTGGCTCAAGCCTCCGGAGCCGAGTATAGCTACCTTATCGGAACCCTCGTAGGAACGCAGCGCGGAGGCCAGGGCCCTGCCGAACTCGACGCACCTCTTAGCCGATGGCGCAGGGGGATAGTAGGTATTGACCATGATCGGTACGATCGGGGTGCCCGGGTCGGGCGCGAGGAACTTGAGCGCCCGCGCGAAAGCGTGCCCCAGGCCGCCCTCGTAGCGGGTCTTCTTGGAGTACGCGGGATCAAAGCCGGCCTCCATGAGCGCGTGGAGAATCGAACGGGCTAATGGCACGTGCACGCCATACCTGGTGCGGTTCTGAGACTTGGGCTCGTTGAAATACTTTAGGCTCGTGCTGGCCTCCACCTCCTCCCCGATATAAACGGTAAAAGGCGGGGTGTTGTCGTCCAGGATATTCTCGTGCTGATCGTCTCCCACCACGATGAGGGCGTCGGGAGAAATTTCCTGGAGTCTTTTCCGCAGCAGCTCTATCGCCTCCACGCAGCGGCGCCACTTGGCCCATTTCGCCTCCAGCGTTTCCCTTTCCAATTCCGGTCTTACGGGGAGCAGCTCCCACTCCCGCGTGTGGAGCACGCCCCATTTATCGGGAGGGATCATCAACTGCGGGCCATGGGACATGGCCAGGCAACCCACAAGCTCAGCCATCGCTGCTCCTCGTCGGCTAGGAATGGACCACTTTCATATCGGAGACTTCGGGCACTTGGATATCGATCTTTGTCCAGCCCTCGCCGCCGTCTTGGCTGAGGTAGAGATCTCCGCTCCTCGAGGCGGCATAGAGATGGTTGGGGCCGCTTTCGTCGATGACGATGGCCTCAGCGAAATTTTTGCTTATCTCGGAGAGCTTCCCGTTTACCTTTTCCCAGTGTCTCCCGCCGTCTTTGGTTCTGATGATGAGGGACTCCGCTCCGGTGGCTCTTTTCCTCCACTGACCCGGCTGGCCGTTGGCTACGGCGGAATAGAGGATGTCCGGGTTCTTCGGATGCATGACTAGCGGGACGGAATACTCCTGGGAGAAGTCCTTAGCGGTCGGCACCCAACTCTCGCCGGCGTCTTCGCTCATATAAAGGGCCCGCCCGCTGGCCTTGCCGTTTCTGTAATCGTGCCCGCCCGTAGCGATGAACAGGCGGTTGGTGTTCCGAGGGTCGATGACGATGGTGTGCACGTCCGCGTCCAGTCCCTTGTTGAGGAGCTTCCAGCTTGCCCCGCTGTTGGTGCTCTTCAGAATGAAGCCGACCTGAAGCGCGGCGTAAAGCGTGCCCGGGTGTTGAGGATCCAGCGCGATGTCCCTGACATGGGGCTCCACGGTCGCCACGGGGTAGTCGACAGATTCAACCCAAGGCATCTTCCAGACCGAGTCCAAGCGGGCCCAGCGCCTGCCGCCGTCCCGGCTGACGAACACGTCGATCGGCTCGGTCCCCGCGTACACGCTGTTGGGCTCGTGGGGATCTATGGTGACGCATCTGACCTTGCCGGGCCCGGGCTTGCCGTAGCAGGGCTTTTTCCAGCTTTTGCCGAAATCTTCGCTGACCCAGACCCCGTCTCCTCTGGTCCCCGCCAAAACGAAATTCGGCCGCGCGCTGAGCGCCGCGATCTTAGGAATAGCCCAGTCTTTTAAAGCGTGGCTCTGCATGTTCCATGACCGCCCATCTTCGCTGATGAGAGTCACAACGCCTTCACCTGTCCCTAGATAGAGAATAGTCGCCATGGCCGTCACCTCCAGACTTGAATTTCTATACCTGATAGAATTACCGTCACTACTATCACAGGGAAATCGAGCCTG
>Ga0114945_10000357_pt1 | contig 29226 bp, 32 predicted proteins | sample OV2TP3_FD_87194 | JGI IMG/M metagenome (GOLD analysis project Ga0114945, IMG submission 87194) | Hot spring microbial communities from Beatty, Nevada to study Microbial Dark Matter (Phase II) - OV2 TP3 | ecosystem: Environmental > Aquatic > Thermal springs > Hot (42-90C) | place: USA: Beatty... | reverse complement strand
TGCGAGGGCCGGGACGTGCGCCGGCTGGACGCCGTTGCCCCGGCGCAGCGAAAGCTCCATCTCCCCGACCCGGACGCGCAGCTCCGAGAACTGCTCCGACGCCTTGATGACGTCGAGCAGCTGGAGTAGCTCGTCGTAGGTGAGGTTGTCCTTCACTGCGAGATCTCCACCTCGAGCCGGCCCTTGGCGAGGCGGAAGTAATGCAGCCGCGGCTGGCGCTGCACCTCCTCGAGCAGGTGCCTGAGCGGACTGAAGCCGTTGTAGTAGCGCGTGTACTCGGCCCTCGCGCGCGCCTCGAACAGGGGCTTGAGGATCGCGTCGCCGTACATCGCGGCAAGGAGCAGATCGTCGTCCGAACCGAAAGGACCGCGCGTCTTCCTCAGCCGCTCGAGCGCGTGCGGCACGTGGTCGCCGGCGCGCCCGCTGACCGGCTTGCCGCCGTAGGAGAGCACCCGGTCCACCAGCTCCGGGTTGAGCGGCGCCGCCGGCTTGCCGTAGTAGCCGAGCACGTACTTGCGCAGCTCGTCGGGGATCGTCTTGTAGCGCTCGCCCTGCACCACGTTGAGCGCCGCCTGCGTCACCATCAGCTGCGCGGTAGGGCTCACCACCGGTGCGTAGCCGAGGTCCTTCCTCACCGCCGCGCTCTCGCGCAGGATGTCCTCCAGCAGGTGCCCGATGCCGTTGTCGCGCAGCTGCGAGATGAGGTTGCTGATCATGCCGCCGGGCATCTGGTGCTCGAGCGTGAAGGGGTCGAAGCCCACGGGCTTGCCCTGCGGCTTGTCGAAGCGCCGGCAGACGTAGCGGAAGTAGCCCGCGATCTCCTCGAGCAGCTTCCTGTCCAGCCCCGTGTCGATGCCCTTCGCGGCGAGCGCGTCGTGGATCTGCTCGGTGGGCGGGTGCGAGGCGCCGTGGGCGAGCGGCGAGATCGCGGTGTGCAGCACGTCCGCCCCGGCCTCGGCGGCGGCGAGCAGGACGTCGGGCGCGCGCCCGGTCATGCAGTGGCTGTGGACGTTGATCCGCGCGCGCCGTCCGACCTTGCCGCGCATCGCCCCGATGAGCGGCCCGATGCGCTCCACCGAGAGCATGCCGCTCGGGTCCTTGATGATGATCTCGTGCGCGCCAAGGCGCACGAACTCGGCGGCCTTGGCGGCGTAGTGCGCATCGGTGTGCACCGGGCTCCAGGTGAAGACGAGCGCGCCGCGGATGCGAATCCCGACCGAGCGCGCCTTGGCCGCCGGCACCTCGACGTTGGCGAGGTCGTTGGCCTGGTCGTAGAGCGCGATCTCGCGGATGCCGTTGGCGGCGAGGCGCTCCATGGCGAGCTCGACCACGTCGTTGGGGAAGATCTCGAAGGTCCACAGGCTCTGGCCGCGCACCCAGGCGTTAAGCGGAGTGCGCTGCACGAGCTTGCGCACGTGGCGCATGCGCTCCCAGGGGTCCTCCTTCAGGAACCGGATCGAGACGTCCCACACCGCGCCGCCGATGAGGTCGATGACGTCGTAGCCCGCCGCGTCCAGCCGCGAGCACACCGGCAGCATCATCTCGTTGGTCATGCGTGTCGACCACAGGCACTGGTGCGCGTCGCGCAGCGCTTCCTCGCAGATGCCGACGCTTTTCGCCATGGATCCTCTTTCTCAGACCGGATGCCTGCCGCCTTGGACCGTGTACCACTGTGCGCCGCCGCGGTGCGCCGGCCGCCGGCGCCACTCCTGGATCCTCACGCAGCTCATGCCACGGTCCTCAGGGCCTTCTTGTCGATCTTCCCGGCGGCCGTCTTCGGCAGCTCCTCGACGATGCAGACGCGCCGCGGCTTCTTGTAGCCGGCGAGGTACTGCGCGCAGTGTGCCGCGATCGACTGCGCGTCCGCCGCCGCGCCGGGCTTGAGCGAGACGACTGCCACCACGGTCTCGCCCCAGCGCTCGTCGGGCGCGCCGAGCACCGCGCACTCGCGCACCGCCGGGTGCCGGTAGAGCACGTCCTCGACTTCGCGAGGATAGACGTTGTAGCCGCCCGAGATGATCATCTCCTGCTTTCGATCGACGATGTAGACGTAGCCGTCGGCGTCGACCCGGGCGAGGTCGCCCGTGTGGCACCAGCCCTCGCGCAGCGTCTCGGCGCTAGCCTGCGGGTCGCTCCAGTAGCCCGCCATCACGTGCTCTCCCGCGATGACGATCTCGCCGATCTCCCCGGGCGCGACCTCCCTGCCCTCCGCGTCCACCACGCGCAGCCTGACGCCGACCGATGGCCGCCCGGTGACGCCGGGGCGGCTGGCGAGATGGTCCTCCTTCGGCAGCGTCAAATCGGGGTGGGGCGCCTCGTTCAGGCCGTAGATCTGCACCAAGATCGGCCCGAAGGCGGCGAGCGCCTGCGCCATCAGCGCCTCGGGCATCGGCGCGCCGCCGTAGATGAGGGTGTGCAGGCTCGAAAGGTCGTGGCGGCTGCGCGCCGGGGACTGCACCAGCGACGCGAGCATCGTCGGGACCAGCCAGCTCGTCGTCACGCGGTGCGCCTGGACCGCCTCGAAGAACGCCTCCGGCGTGAACCTGCGCAGCAGCAGGTTGGCCGCGCCCTTCGCGTAGTGCGGCAGCATCTTGGTGCCGCTGCCGTGGGCGACGGAGGCCGCGTGCGCCATGACGTCGCCCTGCGCGCAGTGCGTCTCGTTGGCGTAGACCTGCAGCAGCGTCGCCCAGCGCGAGCGCAGCGTCGTGTACGCGCCCCTGGGACGCCCGGTGGTGCCCGAGGTATAGCCGATCATGTAGCCGTCGTCGAAGCTCGTGTCCACCGCGAACGGCTGTGGCGCGCCCGCGGCAAGCGTCTCGTCCCAGGTCCGTGCTCCAGGCACTCCCCCTTCGGCGGCAATCACGTGCCTGAGGGACGGCGTACGTGCCGCGACGTCGGCGGCGATCCCGGCGTACTCGCCGGAGGTCACCAGGACCGAGGCCCCGCTATGCTCGACGATGAACCCGGTCTCGGCGGCGGTGAAGCGGGGATTGATCTGGACACGGATGAGCCCCGCCTTGATGAGCGCGAGGTCGGTGACGACGTACGCGGGGCAGTTCGGCAGCAGCACCGCGACCCGATCTCCCTTTCGCAGCCCGAGCGGCCCGGCGAGCGCCGAGGCGAGCCGGTTGGACGCCTCCTCCGTCTGCGCGAACGTGAGCCGCTCGCTGTCGCAGATGACGGCGGTGCGCGCGGCGAACTGGCGTCCCGCGCGGTGGATCAGCTCGGCGAGGCGGTTCATGCGCCCGCGCCGAGGACCGCCGTCGCCTGCCCGGCCATGGCGCCGCCGAAGCCGTGCACCAGCGCGTGGCGCGCCTTCGCGACCTGGCGCTCGCCGCACTCGCCGCGCAGCTGCCGCACCGCCTCGACGAGCAGGAAGATGCCGAACATTCCCGGATGGCACCAGCGCAGCCCGCCGCCGCTCGTGTTCACGGGCAGGCGCGCCCCCGGGCCGATCCCGGCCTGCACGAACCTTCCGCCCTCGCCCTTGGCGCAGAACCCCAGGTCCTCGAGCCCGATCACCGTCATGATGGTGAAGGCGTCGTAGATCTGCGCGAGGTCCATGTCCTGCGGGCCGAGGCCCGCCATCTCGCAGGCCGCACGACCGGAGTGCACGGCGGCGGTGGTGGTGAAGCTCGGCATCGCGCTCAGGTAGCAGTGGTCGTGGCTCTCGCCGCAGCCGAGCACGCTCACCGCACGCCGGCCGAGCCTCGCCGCGCGGCTGCGCGAGACGACCACGATCGCGCCGGCACCGTTGGTCACCAGGCAGATGTCCAGCTTGCGCAAGGGGTCGCTGACGAGCGGCGAGGCCTCGACCTGCTCGTGCGTGAGCAGCTCGCGCTTGAGCGCCTCGGGATTGAGCGCGGCCCAGCGGCTCGCCGCCACCGCCACCTCGGAAAGCTGCCGGCGCGTGGTGCCGAACTCGTGCATGTGGCGCTGCATCATCATGGCGTACGCCGAAATCGGAAACAGCGCGCCGTACGGCTGCTCGAAGCTGAGCGTGTCGGCCCGCGTCACCAGCCGGCCGCCGTCGGAGCGCTGCGTGCTGCCGTAGGCGATGAGCGCCGCCTCGCAGGCGCCTGCGGCGATGGCGCGCGCGGCGTGCCCGAGCTGCGCGATCACGGAGGCTCCGCCGATGGTGGTCGAGTCGGTGAGGCGCGGGCGCACGCCGAGCTGCTCGGCGAGCACGATCGAGGGCATGCCGTAGTAGGGTGTCACCGCGAAGACGCCGTCGACGTCCTGCACCGCGAGACCTGCATCCGAAAGCGCGCGGCGCGAGGCGAGCGCCATGATCTCGGCCGTGCTGGAATCGGTCTCCCAGCCGATGCCGGCGAGGCCGATGCCTGCGATCGCGACCTCGCCCGCCTTCACGCCGCGTCCACCGGGCGGAAGACGGGGATCGCGAGGCCAGCGTCCGTCTGCTCGAAGGCCACGGCCACAGGCATGCCGATGGCGACGGCGTCCGGATCGCACCCGAGGACGTTCGACAGCAGCAGCGGCCCCTCCACCAGCTCGATCATGGCGACAACGAACGGAACGCGGCCGCGGAAGAAAGGTTCGGTCGACTGCCGAACGACCGTGAAGGTGTGCACGCGCCCGCGGCCGCTCGCGCCCACCCATTCGATGTCGTCCGCGCCGCAGGCCGGGCACTGCGGTCGCGGGTACCAGAAGGGCTTCGCGCAGCGCCGGCACTTCGGCAGCACGAGCTGTCCTTCCCGCGCTGCCTTCCAGTAGGGCGCGCCCGCGTTGCGCGTCTCCGGGAGCGGGCGCGCAGCCGTCTTCTGGCTCACCGTTCGATCTTACCTACTTGAAGAGCAGCGCGGCGCCGGCAGCCGCGAGCAGCACGGCGACGACGCTGCCGAAGCGCGCCTCGTCGAGCCGCGCGTGCCAGCGGTCGCCGGTGAACATCGCGGCGGCGACCACCGGAACCGCCGCGGCGAGCAGCCACAGCACGTCGGCGTCGTACAGGCCGAGCCCGCCGTAGCCCAGGGCGCGCAGCGCGGCGAGGCAGAGCAGCGCCACCGACACCGTGGCGCGAAAGCGCGTCTTGTCGAGCGCCAGGCTGCGCAGGTGCACGACGTAGAAGGGCCCCGCCATGCCACCGAAGACGGTCGCGACGAACCCGCCCAGCGCGGCCGCAAGCGGGCCCAGCCAGCGCGGCAGCGCGCCGCCGGCGCGCCACGGGATGAAATGCCAGAGCGCATAGCCGATGATGAAGAGCCCGAGCGCCCGCAGCAGGAGCGTCGAATCGAGCGCGGCGAACAGCCACAGCCCGGCCGCGATGCCGGCGAGCGAGGGCAGCAGCAACCGCCCCAGCCCGGACCACTGCACGTGGCGGCGCTGGTGCAGCGCCTGGCCGAGGGAGGCCAGCATGCCGAGCGCCGTGACGAGCGGGATCACCACGCGCAGCGGCAACGCGAGCAGCAGCAGCGGGATCGCCACCACGCCGGCGCCGAAGCCGGTGGCGCCGCGCAGCGTGTAGGCGCCGAACAGCACCAGCGCACACCATGCCAGCGGCCAGCCGCCGCCGGCCGCGAGCACGAGGTCGGGCATCTACTTCGCCGAGTAGGCCTTGTACTTCTCCAGCAGCCGCACCGGCAGTTTCAGCGCGTCGCGGCGGAACGGGTCGCCGAGCTCGCGCGTGCACATCATCTCGACGATCGTGGTCTTGCCGTCCTGCTGCGCCTTGCAGGCCGCGCGCAAGGCCTCGCCCACGTCCTGCACGCGCTCCACGCGCACGCCCTCGGCACCCATCGATTTCGCGATCCCGGCGAAGCTCGGGTTGTCGAGGTTCACGCCGAGGAAGCGGTTGGCGTAGAAGTCGACGTGGTTCTTCTTCTCCGCGCCCCACTGCTCGTTGTTGAACACCACGGCGGTGACCGGAATCTTCTCGCGCACGCAGGTGAGGATCTCGCCGAAGCTCATGCACCAGGCGCCGTCGCCTACGTAGGCCACCGCGGTGCGCTCGGGCGCGCCCAGCTTGCAGCCGATCATGGTCGGGAAGGCGTAGCCGCAGTTGCCGAACATCATGGCGCCGAACAGGCTGCGCGGGCGCTCGAATTTCAGGTAGCTGTTGGCCACCTGGCAGATGTTGCCGATGTCGGTGGACACCATGGCGTCGGCGGGCATCGCTTGCTCCAGCGCCCTCAGCATCTGCCTCGGGTGCATGTACTTCGAGCCCTTTGCCACTTCGAGGCTCCAGGCATCTTTCTCGAAGTCCCAGGACGCCAGCTCCTTCGCCCAGGCTTCCTTCTCCGCCTCAACGACCTTGGCGATCTCCGCCTTGTTGCCGTTCAGTTTCCTGTCCTTCAAGCGTGCCGTCAGCGCCTCGGCGGCCTGGCGCGCATCGCCGCACACCGTGGCGGCGGTCTTCTTCACCAGGCCCAGCACGCGCGGATCGGCATCCACCTGCACCAGCCTGGCGTTCGCCGGCCAGTACTCGAAGCCGTACTGCGGCAGCACGCCGAACGGCCCCAGGCGCGAGCCGAGCGCGAGCACCACGTCCGCCTTGGCGATCACCTTCATCGCCGCCTTCGAGCCGTGGTAGCCGAGAGGGCCGCACCAGAGCCGATGGCTCGCGGGGAAGGAGTCGTTGTGCAGGTAGGAGTTGCACACCGGCGCGCCGAGCGCCTCCGCGAGCGCCACGCAGGCCTGCACGCCGTTCGAGGCGACCACGCCGCCGCCGGCGATGATCACCGGGAACTTCGCGTTGGCAAGGATCTCGGCGGCCGCGTCCAGGCTCGCGCTGCCGCCGGGGCCCCGCTCGATGCGGATCGGCTGCGGGATCTCGCACTCGATCTCGCCGTAGAAGAAGTCGCGCGGGATGTTGAGCTGCGCCGGGCCCATCTCGAGGAGCGCGCGGTCGAAGGCGCGGCCGGTGAGCTCGGCCATGCGCGCCGGGTTGTTGACGTGCGCCTGGTACTTGGTGATCCTGGAGAAGATCGGCAGCTGGTCGGTCTCCTGGAACCCGCCCAGGCCGACCCCCAGAGTGCCGGTCTCGGGCGTGATCGCGACCACCGGCGAATGCGCCCAGTAGGCGGCGGCGATCGCGGTGACGAAGTTGGTGATGCCGGGGCCGTTCTGGCCGATGCACACCCCGTGCCGGCCGGTGACCCGCGAGTAGCCGTCGGCCATGTGCGCCGCGCCCTGCTCGTGCACCGTGGGGATGAAGCGGATGCCGGCCGCGGGAAACAGATCCAGCGCGTCCATGTAGGCCGAGCCGACGATGCCGAAGACGTTGCGCACCCCTTGGGCGACCAGGGTCTCGACGAACGCCTCCGAGGGCGTTATGCGCTGTTTTCCGGTCACCGGAATGCGGGCGGCTTCTGCGACGTCGGTCATGGGGGCCTCCGGGAAAGTGAAAGAAAGTCTCTCACAGTGCGGAATCCCCTGCAATGCGCGCATCGCGGTTTCACCCGCCGCACGATCGAGCCGCTACGTCAGTTCGGGGGTCGTCTGTTGAAGCGGGGGCAAGCGCACTCCGCCGCTGACCACGAACGCCCATTCTGGAAACTCGCGCACGAGTAACACAAACCGCTCCGGATCGGTGCTCAGCTCGTCCTGCAGCGCGCCGAGCACCTCCCGGTAAAGGGTGACGGCGCGCTCTTCCTCGCGGCCGCGGCCGGGACGCAGGTCGACGGTGACGATCGCGCTGCGATCTCCGGGATCGGCGAGCATTTCGCGCACGGCAACGTAGATATGCTCCTTCGCCCAGGTGCCGGCGATGGACTGTTCGATACGGCGTTTGAGCCTGAGGAGCCTGTCGCGGCCTCGACCCTCGGGGACATCGACTCGAACGATTGGCATGAGACCCTCCTGGTTTCGTGGCAGAGTGCTAGGAACCCGGTCCGTGCGCCTTGTCTGCCGGCCCGGATAAATCCGCGATGAGCGCCCGGAGCGCGCTCACTTCCATGCCGTGTTTCCTCGCCACTGCTTCGAGGCGCTCCGCATCGAAGCGAAGGCTGCCGTTGGGTGTCGACACCGGAACCCACCCATGCTCGCGCAGATTGAGTGAAACCACGTCCCAGCGCGAGTAATGGCCCATGCAATCGAAGACGTTCTTCGCCACCACCCGATCCTCCAGGCGTAGATCGGCGTACACGATGGTCTCCCTTCCGATGACGGGTTCCACCATGTACATGCCGAACGGGTTCACGATTGCCGAGCCACCTACGGCCGAGGAGAAGTGCGACCGGCTCTTGTACGGAAAGCTGTCGGGAACGCTTTCCGGAGGCTGGATCATGTTGGCGGAGACGACAAACGTCTGCGTTTCGAAGGCGTACTCCCGGATCGCCGCATCCTGATCACAGGTGTGCCAGGGCCCCACGGTACCCGACATGTCGCGCGTGTCCATACGCTCGCCCGTGTACCGCCAGTAGCCGGGCCAGCAGGCTGCGTGTATCTCCTCGCCCTTGGCCGCAAGCGCCGCCTTGAACAGCGTGACGTGGTTCTCGAAGCAGGCCAACCCGCCCAACCTGCCGAAGGGCGTGTCGACAACGAGCAGATCCGCGGCATCACCCATCCCCCAGAAGAAGCGCTCCTGGTAGGTCGGCATGAGCTTGCGGTGGCGGCCGAGGATCGAGCCATCGCTCCCGATGTAGACCATCGTGTTGTACAGGCTCTGGCTGCCCGGTCGGTCGTCCTGCTCCGACACCCCGATGACGCAAACTGCGCGGGAGGCGCGCGCCGCCTTCCGGATCGGTCCCAGGTCCCGCTCGATGCGAACCGACGCGTGGTAGTACGCGACGACCGTGTCGCGCCAGCTTGCGGCGGAGGCCGTATCGGTGAAGCCGAAGCTGCCACGCCAGTACGGGTATCCGGGAATGCCGGTCTCGGGAGTGACGACGAGGCGCGCGCCATTGCGACCGGCCTCGTCAACCAAGCCGGCCAATTTCTCCACGGTGGCGCGCTTGTCGAGAAATACCGGGATCGCCTGGATCGCGGCGACGCGGATGCTGTCTGTCATGCGCCCTCCACCCATGCCCTCTGCACGGCTTATCTCCCGAGGAGCGCCAGGCTGAGCCACGGCACGAACGCGACCGGCACCCAAACCAGCAGGAGCGCCGCGAGATAGGGAAGCGAGCGCAGTGCGATCTGCATGTAGGGCAGGCCCGTGACGCCCGACGTCACGTACAGATTGAGCCCGTAGGGCGGCGTGATGAACCCGATCGCGATGCCGACGCAGAAGACGATCCCGAAATGAATCGGATCGACGCCCGCTTTCAGGGCAATAGGCGCCAAGATCGGGGCGAGGATGATGACGCACGGAACCGACTCGAGTATGCAGCCGGCGATGATCGTGACCAGCATCGCAAGCAGAATGGCGGCGCTCCAGCTCGAGGCAAGCGGCTCCAGCAGCGTGCCGATGAAGGCAGGCAGCCCCACCGCGGCGAACGTTTCCTGCAAGATGATCGAGAACGCCACGATCGGCGCAATCAGCCCGTTCACCACGGCGCTCTCCAGAAGCACCGAAGGCAGGGCGCGCCACTTGAGCTGGCGTGTGAGCAGCAGCCCGGCGACCAGCCCGTAGAGCACCACCGCGCCGGCTATCTCCGTGGGCGAAAACCAGCCCGCATAGATGCCGCCGAGTGCGAGCACGATGCCGACGAAGCCCAGCCGCGCAGCCCAGAGGGTGGCCGTGGCTTCGCGCACAGAGAAAGCGCCGCCCCGATCCCAGCCGTTGCGCCAGCAGATCACGCTTGCCGTGGCTGCCATGGCGGCCACCATCAGCGCTCCCGGGATGATCCCCGCGATAAACAGGTCGCCCGGGGAGACGCCGAGCAGGATGCCGTAGATGATGAATACCAGGCTCGGCGGAATGATGATCCCAATCGTGCCCCCGGCGGCCGCCGTCGCCGCCGCAAAGGCGGGCAGGTAGCCGCGGCGAGTCATCTCAGGGATCATGATCCGCCCCATCGTTGCCGCGGTGGCCGCGTTGGAGCCGCTGATAGCGGCGAAGCAGCCGCATGCAACCGTGGTCGCCACCGCGAGCTGTCCGGGGAGAAAGCGAAACGCGGCGTTGGCGAAGTCCGTCAGCCGGCGCGCGATGCCCGCAGCGCGGAAGAGGTCGCCGGTCAGGATGAACAGCGGCATCGCGAGCAACGCGAAGATCTTGAGCCCTAGCACCGCGCTCTGACCGACGTTGGAAAGCGGCAGCGCGTCAGCGAACAAGGACGCCACCACGACCCACAGTCCGATGCAAAGAATCACGGGCGTGCCCAGGATGAACAGTGCGGCCGCGAGCGCAGTGACGGCGAGAAGCGTAATCTCCTGGCTCAAGCGCGCGCTCCGTGCTTAGACCTTCGAGGCGTCCGATTGGGCAGCCAGCACCGATCCCAGCGACGGACGGGGGGCGTCGAACTCGCCGCGCCGCGCTTGGCTGGCGAGCAGCACCAAGTCCTGGACAGCGCGAACGCCGATGATCGACCAAGCGAAGGGCACGCTCGCCGTGACGATCCAGAGCGGGATGGTGTCGGTCCCTTCCACCATGCTCTCGAAGTTGTACTGCATGCGCGTCATGCGCAGGGAATACACGATCACGATGACCGTCAGCCCGATCCAGAGCAGGTCATCGAGCGCGTAGGCGAGATAGCGAATCCTGGGCGGGAGGTGGAGACGCACACCGTCGAAGCTCAGGTGCGTCCTGTGGCGAACGTGGTAGGCGCAGCCGAGCCAGCTGAGGAAGATGAAGGCTTGGATCGCCATCGTCCCGCCCCACTGGGTCTGCGCACCCGTGACGTAGCGCAACACCGCCTCTCCGCCGACCATGAGCGCGACGAAGGCGTAGAGCGGCAGCATCATCAGCCGCTCCGCGTTCTGGTCGAGCCAGCGCAGCGCCGCGTACAGCCCGGGCCGCCCGGAAGCGGCCCTACCCCGCATCGATCAGGCTTTCCACCAGCGTCGCGCGGCGATCGCGTCGGCGCGCGCGCTATCCGGAACTTCGCGCGCGATCTTGTGAATCTCGGCGTAGACGTCCGCGCCGCCCGCGAGCTTGGCAATGCGCTCGCGCCACGTCTGGTAGGGTTTCGGATTCGCCTGCGGCGAGGCGCGCTCCACCCACGCTGCCTTCTCGTCCTTCGACAGCACGTTCACCTTGACCGAATGCTTCGCCCAGATCGTGCCCGGCTTGGGCGGATCCTGCAGGCCCACGGTCTCGTCGAGCGATTTCTCGTTCTCGCGCTGGGTGAACTGCTGCATTGAATAGGCCGCCTCGCGCAGCGCGTTCTGCACCGCACCGTCGAGCTTCGCGAACACCCTCGCGTCCATCGCGGTGTGCTCGGTGAAGGCGAAGAACCCCACTCCCACATCCTGGGACGTCACCGTTCCCATGTTGAAGGCCGCCGCGGCAGCCGAGGAGGTCTCCTGGCCGTCCACGACGCCTGACTTGAGGCCCTCGAGCGTTTCGGCCCAGTCCAAGGGAATGGGGTTCGCCCCAAACAGCGCGATGGCGGTCCGGCCGAGGTCCGAGCCCGTAACGCGGATCTTGCTGCCCCGGACGTGCTCAGGAAGCCGCACGCGCGGCTTGTCGCGCCACGCCAGCCCCATGAAGAGGTTGCGCAACTCGCACGAGGTCCACAGAAACTCGACATTGAACTTCTCGCGCAACGGCTTGCGCAGCAGCGCTTCAGACCGGGGATGGTAGAAGAAGTGGAACATGCCCGCGCGGTGCGGAAAAAGGAACGGAAAGTCCAGGCAGTTGAAGAACGGCACCGTGTGCGCCGCGTTCTGCGTCGAGGAGTTATAGCCGTGGACCGTTCCGGCGAGGCACTTCTGGATGCACGTCAGCTCGGTGCACACCGAGTTACCACCCAGCAATTCGATGTTCACGGCGCCGTTCGTGAGCTTCGCGACCTCCTCCTTGAACTCGAAGATTCCAAGCCGCAGCACCTTGTGCGTCGTGGGCGTGTGCCCCGAGATCCCGAAGCGCAGGTTAACCTGCGCTTGCGCCGCCGCGCGGCTCTTCTCCTTCACGGCCTGGGTCGCTCGCTGGGCCAACAACGGATAGCTGAGCGGGTCGGCAGCGCGAGCGGCCTGCGTGACCACGCCGTAGGCCACGGTCGCTCCAAAGGCCGCGACGAGGCGATTGAAATCGCGGCGGGTCAGTCGCGAGGCAGGCCGCGGTCCTATGCCTGATGGATTTCGGGTCATGGCTCCCTCCACCGACGAAAAGGGGGTTGAGAGAGGCTACGCCCCGCCAGCCATAAGTCCAATACTCTTCAGAAATGCTTCAGATATCACATTCTTATTGTTCTCACCGCAACGATGGGCTCGACGCGATGGACACGGCTTCAGCCCGCCGCGCGCACCGGCGCCGCCGATCCGGAACGGCGCGTCAGCCCTGCGCCGACGCCGCGGGCGGTGCGCCCGCGGCGTCGAGCAGGCCTCCGCGCGCCGTTCTCCGGCCGCGACAGCCGCGCGATCTCGCGGATGATCTCGATGAACGCCGCCGCCGCAGGGGTGCGGCTGCGGTCCGAAGGCCATGCAAGCGCGATTGTGCGGCTGGGTACCGGCTTACGAATCCGCCGCCAGCCGATGTTGGGGTAGTGGCGATGCATGGCCATGGCCGGCATCAGACCGATGCCGAGTCCGGCGGCTACCATCTCGCAGACGGCCTCCACCTGGCTGGTCTCCAGCCTCACGCGTGGCTGCACGCCGGCTTCGGCGAACGCCTGCGCGATGACCCGGCTCATCCCGCAACTCGGCTTCGGCAGCACAAACGACTCTTGCGCCACAGCCTTCAACGGAACTGGCGTCTCGGGGGAATCGCCGAAGCTCGCCAACGGATGCGACGCCGGAAATATGAGAACCTGCTCGTCGAGAAACAGCCGCTCGACCTGGACCGGATTGCCGCCACGCCCGTGGCCGTCCTCGCCCAGTTGAACGATGCCGAGGTCGACGATCGCGTTGCGGAAGTCTTCGGGTGTGCAGCCGTGATGTTCGTGAATCTGGATCTCGACGTCCGGATAATGCTGTCGGTATTTGGAGATCACCCGCGGCAGCCAATAGGTCGCAATGGTGGGCAGGCACATGAGCGAAACAACACCGTGGCGCACCTTCTGCAGATCGGTCACGCGCTGCCTGCCTTCCGCGACCAGATGGAGGACCTGCTCCGCATACTCCAAGAATGCCGTGCCAGCGACCGTTAGATCCACCCCGCGCCGGCGTCGCTCGAACACCGGCAGCCCCAGCTCTTCCTCGAGCTTGCGAATCTGCTGCGAAAGAGCGGGCTGCGCCACGAAGCAGGAATCCGCCGCTCGTGTAAAGTTGCGCGCCCTGGCGACCGCCACGAAGTAGCCCAGCTGCTGCAGATTCATGATAAATACCTGTTATGAGAGATCAGCACGAACACTAGCGCTGTTATGCTAGTTTGTGCAATGGCTTCCGCAAGCTGAAGATTTCCATCCGAATTTCGGTAGCCACGGACCACCCTAGGCCCTTGCCATGACCTCGACGATGCCGCGATCCGCGTCGAGGCGCACCCGGTCCCCCGTCCGGATCAGCTCCCAGGCGATCCCCTCCCGCAACCGGTCCATGGCCGGTACGCCGGGCGGCGGGGCCCCCGCCTCCGTCGAGCATTCGCTTGTCGCCGTCGCCGAGTCGCATCGCTTAGCCCCCTCTGTTCATTGCGAGCCGTCGAGCCGAGCCGCGTTGACGCCCCATTGCGGCAGCGGCCGGGTCGGCATGGTGGGCAGCTGGTGGTGCCGCGAGCGTTCGAAGAGCGGCAGCCCCGGCGCCAGCATGGAGTGATAGAAGAACATCATGGCCTGCGCCAGCTCGACCGGGCGCTCGCGCGTGACGAAGTGACCGCAGTCGAGCACCAGGACGGCCTCCAGGCCGGGCAGGTGCGCCTCCATGCCGCGCGCGTACTCGATGGGCTGGCGCGGATCGTGCTCGCCGTGGACGTACAGCACCGGCATCGTCAGCCGCGAATAGTCGACCGGCTTCGCCTTCCGGATGTCCCTGAAGTAGCGCGGCACCGCCTCGGCAATGCCCGGATAGCTGAACTCGGCGATGATCTCCTCGATCTCGGCCTCGCCCGGTCGGGTCTCGGCCTTGCAGGAGGAGTCGAACCAGACCCGCACATAGGCCGCCGGATTGCGCAGCAGCCGGCCGAACGCCTCCGGGTTTGTCGCGTTCCAGTGGTGGTGCAGGGCATTGCGCGCGTCGTAGCGATGCAGCGAGAGGCAGCAGCGCACGTAGCGCTCCACACGCTTCGGCGCCTGGTCGCAGACATGGTCCGCGACAAGGACGCCCCAGTCATGGCCGCCAAGCCGGAAACTGCGAATCCCCAGGTCGTCCAGCAGCGCGAGTACCTTGCGCGCAGCGTTGTTGCCCGTGTACTCGTCCTCCTCCTTGTCCGACTGTCCGTAGCCCGGCAGGTCGAGCGAGAGCACCCGGAACTGCGTGGCAAGCAGCGTCATCTGGTGCCGCCAGCACTGCCAGCTCTCCGGAATGCCGTGCAGCAGCACCACCGGGTCGCCCTGGCCCGCTTCCACCCAGTGCCAGGCGGTGCCGTTGACGACCCGATGCTGGTGCACGAGCGGTTTCACCGGGCGGTCACCTCGACGCCAGCGCCGGGGTGATCTGCGCGAGCGGCGGCAGGCTCTGCCCGCCCGAGACGACGAAGGCCCACTCGGGAAACTCGCGGATCAGGAGGACGAACCGGTCGGGGTCCGTGCCGACGGTCTGCCGCAGGGCATCGAGCGCCTCGCGGTACAGGGCGCGGGCGCGCTCCTGCTCCTCGCCGCGGCCCGGCCGCAGGTCCACCGTCATGATCGCGGTGCCGTCGCCGGGCTCGGCGGGCATTTCGCGCAGGGCGACGTAGATGTGTTCCCTCGCCCAGGTGCGCGCGATGCAGTCCTCGAGCAGGCGCTTGAGCTGCAGCCGGACGGCCCTCGGATGGCCCTCGGGTATGTCCACTCGGACGATGGGCATCGAATTCCCTCCCTCCTCTTGCGCTTCTAGTCCCATGCGCAACCGGTTGTCAATCGCTGTCCGGAAACGGATTGCGTTTCCGGCGGCGTCCTGCTATCCAAGCGCGACGGTCAAACCAACGGAGGAGTCCATGGCAGAGCCCAAGGCCGCGCCCGCGCGCAGGAAGATCACCATCCCCATGCTGGTGGACAAGATGAAGCAGGGCGAGCCGATCGTGCAGCTCGCCGTCTACGACTACGAGACGGCGATCGTCGCCGACCGCGTCGGCATCGACATCCTGTGCGTCTCCGACACCGGCGGCATGGTGCTGTTCGGTCACGAGAGCACCACCTCGGTGTCGTTCGAGGAGGTGATGTTCATGGCGCAGGCGGTGAAGCGCGGCTCGAAGTACGGCCTGCGCATGGTCGACATGCCCTACATGAGCTTTCACCTCTCGGCGCAGCAGGCGGTGGACAACGCGGCGAAGTACGTGTCGCAGGGCGGCGCGGAAGTCATGAAGTGCGAGGGCAACCAGCACCACGCCAGGTACATCGAGGCGATCATCAAGGCCGGCATTCCGGTGCAGGGCCACATCGGCATCACTCCGATGCGCATGGCGCAGCTGGGGGGCTTCTTCGCGCAGGGCAAGACCGCGGACCGCGCCAAGGAGCTGGTCGACGACGCCTGGGCGATGGTCGACGCGGGCTGCTTCTCCATCATGTGCGAGGTGACCACGTCGGAAGTCTGCGAGTACCTCGCCGAGACGCTGCCCGTCCCGGTGATCTCGCTCGGTGCGGGCAACCGCGCGCACGGCGTGCACATCATCGGCTCGGACCTGTTCCACCTCTACGAGGCGCACGTGCCGCGGCACTCCAAGATCTACGTCGACCTGGTGCCGCTCCTCGAGAAGGGCCTCTCCGACTACCGCGACGACGTGCGCGCGCGGCGCTACCCCGGTCCCGAGCACACCGTGTTCATGAAGGAGGACGAGCTGGCGAGGTTCAGGCAGATGATGGGGGCGAGAAAGCACGGCTAGCGCGGGGCTGAGTGGACGCTACGCTGCTGGCCGATGCCGGCCTCGCCGCCGTGGCGCTGGCGGTGGGGCTGCTGATCGGCACCGTCGGCGTGGGCGGCGTGCTGCTGATCGCGTTCCTCGCGCTGAGCGGCAGCTGGAGCATCCACCAGGCGGCCGCCACCGCGCTCGTCACGTTCTTCTTCGCCGGCCTGCTCGGCACCTGGCTGTACCAGCGCCGCGGCAGCATCGTCTGGCACATCGCGGCCCCGGTCTGCGTCGGCGCGCTCGGCTTCGGCTATCTCGGCGCAGAGGCGGCGGCGCGCATCGACTCGCGGCTGCTCACCATCTTCATCGCGCTCGTGATCGTGGGGGCCGGGATCCACGTCCTCGCCCCGCAGCGCGCGCAGGCGCGGTGGCGCAGCGGCCGGGGCTGGCGCGAGCAGTTGCTGCTCGGCACGGTCGGCGCTGCCTCGGGCCTGGGCTCGGGCCTCTCCGGTGCCGGGGGGGCGGTGTTCTCGGTGCCCTCGATGATGATCCTGCGCTACGTGCCGCTCGCCGCGGTCGCGACCAGCCAGGTGCTGCAGATCGTCGCCGCGATCTCCGGCTCGATCGGCAACCTGCGCCACGGCTTCATCGACTGGCGCGCCGCCGCGCTCATCACCGCGTTCGAGCTTGCCGGCGTCATGCTCGGCGTGCGCCTGGCGCACGCGGCGAGCGCTGCCGCGCTGCGCCGCCTCGCAGGGGCGCTGTGCATCGCCAGCGGCGGCCTGCTGCTCGCGCGCTCGCTGTGAGCCCGCCCGAGCAGCACCTTGCGACGCGCTGCGCGGCGGGCCTGTTCGACTTCTCGTTCATGAGCCTCGCCGAGTTCTCCGGCGCCACGGCGCTCGAGCGGCTGCAGACGCGCCGGCTCGCGGACCTCGCGCCGGGCCGCATCGCCTACACGCTGCTGCTGAACGAGGACGGCAGCGTGTTCAACGACGCGACGCTCTGGCGCATCGACGCCCAGCGCTGGTGGCTCTTCACCGGGCGGCGCAGCGACCTGCGGCGGCTCGGCGCGGCGGCGCGCGACCGCTCCGGCGAGCACGCCGTGCTCGCGCTGCAGGGGCCGGCGAGCGGCGCGATCCTCGCCCGGGTAGCGGGCGAGGCGCTGGTTCGCGGGCTGGCCTATTTCCGCTTCGTGGCCCAGGGCTCGATGCTGATCGCCCGGCTCGGCTACAGCGGCGAGCTCGGCTACGAGCTCGTCGTGCCGAGCGCCGTGGCTCCCGGGCTGCGGCAGGCGCTGCTCGAGGCGGGCCGTGGCGAGGGCCTGTGCGAGTGCAGCTTCGCTGCCGCCGACAGCCTGAGGATCGAGTCGGGCTACGTGCTCTTCGAGCGCGAGATCGACGGCCGCGCCAATCCCCGGGAGCTGGGACTGCAGCGGCTGGTCGAGCGCTCCCACGCCCGGTTTGTGCTCTCGCGGCGCCTGGTCGGGCTGGAATTGCTCGACCGGCCGCCGCGCCGCGACCTTCCCCTCGCGCAGGTCACGAGCGAATGCCTGTCGCCGATTCTGCAAAAGCGCATCGCGCTGGGCTTCGCCCCTCCGGACGCGCGCCCGGGGAGCGGGCTGCGGCTCGCCGACGGGCGCGCCGCCCGCGCGGCGCGGCTCCCCTTCTACGATCCCGGGCGCCGCCTGCCGGGCGGCGCGCCGCTCTAGGATGAGGCCGGCCGACCCGCTTCGTGGAAAAATGCTACTGCAACCGAGCGGGGAGTGGTGTCAAGAAACGGACAGCGCGTGACTGCAAACGTCGCAATAATGCGCAGAGGCGGAGATGGGCACCCTGCATTCACTGGTTCCGAGTCCCGGCGCGGCGCTTCCTGCCGCGCTGCGCCGCGCCGCCGGGCAGCCGGTGCTGCTCGAGCAGCTCTGCGGCGCCGATCGCCAGCGGTTCCTCGACCGCTGCACCGAGCTGAGCTTCCGGCCGAGGGACACGATCTTCTCGCAGGGCCTCCCGACCAGCGCCGCGTTCGTGATCGTCGAGGGGCTGGTGCGGACCTATTACCTGTCGCCGGTGGGGCGCGAGGTGACGATGGCGTTCTGGTCGAACGGCGACCTGATCGGGGGCCCGGCGCTCTTCGGCGAGCGCCCGCGGCACATCTGGTCGGCGCAGGCCATGGGCCCGACGCGCGTGCTCGCCATCTCGACGCGGGCGCTGAAGCAGCTCGCCGAGGAGCTGCCCGCGGTCGCGCTCGCCATCATCGATGCGCTGTCGTTCAAGCTGCACTGGGTGTCGCTCATGCTCCAGACCATGGGCACGGAGTCCGTGACGCAGCGCCTCGCCACGCTGCTGCTGCGGCTGAGCGAGACCTACGGCGAGCCCTCACCCGAGGGCACCGTGATCCGCTACCCGTTCAGCCAGGCCGATCTCGCCAGCATGGTCGGCGCGACGCGGCCCTGGGTGAGCACCACCTTCGGGCGGCTGCAGAAGGAAGGCATCGTGGCGATGCGCAGCCGCCGCATCGTCATCATCCGGCTCGCGAAGCTGAAGGAAATGCTGTAAACCCACCGGACCAAGGAGGAAACCATGTACAAGGAGCTGCACTTCGACACCTGGGGCACGCTGGTCGACAACTACTCGATCGCCGACGTCATCGAGCCCTACGTCTACGAGAGTCACCTCGCGCAGCGCATCGCCCAGGACTGGCGCCAGCACCAGAAGTGGGCGATGTTCTACACTACGCTCGCCGACAGTTTCGTCATCCACCCGGGCCTGAACAACGCCTGCCTGAAGTGGGCGCTCGACAAGAACAATGTCAAGCTGTCCAAGGAGGCATTCGACAGCATCTGCAACCAGTACCACAAGCTGCGCGCCTACCCGGAGGTGGTGAACGCGCTCAAAGGGATGAAGGCGCTCGGGCTGACTCTGCGCATCGTCGCCAATCCCACCAAGAAGATGATCGAGGACCACTCGAGGTACGCCGGCACGCTGCCGTACATCGACGAGATCATCTCGAGCGGCGAGGAAGCGCAGGCGTTCAAGCCCTCGCCCAAGGTGTTCCAGCTCGGCATCAGGAAGGCCAAGTGCAAGAAAGAGGAGATCCTCTGGGTCACCGGCCACTTCTGGGAGATCGTCGGCGCCAACCGCCAGGGACTCGCCACGGCGTGGGTCAACCGCGCCCAGCACCCCAAGCTCGAGATCGGCGTCGAGCCGACCTACACCGTGCCGCACATGCAGGCGCTGACCGACCTGCTCGCCGACAAGATGCGCAAGGCCGGCTAGGGCCACGGAGGGGAACTGCTCCTGGTGGAGCATCCGGACTTCAAATCCGGAAGGGGCCGCGTGCGGTTCCTGGTGGGTTCGACTCCCACTCTCTTCCGCCACCGGACGAGGCGCCGTGACCAAGCCGCGCCCCGGGGGCCGGGTCGGGCTCGCGCGCCTGCCCTCCGTAGACCGGGTCCTGCAGAGCGAGGCGGGACGGACGCTGATCGGCGCGCACGGGCGCACCGCCGTGCGCGATGCGGCGCGCGCGGTCCTCGCGGCAGTGCGCGCCGGGCGGTCCGTGCCGGCGGGCGCTGCCGACCCTGCGTGGATCGCCGCCCGGTGCGCGGCGAGGCTCGAGGCGCGCGCCGCGGCCTCGCTCCGTCCGGTCTTCAATCTCACCGGTGTCGTGCTGCATACCAACCTCGGGCGCGCGCTGCTGCCGGAGGCGGCGCGCGCCGCCCTCGACGCGGCAGCGGCCCATCCCTGCAACCTCGAGTTCGACCTCTCCGCAGGGGGGCGCGGCGAGCGCGACGAGCACGTCGAGGGCCTGCTGCGCGAGCTGACGGGGGCGGAAGCCGCCACCGTCGTGAACAACAACGCGGCCGCGGTGTTCCTGCTCCTCAACACGCTCGCGCTGCGCAAGGAGGTGATCGTGTCGCGCGGCGAGCTGATCGAGATCGGCGGCTCGTTCCGCATGCCCGACGTCATGCAGCGCGCGGGCTGCCGGCTGCGCGAGGTCGGCACGACCAACCGCACGCACCGCCACGACTACGAGGGCGCGATCGGCGCACGCACCGGGCTGCTGCTCAAGGTGCACACCAGCAACTACGTGGTGCAGGGATTCACCGCCGCGGCAAGCGAGCGGACGCTCGGCGCGCTGGCGCGCAGCCGCCGCATACCCTTCGCCGTGGACCTCGGCAGCGGCGCGCTCGTGGACCTCGCCAAGTGGGGCCTGCCCGCCGAGCCGACGCCCCGGCGCTCGCTCGAGTGCGGCGCCCACCTGGTGACCTTCAGCGGCGACAAGCTCCTCGGCGGGCCGCAGGCGGGGATGATCGTCGGCGAGCGCGCCCTGATCGAGCGCATCCGGCGCAACCCCGTGAGGCGCGCCCTCAGGCTGGACAAGCTCAGGCTCGCGGCGCTCGAAGCGGTGCTCAAGCTCCACCTGAGGCCCGAGGAGCTGGCGCGCCGGCTGCCCACCCTGCGCATGCTCGTTCGCCCCCTGGCCGAGATCGAGGCCTGCGCCGCCCGGCTCCTTCCGGCGCTCCGGCAGGCGCTCGGGAGCAGCGCGGAAGCGTCGATCCGGCCTTCCGCGTGCCAGATCGGCAGCGGGTCGCTGCCCATGAACACCCTGCCGAGCGCCTGCCTCGCCCTGGTGCCCGGGCAGCGACGCAAGGGCGCAGGTCTCAAGGGGCTGGCCGCGGCGTTCCGGGGCCTGCCGGTGCCCGTCATCGGCCGGATCGAGCGCGACGCGCTGTGCCTCGACCTGCGCTGCCTGGAGGACGAGGCCGGGTTCCTCGAGCAGCTGCCCCGGCTGCGGCCGTAAACTGCTTTACAGCCGCCGGACGGGCCGCACGCTAGGATCACCGGGGCAACTGGGAGCCACGCCATGCCGCGACTCGAAGTGCTCGATCCGGAATCGCAGGAGTTCATCCGCAACTTCCGCTGCCGCGAGTCGGGCGAGCCGGCCTGGACCCCGCTCGCGAAGCCGCTCAGCGAGTGCAGGGTCGCCCTGATCACCTCCTCCGGCCTGATCCGCAAGACCGATACGCCGTTCGACCTGTCGAACCCGGCCGGCGACCCGAGCTACCGGGTCATCCCTTCGGCCAGCGATCCGTCCGAGCTGACGCTCTCCATCGTCAGCACCAACTGGGACCGCAGCGGGTTCATGGCGGACGTCAACGTCGTGTTTCCCATGGAGCGCCTGCGCGAGCTCGCCGCAAGGCGGGTGATCGGCTCGCTCGCCGAGGAGTTCTACGCCTTCATGGGCTCGATCTTCCAGATCGACCCCGTCATCGAGAACAGCGCGCCGGAGGTGGGCCGCCGGCTGCGCGACGCGCGCGTCGACATCGCGCTGCTGGTGCCGGTCTGACCGCTCTGCTCTCACACCGTGGGTGTGATCCAGAGGGAAATCGAGCGCGCTGGCGTGAGCACCGTCTCGATCAGCCTGGTGCGCGAATTCACCGAGAAGGTGCGTCCTCCGCGCGCCCTGTGGGTGCCCTTCCCCTTCGGCCGCCCGCTGGGGGCGCCGCACCACGTCAAGGTGCAGCAGCAGGTGATCCTGCGGGCCCTGTCCCTGCTCGCCGCGCCCGCGGGCCCGGTGCTCGAGGAGTTCGCGCTCGATCCCGAGGACGAGCGGCTCGACGCCAGGCACCAGACGCTCGGTCGCAGGTGCGGCCCGCAGGGCTGCAGCCTGGACGACCTGCCGCTGGAGGACGAGGCCGCGCCGGCGCCGCCGGTGGAGACGCCGTACGCCGGAAACCTCCAGGGCGTGCTCCACGAGCTGTCCGTGCTGCAGGCGGCGCACCGGCGCTATCGCGAGCGGCGCCGCGGACGCACCGCGGTAGGCGCCTCGGGCACCGCGCCGGAGCGCATCGCCGACACGGTGCGGGCGATCCACGCGTTCATCGAGGGCGAGGGCATGCCTGCGCGGAGCGCCGAGCTCGCGCAGCGTCTGCGCGAGCTTCCCGAGCTGCCCTACGTCAGGCTCATGATCGACGACCTGAAGGCCTTCTACATGGAGTCGCGCGTCGAGATGGCGCCCGGGGAGGCCGCCGACGCCTCGCGCGTCAACGACTGGTTCTGGCTCAACACCTGGGCCGGTCGCATGATCATCGCGGCGCGCGACCGGATCGTCGTGCTCACCGATCGCAAGGGCGACCCGAACTGGATCGTCGCGCGGGCCATCGTGCCGCGCGGCTACGGCAAGAGCGCCTACACGCTCGGCCACGTCCTCTCCGAGGAGTGAGCGGAGGAGCGCCATGGACGTGATCGTCTTCTACGGCAACGGCTGCAGCGCCTGCCACGAGGAGATGGAGCTGCTGAAGAGGAGCAATGTCCCCTTCACGGCGCGCAACGTGTCGACCGATCGCACGGCGCGGGACGCGCTGATCGCGCTGGGATCGCGCACCGTGCCGACCACGCTGGTGGACGGGGAGATGATCATCGGCTTCGACCGGGAGCGGCTGCAGCAGCTGCTTGGCCTCTGACTCCGCGTTGACACCGCGCAGGCCCTGTGGTGACATGGGCCGCGCATGCCCGCGGTGGAGCCGGGAATCCTCGACAACCTGCCGGGCGCCGAGCGCGAGCTGTTCCTTGCCCGGTGCACGCTGCAGCGCTTCCACAAGGGCCAATACCTCTGCGCGCAGGGCGGGCTGCACACCGAGAACTTCGTCGTCCGCGAGGGCCTCGTCAGGACCTTCTACACCTCCCCCGGGGGGCGCGAGATCACGCTCGGCTACTGGAGCAGCGGCAACCTGCTCGGCGGGCCGGACTTCTTCCAGGTCTGCCCGCACATCTGGTCGGCGCAGGCGGTGCGCGACAGCGAGAGCTGGGTCATCAAGGCGGCGGACTTCCGGGCGCTCACGCTCGAGGTGCCGGCGATCGCCGATTGCGTGATGCGGGCGCTCAGCTTCAAGATGCACTGGTTCTCGCTGCTCTGCCAGATGCTCGGCACCGAGTCCGCCGGCATGCGCATCGCGCGGCTGCTCCTCATGCTGGCGCCGATCTACGGCGTGGCGCGCGCCGGCGGCGTCGCGCTGCGCATCAACCTGACGCGCGAGGAGATCGGCAACATGGTGGGGGCCACGCGTCCCTGGGTGAGCCGGGCCCTGGGCAGGCTGCAGAAGGCGGGCGCGGTGAAGATCGACGCCGCGCACCACCTCGTTCTCGACGTGCCCGCGCTCGAGGCGTTCCTCGCCCCGGCGCAGCGGGCGGCGGGCGGGCGGCGGCGCTAGGCGAGAAGGATCGCGGCCGACACCGCGATCATCAACAGCAGCGTGAACCTGCGGAAGCGCGTGTCGTTGAAGCGGCTGAAGGCACGCGCACCGAGCACGATGCCGCCGAAATAGCCCGGCGCGAGCACCAGGCCGAAGACCAGCGCGCCGACGCCGAGGACGCCGCTCGCCCACAGCGCGGCCAGCGCGGCCAGCGAGATCGCCGCCGTGAACAGGGTCATGTTGGCGCGCGTCGTCTCGATCGAATCGGGGCCCGAGAGCAGGTACAGGACCACGGGCGGGCCGGCCATGCTGGTGGCGCCGATCATCGAGCCGCCGAGCGCCCCGACCGCCGCCGATGTCGCCAGGCGCTGGCGTCCCGTGTAGCGCCAGCCCGCGAGCAGCAGCAGCGCGAAGGCGATGACCACGCCGGCGATCACGCGGCGCAGCAGCAGCGGATCGAGGCTGGCGAGGGCGAAGGCCCCGACCGGGGTCATCGCGACGGCGGCGGCGACGATCGGCCCGATGGTGCGCCAGCGCACCTGGCGGCGCGTCTGCGCCAGCAGGTTCGCGCCGGCAAACCCCTCCAGCAGCAGCGCCACCGGCACCGCGAGCAGGGGCCCGAGGAGCAGGGCGAGCGGCGGCGACATCACCATTGCGCCGCCGAAGCCCGTGATGCCGCGCACCACCCCGGCGATCGCCGCGATTGCCACCGCCGCGGCGACCACTTCAGGCGCGTAGGGCACTCGAGAGCTTGCGCGCCGCCCCGCGCAGGTCGGGCAGGAAGCGCTTCACGCCGGCGAGCGTGAGCCGCGCCTCGGCCGCCGAGATCGCCAGCGCGGCGCAGGGCTGCCCCGCCCGCTGCCCGGGCACCGGCACCGCGATGCAGACCACGCCGGACATGAACTCCTGGTTGTCCGTCGCGTAGCCCTGGCGCCGGATGCGCGCCAGCTCCCCGCGCAGGCGGCGCGCGTCGGTGATGGTGGTCGCGGTGTAGCGCGTCAGCGGCGACTGCGCGAGCTGCGCCTCGAGCGCGTCCTCCGGGAGCTGCGCGAGCAGCAGCTTGCCGATCGCGGTGCAGTGCAGCGGCACGCGGCTCCCCGGCTCGAAGCGCAGCCCCAGCGGCCACTGCGACTCGACGCGGTCCAGGTAGACCGCGTTGCCGTCCGACATGACGCCAAGGTTGCACGATTCGCCGGTGCGCCGCGCGAGCGCGGCGAGCAGCGCGTGCGGCGCGCCCGCGCGCGCGGTCGTCTGCACCACGCCCATCGCGAGCCCGAGCAGCCGCCGGCCCTCGACGACGCGCCGGCGCCCCGGCTCGCGCGCCAGGAACCCGAGCCGCTCGAGCACACCGACGATGCGGTGCGCCGTGGGCTGCGGCAGGTCGAGCGCGCCCGCGAGCTCGGCGATGGACATGGGCCGGTCGCGCGAGGCGACCGCCTCGAGCACGCGCAGGGCCTTGGGCACCGCGCCCGCGGCGTCGCCGCGCCGCTGCGTGCGCGCCGGGGCGCTCATGCCGCGACCACCAGCTCGGCGCCCGCAAAGCGGATGCGCGCGCGCTCGAAGTCGCGGCGCTCCCCGACCCAGCGCACCAGCTCGTGCAGGGGCGTCGTGTGCCAGCGGCATTCCGGAACCGGATCGCGCAGCGGCGCGAGCAGCGCCTCGTCGTAGAAGGCGGCGAGCAGCACGCGCTCGTCGTCGTTGCCCGCCGCACCGAGGCGCCGGCGCAGCCGCGGCACCCACGGCTCGAGGCGCGCGCCCGGGCGCTCGCCCACCCGCTCCCCGGGGCGGATGCCGGCGCGCTCGAGGAACTCCGGCGCGGGCGGCGCGGCGAGCCGGCCGTAGTCCCCGCGCGCGTACTTGCGGACCTCGTCCGGGATCGTCCGGTAGCGCTCGCCCTGCACGACGTTGAGCACCGCCTGGGTGATGATGTACTGGGCGAACGGGCTCACCACGATCGGGTAGCCGAGGTCGCGCCGCACGCGCGCCGCCTCCTGCATGATCTCGGGCAGCCGGTGCTCGAGCCGCATCACGCCGAGCTGGGTGCGCAGGTTCGAGATCATGCCGCCCGGAATCTGATGCTCGTAGAGCGCGGGGTCGCAGCGCGCGACCTCCCCGCGCGGCTTGTCCTCGGCGGCGCAGAGCCACTCCAGGTAATCCGAGGCCTCGGCCATCGCGCCGGCGTCCAGGCCGCAGCGCAGGCCGAGCGCGAACGCGCGCTCGCGGATGTCGCCCGTCCCGGGAAGCGAGGCGCCGTTGGCAAGCGGCTCCAGCGCAGTGTAGGCGTACTCGAAGCCCGCGCCCATCGCGACCGAGTAGACCTCGGGCGCGAGGCCCGACTGGCAGTGCGAATGCAGCTTCAGCGGCACGCCCGGTGCCGCCGCGCGCACCGCGGGAAACAGCGTCGCGCCGCGCTGCGGGGTGAGCAGCCCCGTCGGGTCCTTGATCGAGATGTAGTCCGCGCCCATGTCGACCAGCTCGCGGCAGCGCGCCGCGTAATAGGCGTCGTCGTGCACCGGGCTCAGGCTGTAGGTCATCATGGCGTTGACGCGCATGCCGGCCGCGTGCGCCGAGGCGAGCGAGGACGCGACGTTGCGGTTGTCGTTGAGCGCGTCGTACACCGTGAGCACCTTCACCCCGAGCCGCGCGAGCACCTGCGAGTTGAGCGCCACGATGTCGTCCGGAAACAGCTCGAAGGTGTACAGGCTCTGGCCGCGCGTCAGCGCGTCCACCGGCGTCGCGAGGCGCTGGCACAGCATCTGCACCCGCCGCCAGGGGTTCTCGTGCAGGTAACGCACGCAGACGTCGAACACCGCGCCGCCCAGCACGTTGACGAAGTCGTAGCCGACGCGATCGAGCGTGCCGAGCATCGGCGCCATCATCGCCGTGGTCATGCGCGTGGCCCAGAGGCACTGGTGCGCGTCGCGCAGCGTCACGTCGACGAAGCGCATGCGGCGCCGCCGGCGGCTCATCGCGTGGTGTCGATCGCGATCAGCGGCTGGCCGTACTCGACCGGCTCGGCGTTGCCGACGTAGACCTGCGTCACGACCCCGGCGTGCCCCGCGGGGATCGAGTTCATGAGCTTCATCACCTCGATGATGCACACGGTGGTGTCGGGCGAGACGCGCCGGCCGGGCTCGACGAAGGGCGGCGCGCCCGGCTCGGGCGCGCGGTAGAAGGTGCCCACCATGGGGGCGCGCAGCAGCACGGTCCCCGCCGGCAGCTCGCCCGGGCTGGCGTGCGCATGCGGCACGCGCAGCGCGGCGCTCGCCGGCTCCGGCGACAGCTTGCCGCCGACCGGCGCTGCGCTCGCCGCGGGCGCCGGCGCGCCGCCGACCCCGTTCATGCGCTTGACCTCGATCTCGAGGTCGCCGGCGCGCAGCCGAAACTCGCGGAACTGCGCCGCCGAGCGCACCAGGCCCGCCAGCTCGGCGAGCTCGCGGTAGCTCGGGGAAGGCGCGGGCGGGCGGCGGCGGCTTTTCATGTTGCGGAAGAAAGCATTCCGGTATGCGGAGATGTTTGCACAGCGGGCGGGCGTTTGCAATAATCCGCCGCGGAGGCGCCCATGGCCGAGCCCGTCATCATCACCGTCGCGATCACCGGCGCCGTGCCGAGGAAGCAGGACAACCCGGCCGTCCCGGTGACGCCCGCCGAGCAGGTCGAGTCGACGCAGGAAGCCTTCGAGGCGGGCGCTTCGCTGGTCCACATCCACGTGCGCGATGCCGACGAGTCGCCGGGTTCCGACCCCGAGCTCTACGGCCGCGTGCAGGAGGGCGTGCGCAAGCACTGCCCGGGCATGATCGTGCAGTTCTCGACCGGCGGTCGCGGGCGCGAGCAGGCGAAGCGCGCCGCGATGCTATACCTCAGGCCGGACATGGCCTCGCTCGCCACCGGCTCGGTGAACTTCGCGACGCAGATCTACGAGAACCCGCCCGACTTCGTCGAGGGGCTCGCCAGAGCCATGCTCGAGCACGACATCAAGCCCGAGATCGAGGTGTTCGACCTGGCGATGCTCTACAACGCCGCCGGTCTCGTGAAGAAGGGCCTGCTCAAGGATCCGCCGCACGTGCAGTTCGTCATGGGGATCCCCAACGCCATGCCGGCGCGGCGCAGCGTGTTCGATTTCCTGCGCGCCGAGATCAAGGCGGTGCTCCCCCGCGCGACCTGGGTGGCCGCGGGCGTGGCGCGCCATCAGTGGGAAGTGAACCAGTGGTGCCTGGAGACGGGCGGGCACTGCCGCACCGGACTGGAGGACAACCTGAGGATCGAGGCCGACCGCCTCGCGGCGAGCAATGCCGAGCTGGTGAAGAGAATCGTCGATCACTGCGGCGAGTTCGGGCGCCGGCCCGCCACGTCCGCCGAGGCGCGCGGAATTCTCGGCCTGCGGGCCGCCGCCTAGCCTCCGGGCGCACGCACCTGCTGCCCTACCTGAAGAGCGCCGCCGCGGTCGCGGCGGTGGGTTTCGCCGCACAGCTGCTGGCGCAGGCGCTACCGCTGCCGCATTACTCGGTGCTGTTCCTCGCGGCGGTGATCGCGAGCGCGGCGCTCTGGGGACTCGGGCCGTCGCTGCTCGCCGCGGTCCTGAGCGTCGCTGCGGGCAGCTTCCTCTTCTACACGCCGATCTACAGCTTTCGCGTCGCCAACCCGCAGGACCTGGCCGACCTCGCGGTCTTCGTGGTCGTGGCGGCGCTCACCAGCCGGCTCGCCGCCGGCGTGCGCACGCAGGCGCTCGAGGCACGGCGCCGCCAGGCGATCATCGGCGGGCTCTATGCCTTCAGCGAGCGCCTGGCGGCGAGCACCGACCCGGCGCAACTGAACGCGGCGATCCTCGAGCACCTGGCACCCGTGCTCGGCCACCCCCTCTACCTGCTCCTGCCCGAGGATGGAACGCTCGCCGTCGCGGCCGCCAGCGGCGGCGCCGAGGCCCTGCCCGGCGAGGTGCTCGCCGCGGCAGGCCGGGTCATGGCGGGGGGCGCGGGGGCCCCTGCGGCATGGCGCATCGAGCGCCTCGCCACCGCCCAGGCCACCGTAGGGGTGGTGGCCGCGCGCCCGGGCGGGGCGGCGCGCGCGCTGGACGCCGACCACACGCGGGCGCTGCTCGGGCAGGCGGCCATCGCGGTGGAGCGCGCGCGGCTCGCGCGCGAGATTGCCGAGGCGCGCTTGAAGGCGCAGGGGAACGCCTTGCGCGAGGCGCTCGTCAACTCCGTATCGCACGAGCTGCAGACGCCGCTCGCGGCGATCCTCGGCTCGGCGACCACGCTCGAGTCCTTCGGCGAGGCGGCCGACCCGGGCGCCCGGCGCGAGCTGGTGGCGACCATCCGCGAGGAAGCCGAGCGCCTCGGCAGCTACATCGGCAACGTGCTCGACCTCACGCGCATCCGCTCCGGCCAGATCGCGCCACGCCTGGAGCTGGTGGAGCTCTCGGATATCATCGACGCCGCGCTGCGGCGCAAGCAGCGGGTGCTGGCCGGGCGCGAGCTGCACCTCGCCCTCGCGCCGGACCTGCCGATGCTTCAGCTCGACCTGTTCCTCATGGAGCACGCGGTGGCGAACGTCCTGGACAACGCGGCGAAGTACTCTCCCGCCGGCTCGCGCATCGACGTCGCCGCCGCGGCGAGCGGGCGCGAGGTGGTGCTGGAGGTCACGGACCGGGGCAGCGGCATCCGCGGCGAGGACCTGGAGCGCGTGTTCGAGGCTTTCTATCGGGGCCCGTCGCCGCCGGGGCGCCCCGCAGCGGGCACCGGGCTCGGCCTCGCCATCTGCCGCGCCTTCGTCGAGGCGAACGCAGGAACGGTGACGGCAGCGAGCGCCGCGACCGGCACCACGATCCGCATGCTCCTGCCGATCCCCGCAGCCGATGGCTAGCGCCGGGGCGCGCGTGCTCGTCGTCGACGACGAGCCGCAGATCCGCAGGTTCCTGCGCCTCGGCCTGGAAGGCCACGGCTACGCGGTGCAGGAGGCGGCCACCGCCGAGGCCGCGCTGCGCCTGGCGGCGAACGCGCGCCCCGATCTCGTCGTGCTCGACCTGTGATTGCCGGATCGCGAAGGCTTCGAGGTGCTCGCCGCGCTGCGCGAATGGTCGCGCGTGCCGGTGCTGGTCCTCTCGGTGCGCGGCAGCGAGGCGGAG
>Ga0114945_10000354_pt1 | contig 29353 bp, 18 predicted proteins | sample OV2TP3_FD_87194 | JGI IMG/M metagenome (GOLD analysis project Ga0114945, IMG submission 87194) | Hot spring microbial communities from Beatty, Nevada to study Microbial Dark Matter (Phase II) - OV2 TP3 | ecosystem: Environmental > Aquatic > Thermal springs > Hot (42-90C) | place: USA: Beatty... | reverse complement strand
TTCTTGATCCAATCTCCTCCGTATCCGTCCGAATGCATCTGGAGGTTGATGCCGGCCCGGGCGTTCCGCCGGCGGAGTTGTTGGTCCAGGAAGACGTAGTAGAAGTCCCAGGCCTCCGGAAAGAGCGCCCAGAGGGAGTCGAAATCGTATTCCGGGAACAGGTTCTCGTGCCAGTTTCGAAAGCACCAGGTCGGCTCGTCGAGGGTGTTCATGATCTGGACCCGGATGTCCTCTTCATATCGGAGGTACCGGACGAATTCCGCCGTGTACGACGCGAGCGCGCGGGTGCTGAACGGCGCCATGTGGTCCGGGAAAGGCGTGCCCTACGCCCGCCCGCTCCCGAAGCGGGCGACCGGCCGCGCCGTGATGAGGTGGATGCTCGCGCCGGAGTCCCGCGCGAAGCGCATGGCCCGCAGGAAGCCGCCGAACGTGTCGCCGTCGGGAATGTCCGCACGCCGGTGGAGTCTCCCAGCGAGCCCCTCCGAATCGACGGGTTCGGGGCCGCGTTCGATCTCGGCCGCATACACGTTTGAACCCACCTGGAAATGGTATGCCTGGAGATTCAGGTACTCCAACAGAGGCCGGAGCTCGTCCCATCGCGAAGACTCCTTGGGCGGCCAAAGCCATGGCGCCAGGCCGACGATCGGCCGCTCGAACATCACGTCGGTCCGAAACGTCACGGAGACCGTCGCCGACACCGCGCTTTCCCGATTCGCCGCCGTGGGTCCGGCGGAACTCAGCGAGGCGCAGAGCACGGAGAGGATCAGCGTCCCGAAGAGGCGATGAGCCATGTCGGACTGGTCCTTCTGCCGGCCGCAGGCGAGAGATCCGAACATACAGATCCCTGATTGCTCCGGCGGGGCGGAGATCTCAGCGAATCGGCGCCGCGGGAATCCCTGAGAGGTCCGCGCGGCTCGGGCAATCGAGGGAGATGAAAGGAGAACCGATATGCGAAACGTATCTCGGCAGGAACTCGTTCAGGTCGACGGCGTCGTCGAGGTCCCCTCGTGGTTGGCCATCGTCGCCGGATGGATCTATCGAGCGATCCGTTGAACACGACGGCCTGAGCCGAGGGGACGCGCGATCCTGCGGATCCTCCCCAGCGACGAGAAAGGCTCCAACCTCCCCGCCGGACCGGACCTGGATCGTAGGACCCGACCGTGTCCGCCATGAGGAGGGTCCATGAACCCACTCGCGCTCGCGCCCGTTGTCTTGTGTTCGCTGCAAGATCCGGACTTCTCGACTTCCGAGACGGCCTGCGGATCCCACCTGAGTTTCCGAACTAAGTTCGACTAGGATCTCGACGCCCTCCCCCGGCAAGAGGGCCTGCGCCACCTGCGCGGGCGCCGGATGGATCGACCGATACTGGGCGACCCCTTGAGTCCGAGCGGCGAGATCTCCGCTCCGCCTTCGGCAGAGAGGATCAGGTCCGGCTCGACGACTACGGGAAATCCTTCCAGGCGATCCAGATCTCGCGGTGCTTGTTCGACATCGTCGCTCCCACGTCCGTGAAGCCTCCACCCGAGTAGATGAGGTAAACGCGGTTTCCCACCGCCACGACCTCGATCTGTCCCTTCCAGGCAAAGGAGTCGTTCGGCCGGTGCAGCTTCTTCGTCTTGCCCCACTTCCCCGTGTCGGGCGAATAGTACGAGGTGTAGATGTTGGGGTCCCGGGCATACGACCATGCTGCGACCCCTTTGCCGTTCGCGGTGAACGCGCATCGGGGCATCGGTTCGTGTTCGGCCTCCTCCATCGGTGCGACCGGGTTTTGCGTCAGCGGTTCCCAGGGACCCGGCGGACCGGTCCACGAACTCGACGTGGAGAGGAACGGCCCAATCACCATTCCCTTTCCCGCCATGAGTTTCCAGTGGTGCGCGAGGATGAGGGCCTCGCTCCCGTGACGAGTGAAACTGGGCTGGAATACGTAGGGAAGAGGGACGGAGTTCGGCGTCTCCGTGGGGGCACTCCAGGAGGCGCCGTTCCATCTCATGATCGCTACCCTCCGCTTGTTCGAGGAGAGGAACGCGAGGTGGATGCCCGACGTCGGATCGCTCTCGATCCAGGGATGGGCGCTGTTCCCGAAGAGGGAGGCAGAGAGGATCGCGCTCGTGTGGAAGGAGTAGTACGGCGGGCCGTGCGTCTTGAGCCAGCGCACCTTCGCGTCGGCGCCGACCTGCACGTAGACGACGTGGATCGATCCGTCCGCGCCGTCCACGGCCACGTCCGAAGTACCGAGCTCGGTTCCCTCGTCCAGGTTGAACACCCACTGCCAGCCTGCGGAGGTTCTCACCTTGACGCGCAGCGCAGCCTGCCGGCCGGGCGCGGGGTCGATGTCCCGCGTCGTCCAGGAGACCACGGGCCGGCCGTTGGGGCCGGCGGCCACGCGCGGCCGCCCGAATCGGTTCCAGCAGTCGGCGCCGGACATCACGAGTTCCGGACTGGAGGCGACGCCGTTCACGACCTGCGCGTATACGACGTCGGTTTTCGCGATCCACGTAAGATGGACCACGCCGTTCGGTCCCACGTGAGCGTCCACGCACTCGCCGTATTTGCTGTTGGGGATAGGGTAGGCGTTGTCCGTGAAGTCGCCGTAGGGCGTCAAGGGCAGCCCATGGACCGACTCCCACGCGCGGCGGAAGGCGTCCAGGGCCCCCAAGTCGACTCCTCCGAGATCGCTCGGCTCGAAATCCTTGTGGATGAACCCCGCGATCCCGGGGACGCCGTTCTTGTGGGCCTGGTACACGGTCCTCGCCCACTTCTCGAGCCGGAAATTGTTGCCGCGGGCGCGGGGGGACGACGGAAGGCTGTGCAGTCCATCGGTGTCGATGAAGATCGCCTTGGCGGGGGCCTGGTTCGAGATCTGGACCAGCCGCTCGGTGAGCTTCCCGAGGTGGTTGCCTCCGCCGTATCCGCCAGCGTCCTCGGTAACCCAAGAACCCCCGTGATAGTCCACGCCGTCGATGTGGGGGACGTTCGGGTTGGGGATCGTCTGATTGCCCCAGTAGACCGGGCTCTGATTTCCCGAGACGACGATGGCGCGGCCCGGATCGATGTCCTCCCACATCGCGACGAATTTCTCGTGGAAGGAGTTGACCAGCGCCGTGTCGGCGGAATGGCCGGGTTCGTTCGCGGGAGTGACGATCACGTTCCAGTGCGGTTTCACCTTCTGAGCGACGATCTTCGTGATTTGCTTCACCTGCCACGGGAACTGGAGGATGTCGTCGGGGCTGTCCACGAATCCTCCCGGCCGGGTCGCGTGCAACGGATTGTCGGGCTGGATGCCCCCGTCGCAGTCCCACACGTCCACGAAGACGATCATGTCTTTGTCCGCCGCCTTCGACACGAACGCATGGAAGCGCTGCCAGTACTCGGAGACCGGCTCGTAAGCGCCTGCGGCCGCGTTCCACATCACGGGCTGAGAGGAACCCGCGGGGTCGGAGAACCAACCTGCCGGAACAGGAGTCACCCACTGGCGGCTCGCGTTGATGTGGCTGAGCTTGAGTTCCGTCAGGAAGCCGTCATAGTCGTATGGCCGGTTGAAGGCGTGGTAGCCGCCGTACGCCAGAAGGAACGCCTGCTTGCCGTTCACGAAGACCTTGCCGCCGACCACCGCGAGGGCCTTGCTTTGCGCGCCGCTCACGTCCCAGGGCGCGGGAGGCACGGCGACCGTGCGCGTCAGATAGATCAGGAAGGGGCGAGAAAGGCCGTTCTTGACGGAGGTACCGATAATCGTTCCCCCGTCGGCCGAGACCTGTCCCACATAGCGGTCTGCCGTTCCACCCCGCCAGAAAGTCCACTCGATGAGAGATCCGTCGTCGGAGGCGATCGAGTATTCCACCTTGGAAACGGCGAACCGGTCGCCCGAACTGTTGAAGGCGGCGCCCGACGCGAAGGCGCCCTGGGCGTCGAACACGACGTGCCCGCCCACGGCGATGCGGTCGTAGCCGAACGCCTGAAAAACATAGCTGCCGATCAGGACGTTCTGCGGCGGGGCGCCCGCCGCCTTCTCCAAGACCAGCAGGTTGTTGCCGAGGAGGGCATTCTGGAAGCCCGGGATCTTCGGAACGAGATAGGCCCTCTTCCCTTGAGCGGCCAGGACGCCCTGGTAGGCCTCCGAGCCTCCGCTGTGGGTGAAACTCAGAGACAGGGTCCCGTCGGCGGAGACCTGGAGCGAGCTGCTAACCGAGTCGTAGGTCATCATCGTCGGCGACTGGCTATCCCAGTATTGGATCTTGTCGAGGTTCCCATCGGTGAAGCGGAGATAGCCCCGGGTGACCTTGGCGAACGTAGGCGCGGGAGGCGAGCCCATCTTGTCTCCTGCGGGCTCGTAATCGCCGTCGTTCATACTCTCCGCGCCGATCTGGTGGTGAAAGTAGTAATTCCCGTCGAGATCGGCCTGGGAATAGACATGAGAGACCTTCCGGGGGACCATGAAGAAGATGGAGGGCTCGGGGATGGCAGATTCGTCGTCGCATGGGCCGTAGAAACCGGTGAGGGTCATCCGACCGTCCTCCTTGCCGAGGACACCGCAGAGACGAACCATCGCCCCCGACATCATGCTGACCGTCAATCTCACGCTGCCTTTCGGTTGCACCTCATAACTCCCGCCCCCGATGGTCTGACCGATGCCGTCGTTGACGATCGTCTCACCGCCGGTGACGGTGCCGGCGCCATCGAAGGTCATGGTGCCGCGAACGGCCTGGAGGGGTTGATTCCCGTTGCGGTCTCCCCTCAAGCCGAAGAAGGCGTATTCCCCGTTGACGCCGGCGTTCGACCCAGCGGTTTCAGGCTTGCCGGCGACCACGGGCGGGGCGTCGTCGCAGCGGCTGCTACCGGTACACGCGAGCAGGACCGACAAGAGGCCCAACCGGAATCCGCTTTTGTCCATCACCGTTACAAGCACCATTGCGGCACGATGCGCCGCTTCTCAAAGAATCCGGAGGCGCGAGAGCGAATGCCGGGGTAGTTCCGTGGGGCGGCGCTACCTCTGATCCCCGCATAGAAAGACTTCCACCTGTCGTTTCTCGGACTTGTTGACGTGATCGCCCCCGCGCTCGTTGCGTGAGAACTCCATGCCGCTGTGGTGCCGGCCTTGGACTTCCTCCGCGCTCAGCGGCAGGATGAACGCCAGTTGTTTCTCTCCCCGGGGGTGATCATCTTCCACACGACACGCCGACTGTCAACCATCCGGTAGAGGCGGGCAGAGCGTTGCCGTGCAGCCTCTCAAGACAGAAGCGCAAGCCGCGGAAACAGATGAACCGGTTTCAGAACGGCTTCAGAACCAGAGGGGAGGGAGAACCAAAGGAAGGAAACATAATGTTGCGGTTCGCCGACCGCGTGTTGTCGTCGTTGTTGTTGTTCCAACTCCCGCCGCGCAGGCCACGGGCGCGCGCATGGAGGAGCCGGGCCAGCGGACTCGTCTGCGCCTCGTCGACGACGATCTGCCACAGGCGTCTGAGGATCGTGGAGGATCTCAGGTGGTGGTAGGGTAAGAGACCGTCCGGCAGCAGCGAAAAGGTCCGCCGGGTAAAGCGGCAGCGGTGGCGGTCCACGTCGATGCGGTCGCGGCGGCGTTCGACATAGCGCTCGTAGGATCCCCAGTGGATCCAGTTGGGTTGGGGGCGGTCGGGGCAGTAGGGGCAACGCGACGGGGGGCACGGGAGCGGCCGCACCCGCTCCGGTCCCTGAGCGCTCCGCTTGGAAGCGGCTGTCGGGTGCGGAACGGGCCAAGATCGCGAAGGAAGCCCAGCGCCTCGACGACCTCTCCAACGGGGCGCTCGACGCGATCGAGGCCAAACGGTACGACAAGGCGGAGTAACTTTGCGGCGAACTCGTGCGGGAGTATCCGGACGTGATCGACGGCCACGACCGCCTTGGGATGTTGCGGGAAGCGCGAGTCCATCGCGGCCGATCGGTTCGGGCGATGGGATCGTTCGGACCGGGAGCCGGTCGACCGGGGCGTGCCCGGTCCACGATGCTGCGATTCGGCCAGCACCAAGACGTTCCTCCGGTTCTCGGAGCTTCGCACGCGTTTTGGGGGGGCGGCGAGCCCCCCGGGGGCGCCATAGCGCAAGAATCCGAATCGACGAACTCGGGATTGCAAAGGGATTACTTGGACACGCTCCTAGGCTCGAGTCCCACCCCCGGATTCAAGTTTGACCGGATCTGTGGGGGATTCTGAGGGATCGCATTGTAACGCTCTTGTGATTAGGGAGTTACAGTGTGTCCCCCTAAGTGCCCTGGCACACCCCTTGCCTGTCTCATCGGACCTACTCGGGAGCTACGCTATGACGACTGCGCTCAGCGACCGACCGGTCCGCCTGATCCTGGACGTGGCGGTTCGCCGGGGGCTTCTCTCCCCGGCCCAAGCCGAGGAGTCCCGGGAACTCCTGGGGGCCTCCCCCGACCCGATCGGGGCCCTCGTCGAGGGGAAACTCCTGGCTTCCGACGAGGCCGAACTCCTCCGGAAATACGTGGCGCAACTCGAGAGCGACCTCGAACTCTCCCGCGCCCTAGTCGTGGCCGGGACCGTCACCTCCGACACCGCGGATCGCGTCCTCCAACATCAACTCCACTCCGTCTCCGATGGGAGATTCCTCTCCTTGGAAGATGCCGCGGAGGAACTGGGACTCCCCTTCACCGATGGGTCGACGTACCAGGGAATCCGCTCCGGTGCGAAGCCGAAGCGGATCGGCCGATACGAAATCCTGCGCGAGATCGGTCAAGGCGGAATGGGGGTGGTCTTTGCCGCCCGCGATACCGAACTCGGTCGCGACGTCGCGATCAAGATCCTGCGAGGAGCGTTCGGTCCCCAGGACATCGCGCGGTTTCGTCGCGAGGCGAGGCTCGCCGCGTGTCTCAACGACTCGCGCATCGTCGGGATCCTCGACGTCGGGTACGAGAACGGCGTGCCCTTTCTGGTGATGGAACTCATCCTGGGACTCGACCTCTCCCGACTCCGCCTCCCGCGCATGAAGGCGCTGGCCGTCCTCAAGGACGTCGCGGAGGCGGTGCACGTGGCCCATCAGACGGGCGTCCTCCATCGCGACATCAAGCCGCAGAACATCCTCGTCGATGCGAACGGACAGGGATTCATCACGGACTTCGGCCTGGCCAAGCGCACCGATTCGGACGCGACGACCATCGGGACGCTCTCCGGCGTGGTCGTCGGCACCCCGGGGTACATGAGCCCCGAGCAGGCGAGAGGGGACATTTCCCTTCTCGGTCCCCGGACCGATGTTTGGGCTCTCGGGGCGACGCTCTATTTCCTCCTGACCGGCCGGCCTCCGTTTCAGGGATCCACGGCGTTCGAATCCGTAACCATGGTAATGGAACGCGATCCCATTCGCCCCCGTAAGATCGACCCCACGGTGCATGCGGACCTCGAGACCATCTGCCTGAAGGCGCTGGAGAAGGACATCGCCAAGCGCTACGCCTCCGCCAAGGAATTCGCCGACGAGTGCGCGCGGGTCTTGAATCGCGAGCCGATTCAGGCGCGTCCGGCGGGCACGGGAAGGAGAATCGCGCGGAGCGTCGTTCGACATCCCCGAGTCGGCGTCGCAACGGCGGTGGCACTGCTCCTGGTCCTTGGTTTCTCCGCGATCGCCTCCCAAGTCGCGCGCCGGCACGAGCGGGAGATGAAGATCCAGACACTCGCCTCCCGCATTCGATACGGATTCGCAACGAACGACTTCTCCGGTGCCGATGCGGCCGTGGAGGAACTTCTGGGGATAGCTCCGAATTCCGCGGTGGGCCACTACTGGAAGGCGCGGCTTCTCCTGGTCCGATACGTGCAAGGTCGCCAGATTCCGCAAACGATCGTATCCGAGGGAGTCGTCGAATTCGAACCGACATTGCCCGACGCTCCGGGCCAGATCGAACTGCACCATCGGATCACCCAGGAGATCCGACACAGCCAGGCGGGAGAGGGAACGGGGCTGGAGCGGTGGGAATCCCCCAGCCGGCACGGGATCTTGGCGTGGATTCGAGATGAGTATGGGGCGGCCGAACAGGGACTCCGTGAAGCCGCAACCCGGGAGCGCGATTTCCAATCGGAGTATATGCTGGCCGTCGTTCTCTACCGGACGCGCCGTTTCGGGGAATCGGCCCGCGTGTCCCGGGGACTCCTGCTCTCCTTCTACGACTCCGAAGCCCGGGAACTATTCGTCCGCGCCCGCGAGGCGGAGGCGATCCTTGTTCTTTGCCGCGGGGAGGATCCCCTCCCGACTTTCCAGGATGCGCTTCAGGAGGCGAGAAAACTCCCCACTCCGAACGATCAGCTGGTGGAAGCCTCGGTGCGCGTTACGATGTCCGTCTACCTGGAAGAACAGGGAAGCAGGGAAGCCGGCGTGCAACTCGAGAAAGCGGTCTCCATGGCCGAAGCCGTCCCCGCCGAATCCGAGATGCGAGACTACGTCTTGGCCCGCGCGCGCTGGAGGCTGGGTCGAGCCGAGGCCGCTCGCGGCCGCTACGCAAGCGCCGCGAGGCAATACGAGGAGGCCCTGGCCGCCGTGGTGAGATCGATCGAGCGCTTTCCGCCCTTCATGGGTGCGACCCTCCTTCGAATGAACGTCCTGGCAGATCTGGCGCGCTTGCAACACGGCCGTCATGGGTGGAAGGGGGCGGAAGTCCCATTGCGTCAGGCGCTGGAGGCGGCCAGCAAGATCCTCGAAATCGGCGCCTATCACGACGCTGCCGCTGAAGAGGTCGAGTTGGAATGGCTGCTCGGCGGTTGGCAACATCGTCCGGTGCCGATTCGGCTGGCCAAGAGAGCGAGCTTGATCGAGAGATTTCGGGATCGGGTCGAGCATCTCTTTCCGACGAGCCCGAGGGCCTGGATGCAATTGACCCTTCGGTATGACCAGTGGGTCGAGGATGCCCTGTCGAACGGCGTCGATGCCGCCGATATGTATCGGAAGACCCTGGAGGCGGTGCAACGGGCGCTGAGTCTGAATCCTCACTCCCCGGATGCCTGGATCGTCTTGTCCCTTGTTCGAGAAAGCGGCGCTCGGCTGGCGCGGGGGGAGCAGACTCGGCGGGGAGAAATGCGTCGGTCGATCGACGCGGCCGAACACGCCCTGTCGCTAAGACCCGGATACCCGCGCGCCCGGCTGCGCCTGGCCCGGGCGAATGCGGCCGACGGGCGGATCGACCGGTCGTTGGCCGTTCTTCAGACCATGCCAGAGCATCCCGAAGCGGTGGCGTTGCGCGCGGAGATCCTCGGAAACGAGGCGCGATTCCAGCTTGCCGCCCAAGACTACGAACAGGCGATTCGGACCGCCCCGTCTGTCGACCTCCTGCGAGAGGCGGCTCATCTTTGGATCGAATGGGGCCGCCATCGCGAGGGTCGAGGCGAGAATCCTTCGGGACAGTACGGAAAGGCGCTCGAAATCCTGAATCGGGCGATCGAGGAATTCCCGGAAAATCCGCGGCTCTATGCGGAACGAGGACGGGCGCGCGCCTACGCGGGAGGTACCGGGCTGGAGGCGATCGCGGACGTGGAGCGAGCGGCGAGGATGAGTCCCTACTCCGCTCCGATTCTCGCGATTCGGGCCGAGGTGTTCACGCGAGTCAGTCTGTCTCTCCAGAAATCCCGTAGCGCTTCATCTTCTCGATGAGGGTGCTGCGGGCCATTCGGAGCGCTCGGGCCGTCTGACGGACGTTTCCTCGATTCTCTCCGAGCGCCCGGCTGAGGATCTGGCGTTCCGCACTTTCGATCTGCTCCCGCCACGAACCTACGACCGGGGCGATGCGCGGGCCGCGAATCGCGTCGGGGAGATGCTCCTCCCGGATCTCGGTCTCCGTCACCAATGCCAATCGCCTCAGTACGTTCTTGAGCTCGCGCACGTTCCCGGGCCAGGCGAAGTCCACCAGCCGGCGCACGGCCTCCGGGCTCAGACGCTTCACCGGAGTTCGGGTCTCTTCCGAGATCTCCAGAAGGAAGCGTTCCGCGAGAAGGGGGATATCGTCGATCCGCTCGCGCAGCGGAGGGATCGTCGCCACCAGGGTGGCCAAACGGTAGTACAAGTCTTCTCGGAAACCTCCTTTGGCGATCGGATCCTTCAGGGAAACGTTCGTCGCCGCGACGATTCGGACGTCGATCGTGATCTCCTCATTGGCCCCTACGGGCCGGACCTTGCGATCCTCGAGGACGCGCAAGAGTTTCGTCTGCATCGCCGGCGTCATCGCCTCGATCTCGTCGAGGAAGAGCGTCCCGCCCCCGGCGGCTTCGAAGAGCCCCGCGCGCCGGGTCGTGGCCCCGGTAAACGCCCCCTTGGCGTGGCCGAAGAGCTCGCTCTCCAGGACGCTCTCTGCCACGCTCGCGCAATTGATCGGGAGAAAGGGCTGCTCCTTGCGGGGGCTCTCGAAGTGAATCGCTCGAGCGGCCAGCTCCTTCCCCGTCCCCGTCTCCCCCTCGAAGAGGACGGGATAGTCCAGCTTCGCCGCTTTTTCGAGGAACGAGTACAGCTCCTGCATTCGGGGAGACCGCCCGAGAATTTGGCTGAATCCGGATCGCGCCCGGAGTCGGGCGACGCTCTCCTCCACGGCGCGTTCCAAGCGCTCGGCCCGGCGGGACTGGACCTCGGCCTCCGCGGTGCGTTGAAGGAGAAGGGCGACGCGACGCGAGAAGAGCTCCAAGAGGGCCAAGTCTTCGTCCGTGAACCGGCGCTCGGTGGATCGATGATCCAAATACGCGGCCCCGATTCGCCGCTCCGAGGTGCGGATCGGGACGACGACGAGGGTGCGGATTCCCAACGTCCGGACGCTTTCTTGTCCGCGAGCCCACGCGTCCTCCCCGCAACGCTCGATCCGGAGAGGACGATCCGTGTCCAGGACTTTGCGGATGGCTCCGAGACTCGGACTGTCTCCGGTGGAGGCGGCGAAGCGAACCTCGGATCCGGGATCGAAGAGGGCGAGGGTGCCCGCGGAAGCCCCCGTCGCGCGGACCATGAGGGATAGAGCGGTCTGGAGAGCGGTATGGACATCTCCCGTCTGCTCGAGAACGCGCCCGAGCATGGAATTCACGAGACGTCCGGGGCGGGAGAGCATGACGCTGTCCATCTCCGGATCCGAGACGGTCTCGACGGAGGAGGGAACTCTGAATCGGTCTCCGCCTTCGAACTTCGCCTGAGCGAGAGCGGACTCCGCCCTCAAGAGGAGCTCCTGCGTCGACGAGGCTTCCTCCGGCCAGGTGGCCCCTCCGAGACTCGCCGTGAGCGAGAGACGGATCTTCCCCTCTTCGAACGCGAACGCCCGAAGCGATTCGAAAAGGGCGGCGGCTCGCTTAGCCAGGGCGGAAGTGTCGCAGGAAGGAAAGAGGATCCCGAACTCGTCGCGGCCGGATCGCGCGACCGTCGGCGCGCGCCGTCCGCTTCCGGTCGACTGCTTCTGGAGGAATTGGGCGACCGCGCGGAGGACGCGGTTCCCCACCTCGTGTCCGTGAGTATCGTTCACGAGTTTGAAGCGATCGACGTCGACAAGAAGCACCGAGAGGTTTTCTCCGTATCGGCGGGAGCGCGCCACTTCCTCCTCGGCGCACCGCTCGAAGTGCGGACGGTTGACGAGGCCCGTGACGTCGTCGCGAATGGAGGCCGAATAGAGCGCGGCGTTGTCCGCCAGGAGGGCGATCTCGCCCGCGGCCGCCGCGGCGATCCCACGCTCGCCCTGGCCGAATCCCAGCGGCCGCTCCCGATGATCCAGGTAGAGGACGCCGATGGAACGAGCTCGTACTCGTAGGGGGAGGCAGAGGACCGATCGGACCGCCCCGGCACGAATGCTGTCGAAATCGCGGAGCTCCGGGTTTCGGGCCACATCGTCGGTGGCGAACACGGCCCCCGTCCGCGTGACCTGCTCGAGCAGGTGCTGGGAGATGTGCCGCTCCGGCTCCGTCATCGAACGGCCGTCCGCGCTGCGGGCCGCGGTGATCTCCGGCGGACCGTAGACACGCAAGACTCCCCGCGAGGCGCCCGTGCCGAAAATCGTTACATCCAAGAGATACGACAGGAGGCGTTCGGATGGGATCGGGCGATTCAGGCGACGCGTCACTTCCACGAATGGACGTAGCCATCTCGAGCGGGAACCGGCCTCCGGAGTGTCCTCCGCGTATTCCGCGATCGCGGAGACGATCTCGGAATCCTCGATGGGACCCACGGCGGCTTCCACCTCGCGAAGGGACGCCAGCGCCGCCTCGCGGAATTCCTGCGCCTCTCGGGGTCGAGCCCAGGTGCCGTACAGGCGCACCCCGGCCGCCTCGAGATGCAGGCGCTCGGGGAGCGATCGGAAGCGACCCCGCGCCTCGCGCATCGTCGCCTCGGCGGCGTCCAGTTTCAGGAGGGCGATGCGGGCATGACAGAGGGTGGCCGCCGAGACCCCGTCTTCAGGCTCCTCCATGGACAGGAGATCCTCCGCCTCCTCGGCGTCGCCTGTTGCCAGCGCGATTCGGGATCCCACCCCTCGAATCAGACGATGAACCTGGGGCAGCTTCCCGGCCTTCCGGAGATAGACTTCCGCTGCCGCAGGGCCGGACTGCTTGAGCTCGCACTCCGCGCGAAGCAGGTGCGAACGGGCGATGAGAGAAGCCTGGTCCGCGGCCACGGCCTGCTCCAACGCTTCGATGGCCGACACCCGCGCCTGAGATAGAGCCCCCGACTTCCAGGAAAACTCGGCCAGGTCTAGGAGGGCCTCCGCGCGCGACGCTCCCGCCGGGGCCGACTTGGCCCGCTCGATTCGCCCGTCCAACTCGGCCTTGAGCGGGACAGAAGTGGCCATCGGCCACGAGGCTATCGCCTGGGTGAGGGAACGTCAAGAAAGCGGTCGGCGATTCTCCTAGAGGGTGTCGTCTGGACCGTGCATCTCCCTCAGAGGACGGTGCGGCCCGGATTCCGGACCATGCATATGGGCTCTCGATGCACGCGCTTGTCCCTGAGCGAGATCCGTCGGACCGGCCGGATTGAGAATCCGGCGGCGAAAGGGCGGTGAAATCGCAGGGGTAATGGATTCTCGGAGAACTCCGGAAGGATGGAAGGGTGAAGGCACGGCGCTTGCGATGACGCTTGAGACCGTTGGAAGGAGGCCGTCCATGGCAAACAGGTTCGTGACAGGGATGTGCCTGACCGCGCTGACCCTCGCAGGATGCGGCGAAGGGCTGGGACTCGGTCGCGGGGGGACCTCCGCAAGCGAAGACGGATCGGTCCCGGCGATGACCCGAGGGGTCTTGGAGAAACTCCTCGTCACGAATTCGGAGGGACTCCGGTTCGATCGCGCCGTTCGATGGCAGGGGAAACTGTATCTCCTGATCGGCCCCGATCGCATCCTCTCCGTGGACTTGGCCACCGGCCAGTCCGCGGAGGTTTTCGTGGCCCGTCCTACGGCGGAGAAACTCCTGGACATCGCCTTCGATCCGTCCGGAAGACTGCTCCTCCTGAGCCTGAATTCCACCTCGGCAACGACGGTTCTTCGCGCGTACGACCGTGAGGGAAGCGAGGATTCGGACTTTGCTCCGTACACCCTCGCCTCCGAGGATATCCGCAATTCGTATGAGACCGGAACCTGGGCGATCTCCTCCCAACGTCTTGGGGTGGATCGGACGGGGAAGGTGTTCATCGTGTGCGGCGCGGAGTTCAAGGAGACGACCACCACGGATACCCGCGACGGAACGTCGATTCTCACGACGACCACAGGGTTGACGGCCCTCTCCATCGATACCGTCAAGCTGACGGCGACGACGACCAAGATCACCAGCTTCACCTCGCTCTCCGGAACGACCCTCGATCTGCAGATCAAGGAGTACCCTCCGCGGGCCATCGTCGTCGCGTCGGTGAATTCCGATGGGACGCGCAACCAGGGGTTCCGGTTTCCCGACCAGGAAAACGCGACCAAGGGCATCGGCGCCGCGAAGCCCGGGATTGCGATTCTGGCCCGGACCATCTACTCGAGCTACCGGTATTCCATCGAACAAGTCCTTCCGGGAGCCGCGGGGCAACTTTGGATTCGGGGCTGGCGATCATCGCCGATCCTCCTTTGCCTCAACTCCGAGACGGGCGATCCCATCTCCTTCCCCGCGACGAAATCCGCGGGAGTCGAAGAGGAGGAGGACGCGGGACTGCTCGCCGCGCTCGAAGAGGACGACAGCGATTTCGAATTCGGTTCGGCAGAATCGGAGGGCGTGGCGGAGGCGGACTGGAAGGGGTTGACCATCAGCACCACGACCTTGTCCTCCGGGGCCGTGAGTATCTGGTTCGGTTTCAACGGAAATACCGTGAAGGCGCGCGCGCTTTCCGCGGCCGTCGACTCCGGAGGAAACCTGTGCTTGGCGGCCGTTCCGGATACCCCCCAGCCGCTGGATCCGATGTTGGTTCTGGTCCTGAACCGGGATACCCGGCGCATCTCGACGACTCGCGCCCTCACCCACCACGCGCCCGGAGCGGCCACCGCTCTCGATTTGGAGTTCGTCTCCGAGCAGCGGTTCGTCGCGGGGCTTCTCCTCGGAGAGGTCGGCGCCGCGATCGGAATGACCCGGGAACCGCTGGCCGTGGATCGAGAATTCGGAAACGGAGGCGGCCAGGTCTTCGGTCAAGCGGACCAAATCCGATTGTTCAGCCCCAGCCGAGACCGACTCCAAGTTCTGACGAGGGAGCCCGACTCCTCGGGCGTAAACCATCTGTACGTCACCAAGATGGGGCTCTGAACGATTTTCGCATTCTCGTGAACCCTTCCGTCTCCCCACCGTTAGTAGCGCTTGTAGTCTGGGATTTGTTCCTCTATATATATGGGGCGCTGGCGAGCCCATCGAGAGGAGACCGGCTATGGCGACGAAAGGTGTCCCCATCCCTCCGCCCGAAGAAGAACCTTTCCCCGATGAACAGGTTCCCCATGAGCTTCCCCCGGGGGATCCGCAAACCTTCACCGATCGCCTCGTCGCCAAGACTCCGTGGTGGGCGATCGCGGTAGGACTCCACGTCATCATGGCCATTTGCTTCTCCTTCATCGACGTCATGGGCAAGGGTACGGAAGACGAGGATGCCGTCGTCGTGAGCCAGCCTCGCAAGCCCCGGCCGCTCCCGGAGATGGAGAAACCGCAGAATTTGGATCCGACCAAGAAGGTGCTCGATACGACGAAGCCTTCCGAAGATCCGATGTTCCGCAAGGACGCCACGGAATCGGACCGCAATGAGTCCGACGACAACGAAGATTTCCAGAAGATGAAGGGAGACTCGCTCGATTTCGTCTCCGACAAGCCGTTCAAGGGAAAAGGCACGTATGACGTGATCGGGGGCGGGGGTGGGGGCGGGGGTCGGTACGGATCCCGGTTGGGCGGGAAGAAGAACCTGGTGTCCAAGGGCGGGGGAGGCGGGGATACGGAGGACGCGGTCAAGAACGCCCTGAAATGGCTCTCCCGTCACCAGGGCTCCGACGGTGCCTGGAAGGTTCAGGGATTCACGGACGAGTGCAACAAGATCGCCCGATTCGCCAGCGGCGGAAAGTGCATTCCGAACCCCGGCATGGGCGACTTCGACGCGGGCGTCACCGGTCTGGCCATTCTCGCCTTCCTGGGAGCGGGCTACTCCCATCTTTCCAAGGACAACTGGGACGGGATCATCGTCGGCGACGTCGTCCGCAAGGGCGTGCAGTGGATGATGTCTCACCAGGATCCCGAGGGATGCGTGGGGTCCCGCCAAGCCGACAAGTACATGTACAACCACACGATCTGTGCGCTGGCCCTCTCCGAGGCGTTCGGACTGACCGGTTCGAATCTCTTCAAGGATCAAGCCCAAAAGGCCGTGGATTTCACCATCGCCTCGCAAAACCCGGACAAGGGATGGCGGTACAGTTATCGCTCGGGAGACAACGACTCGTCCGTCACGGGCTGGGCGGTAATGGTGCTGAAGTCCGCCGAAATGTCCGGCCTGCCTGCCCCGAAAACGGGCTACGACGGCACGCGCAACTGGTACGACGAAGTGACGGAGGAGCAGTATTATCGGGTCGGATACACCTCCAAGGGAACGGGAAAGGTGTATGTCCCGAACAAGAACGAGCAGTTCAACCATCACGAGGCGTTGACGGCGATCGCCATGATGGCCCGCATCTTCATCGACAGAAACAAGAGCGACGCGAAGCTCACGGGCGGCGCCCAACTTCTCCTGCGCGATCTGCCGAAGTGGGACGGAAACGACATCGATTACTACTACTGGTACTACGCGTCGCTCGCGCTCTTCCAGTTCGATGGGCCGAACGGGCAGTACTGGACCACCTGGAACAAGGCGATGAAGGAAGCCTTGGTGAAGAACCAGCAAGTCGGCCAATCCGCGGGGTGCAAACACGGATCGTGGGAGCCCGTGGATCGCTGGGCCTGCGAGGGCGGCCGGGTGTATGCGACGGCGATCAACGCCCTGACTCTCGAGGTTTACTACCGCTACGCGAACGTCTTCGGCGCCCACTAACGCCGATCCCTCCCCCCGGGTTTCGCGATCCGGGGGGATTTTTTTTTGGATCCCCCTCGCTCGTCCTTCCTCGGGATAGAATACGGGTGTGGGTGATGTAACCGAACCCGGCCTCGCGGCTCATCGAGGCGAACTTGCCGCGCGAGGGGAGGAGTTCGAGATCTACCGGGACGCGTCCGGCGGCTTCGAAATCCTGAGGCTTTTCGGTCGATGCTCCCCGAAATTCCTGAGCGTCCTGCGCGAGAAGTTCCTGATGCAGAATCGCCATCTGGCGATCGATGCGGGGAGCGTCTCGGACGCCGGATACACCCTCGTTCGCGAGTTCGTCATCGCCGCCCGGCGATTTCGAAATAGCGGTCGCCATTTCGTGCTCTTGAACACTCGAGGGGCGCTTCGGGAGACGATTCGAACCGCCGCCTCCGACGGACTCATCCAGATTTCCATTACGGAGCGGGTTCTCGAAGGGGACGTGCTCCGGTTTCCGAAGCGCCTTCAGGACGTCCGCCGGCAGCTGACGGTGATCCGCACCGATCTCGAGAATCACCCCGCTTGGCAGATGGTGGATCGGGAACAGGTTTGGCTGTGCCCCTATTGCGCCCGAGTGCAGGACCATCTTCGCATTCATCCCAGACAGGGGATCCCGGAGTCGGTGATCGAGGCGATTTGGCTCCATGTATCGGAGGAGTGCCCCGACGCTCGGGCCGGTCGGGCCATTCGCGAGATGGCGGAGTTGTCGGGAGTCTTGCGTCGCTCCAATCAGGAGAAGCTGACCGCGTCTCGATCGACGGCCACGGCCTTGGCCTCGCGCGTAATCGAATTGCAAGGAATGGTCCAGGAGGTCGAGCAGTCGGTCCAGGTGGCCGCCGAGCGCCAACGCTATCTCCTGCCGTCCAAGCCGCCCGAGATCCCCGAGGCCGTGTCGGCTTTGGGATACTGGCCCGCTCATCGGGTGAGCGGCGACTTCTACGATTTTCTTGAGCTGGGATCGAATCGATTCGCCGTGCTCGTGGGCGACGTTACCGGGCACGGAATCGAAGCGGCCATTCTGATGGGGGTGGCCAAGAAAGTGGTGAGCATCCGGATGCGCGATACGGCGGATCCGGCCTTGGCGCTCCAGATGGCCAATCGGGATATCTATCCCGACTTGGACCGGAGGACGTTCGTATCGGTATTCCTCGGTCTTCTCGATGCCGAAACGCGGGAGTTTACCTACGTGCGTGCCGGCCATAATCCCGTCATCCTCTATAATCCGGACCGGGCTCCCCAATTCACCAAACTCGAGGCGCCGGGACTCGTCCTGGGGCTCGATTCTGGGCCGCGATTCAATACGGTCATGGGACGCGAAAGCGTGCGCGTGCGCGGCGGCGACGCGCTCTTCTTCTACACGGACGGTCTGGTCGAAGCGGTGAACGGGGCGGGAGAGGAATTCGGTCTGCAACGGGTCTACGATCGGTTGCGGACCCATCATGAGGGATCCCCCCAGGAAGCGATCGACGGGCTTCACCAAGATCTCGGATCGTTTCGGGGAACGCTTCCGCAGGAAGACGATGTCACGGCATACTTGCTTCGGTTCTACTGATGAGGACGTTCGAAGAACTGGCCCGAAAGTCGGATGAGGAACTCTCCCTTCTTTGGGGGGCGCTCTTGATCGCGAAGGAGGAGTATCCGCGGTTGGACCTTCGGGCTCAAGTTCGCCGGGTCGAGGAGTTGGCCGCCGGAATCGGTCGGAAGCCTCCGCTGCGAACGCTGAATCGGTACTTCTTCGAGACGCTGGGATTCCGCGGAAACGAGGAGGAGTACTACGATCCGCGGAATAGCTACTTGAACGACGTGCTCGATCGGAGGATCGGGATCCCCATCTCGTTGGCGACGCTCTATGTGGAGATCGCGAGGAGGGCGGGGTTGAGCGCGCAGGGAATCGGATTTCCGGGCCATTACCTCGCCCGCTGCGGGCGTTCGATCGTCGATTGTTTTCACGGTCGGGTGCTCGATCGGCGCGGATGCCGGGACCTTCTCGCGAAGGTGGGCGAGGGGAGGGTCCGCTTTTCGCGGGGTCTGCTGGTCCCGAGTCCGGCGCGGCTGACGCTGGTCCGGATGCTCGACAATTTGAAGGGAGCGTACCTGGCCCGAAACGAACCGAGACGGTCCCTCCGTTTCGTGGAAATGACGCTGGCGCTCGTTCCGGACTCCTGCAGCCACGTGCGGGATCGGGGATTGCTCCGACTTCAGGTCGGCGATCCGGGGCGGGCGCTCGACGACCTCGAGAAGTATCTCTGCGATACGCCGGAGGCGCCGGACCATCCGCAGGTCTTGGCTCAAGCGGATATTGCGCGCCGGCTCCTGGCGCAGTTCAATTGAGAGAATGGGATCCGAGGAAGCGGCACTTGCGGAGGTCCGGAAGTCGATCGCCGCCGGAGACTTCAGCCGGGCGGAGGATCTTGCCCTTCACATGCCTCCCTCGTGGGAGAAGTCGAAGGCCCTTCTGGAAACTGCCGAGCGCTCCGATCGCATCGGCCTTCTGGATGAGGCCGCCGAGGCCTTGGCCGCGGATGCCTTGGACTGGCAGCGGGCGGAGTTGTGGAATACGATCGCGAAGCTCTGGCTCCGCGTGGGACGGCGGGAGCGGGCGACTCAGCTCTGGAATCGAGCCATCTTCACCGCCCAGCGCGGCGAGCAAGACCCAAACGTCCAGAACCAGGTCGATTCTTCCAAGGTCCTTGGAGAGATCGCGGTCGATCTGGCCCAGGCGGGCGAATCGAGCCGCGCCCTCGACGTCGCGGAGTCCATCGCCATTCCCTACATCCGCACCCGCACCGTCCGCGCGATCTCATGATATAGAAATAGCCTGGCTATTTCTATATCATCGGCCGCCCGTCGCGGTCCGGAGGATGGTGCCGCCGTCGCCCACGACAAAGGCCGTTTGGCCACCTCCCGAGATCCAGGCACCCGCGAGCGCGACGCCGGAGTCGCCGTAGGAAAGGGTCCACGCGGTGCCGCCGTCGGAGGTCACCGCGATTCCCCGACCTGCGCAGATTCCGTCGTTCGGGCCGGAGAAGGCGAGCGCCCCGGCTCCAGTGCCTGGACTGACCGCGTCCCAGAATCCCCCGCCGTTCAAGCTTCGGTACACGACTCCATCCGCGCCTCCGGCATAAAGCGTCATCCCGGATGGCGTCGCGAGACTCTGGAGCGTCACCCCCGAGGCGTTCGGAGGAGACAGATCGTTCCACAGCACCCCGCCGTCGCTCGTGCCCATCACCTTTCCGCTCGTCCCGCAGGCGAACGTCGTCAGCCCCGTGAAAGGCGCCGCCAGCGCGCGAAAGTCCGTCGAGAACCCCGCGGGAGGCGTCTGCGCGGACCAGGTCCATCCGTCGACCGTCTTGAGAATCGTCGTCCCGTCTCCCGCACAGAATCCGATGAGGTCGGACGAAGGAAAGAGAATCGCTCGAAGCGTCGCTCCCACCGGCGTCTGGGAGGTCCAGGAGAGGCCCTGATCCGTCGTCCGCAAGACCGCTCCGCCGCTTCCGCAGGCGTAGGCGACGGTGCCGTTCGACGGAACGGACACACTCCAGAGATCCGCCCCGACTCCCGAGCTCGCAGCCGCCCAGGTCGCCCCTCCGTTCGCGGTCCGCAGGACGACCCCGCCGTCTCCCACGGCGTATCCGACGTAGGCGTCGGACGAGAACGCGACCGCCCGAAGCCTCGCGGACGAACCGCTTGGAAGTCGACTCCACGCGAGGGGCGCCGCGGAATCCCCGAGCGTGATGTCTGCCTCGGTGCCGCATCCGACCGCGAAAACGATCGGCCACATTCTTCTCACCATGGGATCTGCTGCTCCCCTCCGCGCACGTTTTCCACGCGCGCCAAGACGAAGAGGAGATCCGACAGCCGATTGAGGTATCGCACGAGAAGCGGATCGAGAGGGACCCGGCGCGCCAGAGCGACGACCTTCCGCTCCGCCCGACGGCACACGGTCCGCGCCACATGGAGGAGCGCCGCCCCTTTCGCCCCGCACGGGAGGATGAACCCCTTGAGCGGCGGCAGTTCCTTCTCGTATCGGTCCATGCGCCGTTCGAAGGCCGTCACCTTCTCCTCCGTCAGCTTCGTCTTCTCCTTCGCTTTCCGCTCGCCGTATTTCGGATCCGCCAACTGGGCCCCTACGGCGAAGAGATCGCTCTGAATGCCCAGAAGCACCCCGTCCACTTCCCGGTCCTCGAGAAACGCCCGTGCCGCGCCGAGGGCGGCGTTCAGCTCGTCCACTTCCCCGTAGGCGTCGACGCGATCGTCATCCTTGCCCACTCGGGATCCGTCGAGCAGCCCCGTAGAACCGTCGTCTCCCTTTTTCGTGTAGATCTTGACCATCATCCCCCCAGAGCGCTCTGGATTCGCTCCAGACGTTTTCGAAAATCCGTGCGGTTGAAAATCCACCCCGACGTTTCGACGGGGATCTCGCGGCCGAGGTCCACCCAACCGCCCTCCGCACGCTCGTCCGGCCGCGCCGGAACCGCACGGCGAAGGGGATACACCCGCAACGCCAACACGCGAAGGCCTCGTTCCGGTCGAAACCGCTCCTGCACCTCCTTCCACGGGAGCGCAAGCAGCTCGTGGAGCGGCCGTAGCCTCTCCAGCTCGGCGACCGGAATCTCGTCGATGCACTCCGCATACCCACGACTCTCGGATTCCGTGGAGGACAGCAGGAAAAACTCCCGCTCCGGGGCGGGACCTCGGGCAAGGGCGACGACGTGTCGTCCCGTGACGAGTCCCTCGCACACGGCAGCCGAGTCTTGAAGCGCGTACCGATTCCGAGGAAGCACCCGGGGATTCTATCAAAGAATGGTATCTTGGCGGAGGTGAGAGCGTTCATCGCCGGATGGGCCATCCTGGGAGTCCTCGTCCTGCTCGGGAAGGCCGTGTGGCAACTGGTCCCTCTGGCGCTCGAGACGGGTCCCCTCTCTCCCGGGCAAGTCGCTCTCGGCGTCGGCTGGATCGGATTCATGCTCTATGCGGAGGGGTACCGCGGATTCCAGAAGGCGTTCTCCCCTCGAGTCGTGGCGCGGGCCCTTCACCTGTCCCGGAATCCGCATTGGATTCACGTCCTGCTCGCTCCTGCGTATGCCATGGGCTTGATTCACGCGGCACCGCGGAGACTCGTGGTCTCGTGGCTCCTCCTGGTCGCTCTTGCGGCGATCGTCTTGCTCGTCCGCAAGGTCCCCCAACCCTATCGCGGGATCATCGACGCGGGCGTCGTCCTCGGTCTCGCCTGGGGGATCGGATCGATCCTCTGCTTCGCCGTCCGCGCCCTCTTCGGTCGGGCTCCGAGAATCGATCTCGATCTTCCCTGAGAGCGGATTTCCTGAGCCGGCTCGGCTATAGTGATTCCGGGTGAAGACGCAGCAGGAGATCCTGATCGGCCGAATGGCGGTCGAAGCGGGACTCCTTAGCTCGGCGCAACTCGCCGATTGTCTTCACGAACAGGAATCGGCCAAACCCGGATCCGCTCCGATGCTGGGCGCGATCCTCGTCCGAAGAGGCTTCCTCCGGCCGGAGGACCTCGAGCAGCTCTTGGCCGAGCAACAGCGGCGGCTCTCGGAGGCGCTCGATCTTTCGGATCCCAAGATCGAAGACGCGCTTCTCGGACGTCTCCTCATCCGGCAAGGGCTGGCCACGGAATCGCAGGTCTTCGAATGTCTCCGGGAGCAGTCCCGCATCGCCGAGAACGGTTCAGGCGTGCCGCGACTCGGCGAACTCCTCGTCCGGAAGAACTATATCGCGAGCGACGCGGTGGATACGGCGTTGCTCCTGCGAAAGAAGGAGGTCTTCACCTGTCCTTCCTGCTCCACGAACTACTCGACCCTCGGGGCGGATCCGGGAAGGAAGTACACCTGTCGGAAGTGCGGACAGGTTCTCGAGCGCCAGGAGCGACTCCTTCACGCAGGAGAGACGACGGGGGCGCTCCGCGCGGATTTTCCGGAGGATGTCGCCGTGCACGCCAAGAACCCCGAGCGTCGTTTCGCAGGGGGCCGATACGTCCTCCTGGAGGAGGTCGGCCGCGGAGGAATGGGAATCGTCTGGAAGGCGTGGCAGACGGATTTGCGGAGGACGGTGGCGCTCAAACTCTTGGCGGGGGGCGGCTGGAGCGATCATGACCTGCGCCGATTCCATCGCGAGGCGCAAACGGCCGCCGGCCTTTCCCATGCCAACATCGCCTCGATCTACGAGGTCGGCGCCGACGCCGGACGCCACTACATCTCGATGGAATTCGTGGAGGGAGAATCCCTCACCGGCTTGGTCTCGTCGCGCTCGGACGGGACTCGAGCGGGGACGCAACGTCGCGCCGTCGGGCTGCGCCGAGGAGTCGAAATCGTTCGGGAGGCCGCGCTGGCCGTGGAGTACGCCCACTCCAAAGGGATCATCCATCGCGATCTGAAGCCCGGAAACATCATGGTGGCGAGGCAGGGCGGCCGGACCTACGTCATGGACTTCGGCCTCGCGCGTCCCGTCCGCGACCGGGACACGATGACCGTCAGCGATGCGATCGTGGGCACGCCGTCGTACATGTCGCCCGAGCAGGCGCGCGGGGGAGCGCTGGACCGCCGGGCCGACGTCTACTCCCTGGGTGCGATCCTCTATGCCGTGCTGGCCGGCCGTCCCCCGTTCGGCGGTCGGACTCCCGCCGAGACGCTGATGAGGGTCCTCTCGGATGACCCGGCGGCACCGCGGCGACTCAACCCGCGAGTCCATGCCGATCTCGAGACCATCTGCCTGAAGGCGATGGAGCGCGATCGCTCGCGGCGGTACGAAACGGCGAAAAGCTTTGCGGAGGATCTCGACCGCTACCTCACGGGCGAACCGATCGCGGCCCGCCCTCTTTCGCGGAGAGAGCGGTGGTGGAGGGAGATTCGGCGACGGCCGGTGGCGAGCACCTTGGCGGGGGCGGCCGCCGTGGCGGCGGTCCTACTGGTTCTCACCGTGGCCGTCCTGGAACGCCGCACCGTGGAACGGATCGACTCCTTCGTGCGTGAGGGGGACGCGCGGCTGGCCCGGGAGGATTTCGAAGCGGCTCGAACGTCGTACGAGAAGGCATTGGCGTTGAATCCCGACCATGCCGGGGCGCTTCACCGGAAGAAGTTTTGCGATCGGGCGATCGAGGGAAGGGACAAGAGCGCGACGGGGCATATCGCCGGAATTCGCGAGGTCGCGGACGCCCTTTTCGAATCGCACGCCTGGGAGAAGGCCCATTCGTATTACCGGAAGATCCTGGCGATCGATCCGTCGAACGAATGGGCTGCCGATCGCCGGCGGCAGTGCGAGATGGAAATCGAGCGTGCTCGACATGAGTCGAAGAACCGCGAGGATCTCGGCGAGCGGATCCGGCTCCTCGAGGATGGGGCGCGCCGGAGATCCGAAGCGCGGGAACGGGCCTGGCCCCACTTCGAAGCGGGCTGCGCCTCGCTGGAGGCGTCCGGTCGGTTGAAGGGACGTCCGGATCCGTCCGTGGCGGATATCCTCCTCCGCTATCGGGAGGCGATGGAGTCGTTCGGGCGTGCCCTCCGGGAGGACGAAGGGTACGCGGAGGCGCGGTATCTCCGCGGCCTCGCGCGGTTTCGCATGGCGGAGTTCATTCCGGCCGAACAGGATTTCGCGGCGGCGGGGCCGTCTTTCGCGGCGGCCGTGTTCCAGCTCGCCATCCTTCACGAGGCGCGCTTCCAGCTCCACAGCCGGTGCCCCTATGTGAAGAGCGCCGAGGAAGTCAAGGCCGCCCTCTCCTCGCAGCACAAAGCGATCGAGGCGGTGCTCGGGATGTCGACCCCCGCCTACGAGCGGTGGTGCGCCAAGGCCTTGTCGCACCTGCGCGCGCGTCGGTTCGACGATGCACTGGAGGCCCTCGACAAGATTCGAGTCGAGGGGGCGAATCGCTACGCTCCGGTATTCCTGCGGGCGGTCGTCCACCTCGAGGCGGGAAACGACGCCCAGGCGCTTCCCGTCCTCATTCAGGCCCTCGAATTGGAACCCACGGCCTACGAGACGCTTTTTCTCCGAGCGCTCCTGCGGAACCGCATGGACGATCTCGAGGGGGCGGCGGAGGACGCCACGAAAGCGATCGGAGTCGCCCCGTCCCTCCATCCGGGATACCTCGTTCGCGCGCACCTCCATCAGCGGCGCGGAGACGTTCGCCGCGCGCGGGCGGACCTGGAGGCGGCCGCGAAGCTCCCCGGGGCGCCTGCCGTCCAGATTCGGGAAGTGCTGGAGAATCTCCGGGACTCTTCGGACCGCTAGATCGCGGCCGCGTTGAAATACGTCGCCTGCGAGTGGTGGAAGACGAGCGCCGATACGCTCGCTTCGGGATCCATCATGTGCCCCTCGGTGAGCCGAACTCCGATCTCCGAAGGATCGAGAAGGGCGAAGAGTTTTTCCTGATCAGCGAGATTCGGGCACGCGGGATAGCCGAAGGAGACGCGGACCCCGTGATACTCCGCTTTGAATCTCTGCGTCATCGTCATTCCCGGAGGGTCGGGAAACCCCCAAAGCTCCCGAAGTCGCTGATGGAGAAGCTCCGCGAACGCCTCCGCCGCTTCGAGCGCGATCGCCTGGAGGGCGTGGGAAGCGAGATACTCGCCGCGCTCCTTCAATTCCTCCGCGCGTTCCCGGATCGTCTCGCCGGTGGTATCGACGAAGAAGGCGACGAAGTCCGGCTCGTGCCCCACGGGGCGAACGAAATCGGCCAGACAGAGGCCGTCCTCCTTCGGCTGCCTCGGGAATTCGAAACGGGCGAGCTCCCGTCCGCGAGGATCCGAGACCGTCATCCGATTCCCTTCGGAGTGGGCGCGGAAAAACCGCCACACGCCCCGCGGTTTCATCCAGCCCTCCTCGCATCGCCGCTCCAAGGTGCGTACCGTCGACTCGATCTCCTCGAGTTTCTCGTCTCCTTGGGATCGAAGTCGTTCGACGGCCCCCTTGAGGCCGAGATGTTTCGAGTAGAGGAACTGGCGATTGACGTACGGCCAAAGGTATTTCGGCGGTACCTCGATGGTATGGCGCTCCAGATCGGGAGGAACCCGAACGGGCTCGTCCGCTCGAATCAGGCGGGAACGGGAGGTGGGGGCCGCGATCTCGACCGCGACCGCAGGGGCGTCCGAAGCGGCGAGACCCCGCGCCTCCTCCTCGAGCCGAGCCGCGAGCGATACGAGCGAATCCGGATCCATGATTTGATGGGCGAGCGCGAGGCCGCTCATCGCATCTCGGGCATAGGCGACGAAGGAACCGTAGGCCGGTCGGATCCGGGTATACGCGAACTTCTTCGTGAGCGCGGCTCCGCCTACGAGGATCGGCGTGTCGATTCCTTCGACGCGAAAATCCTCCACCGTCGCCACCATCTGTTGCGCCGACTTCACGAGGAGTCCCGAGAGCCCGATGATGTTCGGCCGGTGTCGGCGTGTCGCCGCGATCAACGTCTCCGGCGGGACCTTGATCCCCAAATTGATGACGCGATATCCGTTGTTCGAGAGGATGATGTCCACAAGGTTCTTCCCGATGTCGTGCACGTCCCCCTTGACCGTCGCCAGGAGCACCGTGCCCCTCGTCGAGACTTCGGTCTTTTCCATGTGGGGCTCCAGGAAGGCGACCGCGGCCTTCATCGCCTCCGCGCTCTGGAGGACTTCGGCCACGATCATCTCGTTGTTGTTGAAGAGGCGGCCGACCTCGTCCATTCCCTTCATCAGCGCGCCGTTGATGATCTCGAGCGGGCGGGCGGTCTTGAGCTTTTCCGCCAAGTCTTCGTGAAGGCCGTCCTTGGAACCCTCGATGATGTAGCGGGCCAGCCTTTCCTCGAGGGGGAGTTTTTCCTTCGACGGCTTCTCCGTGGACCGGCCCCGAAAGTGTGCGGCGAACGCGGCGATCGGATCCGCACCACGGTCGAAAAGGAGGTCGTCGGCCAATCGCTTTTCCTCTTCGGCAATCGTGCCGTAGGGGACGAGCTTCTCGCTGGATACGATGGCGAGATCGAGGCCGGCCTTCGTGCAATGGTAGAGAAAGACCGCGTTCAGGACCTCCCGGCCCGCCTCCGGGAGCCCGAAGGAGATGTTCGAGATCCCCAGAATCGTGCGCGTTCCCGGGAATCTCTCCTTGAGCGCGCGGACGCCCCGAATCGTCTGCTCGGCGGATCCGACGTAGTTCTTGTCCCCGGTCGCGCAAGGAAAGACGAGGGGATCCCACAGGATGTCCTCGGGAGCCACCCCATACCGCTCGGTCAAGAGGCGGTGGGATCGTTCGGCGATGGCGAGCTTCCGTTCCACCGTGATCGCTTGGGCTTGCACGGGGTCGTCGTCGATGCATCCGACCACGAGCGCGGCCCCGTACTTTCGAGCGAGAGGCACCACCGTCTCGAACCGCTCCTCCCCATGTTCGAGGTTGATGGAGTTGATGATGGACTTTCCCTGGCAGTACGTCAGGGCCGCCTCGATGACCCGGGCATCGGTGGAATCGATCATCAGCGGAGCCTTCACCATTCGGACGAGACGGTCCAGGAAGCGGGTTACGTCCGTCCCCTCGTCCCGATCCGGATTGGAGAGGCAGACGTCGAGGACCTGGGCGCCCGCCTTGATCTGCCGCCGTCCGACCTCTGCGGCCTCTTCGAACTTTTCCTCCGTGATGAGTTTCTTGAATCGCCGGCTTCCGATGACGTTCGTCCGCTCTCCGACGATCAGGGGGCGATTCGATTCGTCGATCGCCACGTGATCGATTCCGCTGAACTGGGTTCGCCGCGCGGAAGCAGGGACCCGCGGACGCGCGCCCTGGGCGACGCGCGCGATTTCGCGGATGTATTCGGGCGTGGTCCCGCAACACCCGCCGACCATGTTGAGCCAGCCGTGTTCCAGGAATCGAGATAGCACGGATGCCATTTGGGCCGGCGATTCGTTGTATCGGCCCGAGGCGTCGGGGAGTCCTGCGTTCGGATAACACGTGACGAAGCCACGGGCCATTCCCGCGAGGGTCCGCAGATGGTCGGTCATGAACTCCGGCCCCGTGCCGCAGTTGAGACCGAGGGAGAGGACGCCCGAGTCTTCGAGGGCCGCGGCGAGGGCTTCGACGCCCTGTCCGGCGAGCATCGTTCCCATCGGCTCGATCGTCGCCGAGACGAGGATGGGCACGCGACCGCCGAACGCGGCCGAGGCCTCCCGGATCCCGAGGAGAGCGGCTTTGATATTGCGGGTGTCCTGCTGGGTTTCGACGAGAAGACCGTCGACCCCTCCTTCGAGGAGACCGAGCGCCTGGAGCCGGAACGACGCGAGCAAGGCGTCGAAGGTGACGCCTCCGGTCACGGAGATCGCTTTCGTCGTGGGGCCCATGGAGCCGAGAACGAACCGGCGTTCGAAGGACTCGGCCGCCCGGCGGGCGACTTCGGCCGCCGCTCGGTTGATCTCCCGGGCGCGATCTCCGAGACCGTACTCGTCCAGGACGATCGGCGTCGCGCCGAAGGTGTTCGTCTCCACCGCATCGGCCCCGGCGGCCAGATAGCCCGCATGGATCTCGCGGATCACGTCGGGCTTCGTGAGCACGAGGTTCTCGTTGCACCCCTCGTACTCGGGTCCGCCGAAGTCCGCGGCGGTAAGCTTCCGGGCCTGGATCGCGGTCCCCATGGCCCCGTCCAAGACCACGACTTTCTCGCGGAAGAGCTCTTCCAGGGCGCGACCGCGTTCCGTCAATTTCGTTTCGGGTTCGAAGGCTTCCTCCCGCTGGCAACGATGACCTTGAAAGGATCGCCGCGCCGGCGCGCGCCGATCTCGGACCGTACCTGCTCGAATCCCGCCCGCCGGATCATTCCACGAAGTCCCGTCTCTCGGAACCCCAGCCAGAGATCTCCCAGTCGCTCCCGGACCCATTCCTCCCGGTGGGCCCGCAGGTCGAGAACCAGAATCGTCCCGCCGGGAACGAGAATCCGGTGCGCCTCGGCCAGCGCCCGCGAGGGCTCCTGGGCATGGTGAAGCGACTGCGAGAGGAGGACGAGATCCACGGTCCGATCGGGAAGCGGTACCCGTTCGATCTCGCCCCGTCGGAAGACGATTCCCTTCGCCTTTCGGCGCCTCGCGAGCGTCGCGGCTTTGGCCAGCATCCGCTTCGATCGGTCGACGGCGACGACTCGTTTCGCCCAACGCGAGAGCTCGACCGCGAGGTATCCCTCGCCGCATCCCAGATCCGCCACCGCCAGGGGGGGGAGGAGGTGTCCGAGGGCGCGCGCCCAGGCGGACCAGCTCCGACCCGGGACGAGCTGGCGCTCTTCCGTCCCGGACTCCCGGAACTCCTCCTGCCGGTGGCGCAAGATCTCCTGAAGCCGCGCCCGATCCCCGTCGCCCCCGGGCTCGCGGCGGACCAGCTCCAGCTCGGGCGCGGCCGACGCTCGAAACCAGGCGAATCCCCGGTCGCGCGCCTCCTCGACGAGGCCGGCCTCTTTGAGAAGTTTGAGATGGCGCGAGATCCCCGACTGCGCGATCCCGAGGATGGCCGTGAGTTCGCTCACGTTCAGGCGCTCGACCTGCAGGAGGCGGAGGATCCGCAGGCGGGCGCCGTCGCCGAGAACGCGAAATCGAGCGGCAAGATCGGTCACATGTGTAATGGTAGATATGTGGATATCACTTGTCAACGGTGTCCGGAGTCACAGAAGCGCGCGCAATCGACCCAGGCGTCCGTCCCCCGGGGTAAGCAATTCTTGGGTCCAACGCAAGAGGTAGCCGTGGTCGAGAGGGCGGGCCGCGAGGAGATTGGCAATATCGAGCCAGTCCTTGGGGCGGTCGAAGAGGATCTTGAACACCACGAGGTCTTCCGCCGAGAGGATGGGAAGCCTCTTGCCGAGGAGAGAGGCATCGCGGACCCTCCGGCGCACCTCCTCGTGGAACGGATGGAAGGAGACGAAGGCGTCGATA
>Ga0114945_10000352_pt1 | contig 29375 bp, 27 predicted proteins | sample OV2TP3_FD_87194 | JGI IMG/M metagenome (GOLD analysis project Ga0114945, IMG submission 87194) | Hot spring microbial communities from Beatty, Nevada to study Microbial Dark Matter (Phase II) - OV2 TP3 | ecosystem: Environmental > Aquatic > Thermal springs > Hot (42-90C) | place: USA: Beatty... | reverse complement strand
GACGAGTTCGGGATCGGGGGGGACATCGCCATGCAGGACCGGGTGCTGATGGGGCCGGACCGCTGGCGAAGGATCGACAAGCCCCGGCTGGCGGCGATGATCGCGGAGGTCAAACGGGTCAAGCCGGACATCCAGGTCTTCATGCACAGCGACGGGGACCTGACGGCGATCATGCCGGACCTGGTGGAGGTCGGGTTCACGATCATCGACCCGATCCAGCCGGAGTGCATGGACGTGGTCGAGGTCAAGAAGCGGTGGGGGCGGGAGATCGTGGTGCACGGGACCATCGGCGTGCAGAGCACGCTGCCGTTCGGGACGGTCGAGGAGGTGCGGGCGGAGGTCCGGAGGCGGATCGAGGACATGGCCTGGGACGGGGCGTTCGTGCTGCGGGCGGCGAACGAGATCATGTACGACGTGCCGGTGGAGAACATCGTGGCCTGCTTCGAGACGGCGCGGGACTATGACCTGAGCCGGCTGCCGGGCAGGCCGGCCTGGGCGGCGTATGACCTGATCCCGGCAGAGCCTTCCATCTGGATCGCCGGCCCGGCGGGCAGGGTGGTCTCCAAATATTCCGGGTATCGGCAGGGGGATGAGAGGGTGTATCATCAGGAGCTTTTGCAGCTGGTCCAGTGCGGTTAAAAAGGAGGGCGCCGCCATGCCGAACGGGTACAACGGAAAGATTCTGCGCGTGGACCTGTCCGACCGGAGGGTCTGGACGGAGGAGCCGGGGGAGGCCGCGTACCGGCGCTACCTGGGGGGCGGGGCGCTGGCGCTGCATTACATGCTGCGGGAGATGAGGCCGGGGGGCGATCCGTTCGGGCCGGAGAATCTGTTGCTGTTCATGACGAGCGTGACGAACGGGTTCGCGCTCTCCGGCCTGAACCGCTACAGCGCGGCGGGGAAGTCGCCGCTGACGGGGGGGTTCGGGGAGTCGGAGGCCGGGGGGTGGTGGGGGCCGGAGCTCAAGGCCGCCGGGTTCGACGGGATCATTGTGCAGGGGAGGGCGGAGAGGCCGGTCTACCTGTGGGTCTGCGACGGGGTGGCGGAGGTCCGGGACGCGGGGCGCTACTGGGGAAAGCTGTCGGACGAGGTCCAGGCGGGTCTGGAGGAGGAGCTCGGGGACAGGCGCATCCGGGTGCTGCAGACGGGGGTCGCCGGGGAGAGGCGGGTCCGGTTCGCGGCCCTGGTCAATCAGCTCAAGCACTTTCACGGGCGGACGGGGCTGGGCGCGGTGATGGGGTCGAAGAACCTCAAGGCCATCGCCGTGCGGGGGCACAGCAAGCCGGAGGCCGCGGACCCGGAGGGGGCCAGGCGGGTACTCAAGTGGTTCCAGGAGAAGTACGACCGGGGCAGCGATCCCCGGCACCTGTGGGGGACGGCGAACGGCGTCCAGGCCCTGGACCGGGACGGCATCCTGCCCACGCGCAATTTCCGGGAGGGGTCCTTCGAGCACGCCCGGGAGGTCAGCGGGCAGACGATGGCGAACACGATCCTGACGGACCGGGGGACCTGCTACGCCTGCGCCGTGGCGTGCAAGCGGGAGGTGGAGGTCCCTGAATTAGGCGTGACCTCGAACCTGGGGGGGCCGGAGTATGAGACCATCGCCGCCGTGGGGTCGCTCGCGGGGGTGGGGGACCTGAAGCAGATCGCGCTGGCGAACCAGTTGCTTGGCCTCTACGTGCTGGACAGCATCTCGACGGGGGCGACCGTCGCGTTCGCCATGGAGTGCTTCGAGAACGGCCTGCTGAAGAAGGCGGAGACGGACGGGCTGGACCTGCGGTTCGGGAATGAGGAGGCGGTGATCGCGCTGATCCACAAGATCGCCCGGCGGGAGGGGATCGGGGACCTGCTGGCCGAGGGGGTCCTGCGGGCGGCGCAGAGGATCGGCAGGGGCGCGGAGCGGTTCGCGATGCACGTGAAGGGGCAGGAGCTGCCGATGCACGAGCCGAGGGGGAAGCGGAGCCTGGCCCTGGCCTACGCCACGTCGCCGACGGGGGCGGACCACATGGAGGCCCCGCACGACCCGTTCTTCGAGGGGCTGGACCCGCAGGGGACGAGCGCCCTGGCGTCTCTGGGGCTGCTGTCGCCGGTGGGCCGGATGGACCTGGGGCCGGGGAAGGTCCGGGTCTATCATTATGCGCAGAAGGTCTGGAGTCTCTACAATGCGGTGGGGATGTGCACGTTCGTGGGGGTCCCGATCGGGCCGGTGGAGTTGAATCGCCTCGTGGACTACGTCCAGGCGGTGACCGGGTGGGGCGTGAGCCTGTGGGAGCTGCTCAAGGTGGCGGAGCGGTCGGAGGCGATGGCGCGGGCCTTCAACTGCCGGGAGGGGTTCACGCCGAAGGACGATGCCCTGCCGGGCCGGATGTTCGAGGGGCTGGAGAACGGGGCGCTGAAGGGGGTCGGGATCGACCGGGAGGAGTTCCGGCGGGCGCTGAGGCTCTACTATGAGATGCAGGGGTGGGATCCGGAGACGGGGTTTCCGACAGAGGCGCGGCTGGCGGAGCTGGACCTGACGTGGGTGACAGGGGGATGAACTCCGCGCAGCGTGAAAAACGGCTCGTGGCCCTGTCGTCGGCGGGGGCGGCGGTGGTCCTGACGGGGACGAAGTTAGGCGTGGGGGTCTGGACCGGGAGTCTGGGCCTCCTTTCGGAGGCCGCGCACTCGGGGCTGGACCTGGTCGCGGCGCTGATCACGCTGTTCACGGTGCGGGTGTCGGACTTGCCGCCCGACGAGGACCACCACTACGGGCACGGGAAGGCGGAGAACGTGTCGGCGCTCGTGCAGGCGGGGCTTCTGCTGATCACGTGCGCGTGGATCATCTTCGAGGCGGTGGAGCGGCTGTTCTTCAGGCCGGTCGAGGTGGACCCGAACGCCTGGGCCTTCGGGGTGATCGTCCTGTCCATCGCCGTGGACCTCTCCCGGTCGCGCGCCCTGCGCCGGGCGGCGAAGAGGCACCACAGCCAGGCCCTGGAGGCGGACGCCCTCCACTTCAGCACGGATGTCTGGAGTTCGACGGTGGTCCTGCTGGGCCTGTCCCTGGTCTGGGCCGGGCGGCGATACGGAGATGCGGACGCCTTTCTGAAGGCGGACGCGGGGGCGGCGCTGATGGTGGCCGCGCTGGTGGTGTGGGCGAGCGTGCGGCTGGGGCGGCGGGCGGTGGACGCGCTGCTGGACCGGGCGCCGGCGGACCTGGTGCGGCGGGTGCGGCGGGCCGTGGAGGGGGTGGAGGGGGTGCTGTCGTGCGAGCGGGCGCGCCTGCGGCCCTCGGGGAACGAGACGTTCGTGGACGTGGAGGTCTCGGTGGACCGGACGCTGCCGTTCGAGGAGGCGCACGACATCGCCTCGGTGATCGAATCGCGGATTCAGGGGCTGGTCCGCGGGGCGGACGTGGTGGTGCACACGGCGCCGGGGGCGCGGGCGGACGAGGGTCTCGTGGAGCGCACCTTTGACGTGGCCCTGGACAGCGGGTTTTCCGTGCACAATGTCTTCGTCCACCGGGGGCGGGAGCACGTGTACGTGGACCTGGACCTGGAGGTGGACCGCGCGCTGACGCTGGACGAGGCGCACGAGGAGGCGACGCGCCTGGAGGAGGCGCTGAAGGCGCGCATGCCGGAGGTCTTCCGGGTGAACGTCCACATGGAGCCCCGCCAGAGGGATGTGATGGAGGACCGGGACGTGACGTGGGGCTCGGAGGAGGTGGTGACGACGGTCCGGCGCATCGCGTCGGAGACGCCGGGGATGTGGGGCTGCCACGACATCTCCGTGCGGCAGGCGGGGAGGTCCCTGTTCCTGTCGGCCCACTGCCTGTTCGACGGGCGGCTGCTGATGGGGGAGGTGCACAGCGCCCTGACGGCGTTCGAGGAGCGGTTGAAGCGGGAGATCCCGAACCTGGAGCGGGCGCTGATCCACCCGGAGCCGGCGCTGGAGAGGCCGGAGAAGGCGGAGGAAAACGCCTCCCCCTCCCCTGACCCCTCCCATATTGCCACTTTTCTTGCTCGTCCAAGAAAAGTGGCACAAAAGAAGGACGCTCCTCAAACGCCGGAGGGGCTTGGCGCGCCGTAACCTTGACGTCCTGCGACCTGTCGGGATTTGTGCCCCCGGCATGTTCGGTGATTTTGCCTGGCTCCGGTGGTGGGGGTTTCGACGGCGCGCCTTCTTTGGACCTGTACATTGTGCCAACCAAATCCGGGAGTCCGCTTCAGCGGACTTTATATTCGTAGTGCGGGAATTCATTCCCGCACTAAGGCGACAAAACCGGCCCGCAGAAGGCCGGGTCACATAGAGGAGGCTTGATGCCATGAAACGGTTGCGCATCGCGATGAACGGGGCCGGGTCGGGGCGGGGGCAGAGCTGGATGTCCACGCTGACGAAGCTCACGGAGGCGGGGTTCTACGAGTTCTGCGCGCTCAGCGAGGTCGTCCCGGAGAAGGCGAAGGCGAGCGGCGAGAAGTGGGGGATGAAGGCGTATCCCAACCTGGTGGCGCTGCTGGACAGCGAAAAGGTGGACGTGGTGCTGAACGGCACGCCGCCGGACTGCAATGTGATAGCCGTGGGCATCGCGGCGCGGCGAGGCGTTCACGCGCTGGTGGAGATCCCCGTCGCTCCGACCCTTCGGATCGCCCGGTTCATGATGCAGACGGCGAATGAGCACAACCTCAAGCTGGAGGTCTGCGAGCAGGTCTGGCTCTGGGCAAAGGAGCAGCTCAAGCGGAAGATCATCGACGCGGGGCTGATCGGGGAGGTGGCGCACGCCCGGCTCTACTACACGAACAAGGCGGACTACCACGGGATCAACGGGGCGCGGATGCTCGTCCGGGGCCGGGAGAGGCGGGTCCTGGGCTACACGCAGAAGGTCCGGGTGCCGACGTTCACGCACTGGTCGGGGATCGAGCGGAGCGAGGACCGGTGGGACCACGCGATCATCGAGTTCGAGGGCGGCGCCACGTGTCTGTTTTCGAGCCCGCCCCGCGCGCGGATGACGGCAAGGTGGGACATCGAGGGGACGAAGGGCCAGCTCGTCGGAGACAACCTCTACATCGGGTCGCACAGCAAGGCGGACCACTACCCGTTCGTGACGGAGCAGACGGAGGTGCGGGGGAAGAGGACGCTGGACCACATCCGGGTGGACACGAGGCCGGCGGTGGTGTTTGAGAACCCTTACAGGGACTATCAGGCGGAGGACGGGGACGAGGTGGCGCGGATGGACCTCCTGCTGGGCATGCACCGGGCGATCACGGAGGGGGGGGCGCCGGCCTACGGGCCGGAGAATGCCTGCCGGGACATCGAGATTCTTCTGGCGATGCGCGAGAGCGCCAGGCGGGGGAATGTCTGGGTGGACCTCCCGCTGAAGGAGGAGACGGAGCTGGAGAAGGAGATGGAGGCGGAGTTCCGCCGGAGGTACGGCCACGCCCCGGAGGAGGTGGAGGCGCTGACGAGGGTCGCCTTCCGGCAGTGGGGCGTGCGCAATGAGATCGCGAACTGGGATTGAATGAGGCGCAGATATGATCTCTCGTGAGCGCGTCTTTGAGGCCATGGCGCACCGGGAGCCGGACCGGGTCCCGCTGTATCTGTGGGTCTTCCGGCAGCCGGGGGTCTTGCAGGAGATCGAGGCGCGGCACGGGGGCATCGAGGCGTTTTATGACCTGTTGAGCCTGGACATGTGCCAGACGTTCCCGTCGAAGGGGCTGGCGCCCAGCCGTCCGGCCCACCCGGACGCGGTGACGGTTGAGACGCCCTACGGCCGGGGGACCTACGGGAACGAGATGACGCTGGAGGAGGCGCTGGAGGTCCCGTTCACGGACCCGGACGATGAGGCGACCTACGCGCGCATCCGGGAGGAGGTGGCGCACCACAAGGGGCGCAAGGGGCGGGCGATCTTTTTGCAGACGCCGGGGGTGTTCGAGGCGTCCAACGGCATCATCGGCCTGGAGACGAACATGGCCGAGATGCTGACCCGGCCGGGCCTGATCCGGCGGCTCTACGAGCGGATCGCCCGGTGGAACTTCCGGTATATCGAGAATGCCCTGGAGATCGGCGTGGACGTGATCCACGTGTCGGACGACTGGGGGATGAACGGGGCGATGCTGTTCAGCCCGAAGACGTGGTGGGAGCTGGTCTATCCGGCGGAGAAGATCACGACGGACTTTGCGCGGAGAATGGGCGCCCCGCTGTCCCTCCACTGCGACGGGTACCTGATGGACGTGATGGACGGGGTGATTGAACTCGGCTTTCAGTGCCTCCACCCGGTGCAGGCGTCGTCGGGGATGGATCAGTTGCGGATCAAGCGGGAGTACGGGGACCGGCTGACGATCTACGGGGGGCTGGACGTGCGGACGACGCTGGGCCGGGGGGATTCCGACGGGGTGCGGGCGGAGGTGCGGCGGCTGATGCGGGACCTCAAGCCGGGCGGGGGCTACCTCTTTTGCACGTCCCACATGGTGCAGCCGGGGACGCCGGTCGAAGAGGTGGAGATGGCCTACCGGGTCGCGCTGGAGGAGAGCTGGTACAAATAAAGGCGAAAGAGATGACTTCTCGCGAACGCATGGCCCTGGCGATGCGACACCGGACGCCGGACCGGGCGCCGGTGATGTGCCAGCTTTCGCTGGGCCACTATTTCCTGCGCGCGGGCCTGCCGGCGCACCGGGTCTGGTTCACGAGCGAGGGGTTCGCGGAGGCCCTGCTCACGCTGCGGGCGCGCTACGGGTTTGACGGGGTGCTGATCAACATTCCGGGGCGGGACCCCGGCTGGATGCGGGAGGTGGAGGGCATCGAGGAGGGGCCGGAGGGGGAGGTCGTGCGCTGGAGGAACGGGGACCGGACGGTCATCCCGCCGGACGACAACCCCGCGCACCGGCCCGCAGACCTGGGGCTGGCGGGGCGGGCGGAGTTCGGCCGGCTGGACCCAGACGACCTGGACGATCTGGATCGGCTCCCGATGTACACGTGGAACGTCTACCACACCCCTTATCTGACCGGCAAGCCCGGACCCGGACCCTTCTCCTCTCCCGAAGATGTCCCTGAGTATTTTTACCGCGCCATTGATCTGGTGAAGGCCGCCGTGGGGGGGACGGTCTCGGTGCACGGGGAGGTCTTCTCGCCGTTCACGCACTACATGGAGCTGTTCGGGTACGAGGCCGGGCTGATGGGGCTGGTGGACGACCCGGGGCGGGCGGAGGCGATTCTGGACCGGCTGACGGGGGCGTGCGTGGCGTGGGGCGTGGCGCAGGCCAGGCGTGGCGTGGACGCGGTGCTGATCTCCTCGGCGTTCGCGGGGGGCGGGTTCGTGTCGCGGGCGAACTACCGGCGGTTCGTGATGCCGTTCGAGCGGCGCGTGGCCGAGGCCGTGCACGCGGAGGGGCTGCCGGTCTACGTGCACACGTGCGGGGCCATCGGGGACCGGCTGGAGCTGATGGCCGAGGCCGGGATGGACGGGATCGACACGCTGGACCCTCCGCCGCTGGGCACGGTGGACCTGGCGGAGGCGAAGGCGCAGGTGGGGGGGCGGGTCTTTTTCAAGGGGAACGTGGACCCGGTGAACACGCTGCTGAACGGGACGCCGGAAGAGGTGATGGCCGACGCCCGGAGGCGGCTGGAGGTCGGGATGCCGGGGGGTGGGTACATCCTGAGCACGGCCTGCTCCGTGGCGCCACGCACGCCGCCGGAGAACATCGAGGCGCTGGTCCGGGCGGCGGAGATGTATGGGAGGTACGGAGGATAGGGTCGGAGGGGAGAGGAGGACCATGACGTCGAGAGAGCGGATTCTGGCGGCGATGCGGCTGGAGACGCCGGACCGGGCGCCGGTCACGCCGTTCGGCCTGGGAAAGCTGGACCCGGAGGCGTCGTTCACCCGGGAGTTCATCCAGAAGACGGACCCGATCCTGACGGCGGGGGGCGCGGGGGACGCCTTTCTGGGGCGCGGGGCGGAGGTGGCCTCGGTCCGGGACGGGGACGTGACGGTGACGACGATCCGCACGCCGAAGGGGGACCTGACCCGGAAGGTGCGGCGCACGGCGATCACGTCGGCCACGGTGAAGTTCCCGTTCGAGACGCTGGACGACGTGGAGCGGTTCCTGTCGATCCCCTACACCCCTCCGGCGGCGGACGCCTCGGCGTTCCACGCGCTGAAGGCGCGGGCCGGGGAGGAGGCGCTCGTGATGGTGGGGATCGCGGACGCGGTCTGCCTGCCGGCGTCCTGGTTCTCCCCGGAGGGGTTCTGCCTGGCCTGGGCGGACGCGCCGGACCTGGTGGCCAGGCTGACGGCCGTGGCCGCGGACCGGACGAACGCCCACGTGGAGGCGCTCTGCAGGGCGGGGGTGGATGCGTTTCGGGTCATCGGCGGGGAGTACGCCTCGGTGCAGCTCGGCCCGAAGGGGTTCGACGCGCTGGTGACGCCGTTCGACACGGAGCTGGTGGCGGTGATGCACCGATATGACGCCATTGCCTACTACCACAACCACGGGCCGGTGACGCAGTTCCTGGGGCGGTTCGCGGGCCTGGGGATCGACGCCCTGGACCCGCTGGAGGCCCCGCCCTGGGGGGACTGCGACCTGGCCGAGGCCAAGCGGCAGATCGGGGACCGGGTCTGCCTGGTGGGCAATCTGGACGACATGGAGGTCGTGGAGAAGCGGACCACAGAGGAGGTCCGGCAAATGGCCCGCGAATGTCTGGAGAAGGCCGGGCCGGGCGGGTTCCTGCTGGGCGGGACGGCGTCGGGGACCTACACGGAGGTTGGGGCCAGGAACTTCGCGGCGCTGGTGGAGGTGGCGGAGGAGTACGGGAAAACCGGGAAGCGGAGAAGCGGAGAAGGCCCTTACCTTTCCCCTACCCCCCGAAACGGAGACGCGGAGACGCGGAGAAACGGAGAGACTCATTTCCCCGGTTCTCCGGTTCTCCGGCTCTCCGGTTCTGCCTCTGACGACTGGGCCTGTCGGCCGTTCGTCAGCGACGAGGTCTGGGAGCGGGTGGCGCGGTCGATGGCGTTTGAGGAGGGGGACCGGGTCCCGATCTGGGACTACATCGACAACCGGGGGATCGTGGACCATTTCGCGCAGTCGGGGGATGACTATGACCGGTCTGTAGTCCGCGTGTACCACGGTCTGGGGATCGACCTGTGCCGGGGCTACGGCCGGTCGTTCGGGGAGGAGGATGAGGGGGAGACGACGGAGGGGGAGGAGGCGGACCGGAGGGTGTCTGGCCTCACGTCGTGGGTGACGCGGTATCCGATCCGGAGTCTGGACGACCTGAAGGTCTACCGGCCCAAGGCCGTGGACGAGGCATGGGTGCGGTCGGCGTGGGTCGCGGAGATGCGTCGGCGACAGGCGCTGTTCGCGCCGCACACGATGTGCGTGCCGGGGCACGGGTGCGGGTTCCACGCGGCTTACGGGCTGATGGGGCAGACGCTGTTCTCCTACGCGATCTATGACGCCCGGAGCGACGTGGACCGGATCGTGGAGGCTCTGAATCACAACGCGGTCTGCCACGCCCGCGCCGCGGCCCAGGCCCGGCTCTGCCCGCTGTTCTTCATCGGGGACGACATCGCCTACAAGGGGAGGCTGATGTTCTCGCCGAAATTTTTGCGGGAGACGTTTCTCCCCTGTCTGAAGCGGATGATGAGGCCGCTGAAGGAGGCGGGGATCAGGGTCATCTATCACTCGGACGGGGACCTGACGGAGATCCTGGACGATCTGGTGGAGGCCGGGATCGACGGGCTGAACCCGATCGAGCCGGCGGCGGGCATGGACATCGGGCGGCTGAAGCGGCGCTACGGGGGGCGGCTGATCCTGGTGGGGAACGTGGACTGCTCGCAGGTGTTGCCGCTGGGGTCCGTGGAGGATGTGCGAAGGGCGGTGCGCGCGTGCGTGCGGGCCGCGTCGCCGGGCGGGGGGCACTTCATCGGGTCGTCGAGCGAGGTCACGCCCAGCACGCCGGTGGAGAATGTCCTGGCGTTCTACGAGGCGTGCCGGGAGTACGGGAGGTATCCGATAAGGGTGTGAGACGGCAGACGGCAGACGGCAGACGGAAAGGCATCAGAGCCGGGAGCGTGAGCGACCGGTGAGGAGCGTGAGGGGATAGAGGGGATATATCATGACGGGACGGAGTATTCTGGACAGCCATCGGTCCCTGGAGGTCCACCGGGCGATGGAGGTGCGCCGCGAGGAGTACCTGGATCACATGACGTTCAAGGCCAACGAGAGGCCCCTCTTCACGGAGATCTTCGGGCCTCTGGTGGGGCTGAAGGAGGAGTGGAAGGCGCAGGGCGCGACGCCGGAGGAACTGGACCTGTCGGCCTTTCGGTACCGCCGGGCGCTGACGTACGGGGTACGGGTAAATACGGGCTGGATGGGGGGGCACACGCCGGAGATCGTGGGGGAGACCTATGACTACATCATCGGGACGGATCGGTACGGCCGCCCCGTGAAGCTGATCAAGGGGTCGGCCACGATCCCGCTGCCGCTGGACTATCCGGTGAAGACGATGGAGGACTGGTTGAGGGTCAAGCGCCACTACCTGTTCTCGGAGGAGCGGTTCGCGCCGGGGTGGAAGGAGGACGCGCTCCGGGCGCGCGCTGAGGGCTGCGTGATCTCCGTGGGCATCCCGGGCGGGTTCGACGAGCCGCGCCAGTTGCTGGGGGAGGAGGGCCTGTGCGAGGGCTACTACGCACAGCCGGAGATGATCCACGACATGCTGGAGACCGTTGGGGAGACGGCGGTCCGGGCGCTGGCCCGGGTCTGCGCGGAGGTCCCGGTGGATCAGCTTTTCGTCCACGAGGACATGGCCGGGAAGAGCGGGCCCCTGGCAGGCCCCCGGCAGGTGGCGGAGTTCATCCGGCCTTACTACCGCAGGGTCTGGGACCTGCTCCACGCGCACGGGGCGCGGCTGTTCGCGCAGGACTCGGACGGGGACGTGAACCCCGTGATCCCGGCCTTTCTGGACGCCGGGGTCAACCTGATGTACCCGATGGAGCCGGCGGCGGGGGTGGACATCGTGAAGGTGCGCGAGCGCTACGGGCAAGGTCTGGCTTTCATGGGGGGGATCGACAAGCACGTGCTCCGGCGCAGCCGGGAGGAGATCGTCGCGGAGCTGGAGTACAAGATTCCGCCCGTGGTGCGGACGGGGGGCTGCACGCTGGGGCTGGACCATCGCATCCCGAACGGCACGCCGCTGGAGAACTACCGGTTTTACATCGAGAAGGCGTGGGAGATCATGGAGCGTGAGACATGACCCGACGAGAGCTGAACCTGGCTATTTTCGAGGGCACTGCGGACCGGGTGCTCTGGCAGCCGCGCCTGGAGACGTGGATCCGCCACCATGCGGAGCGGGGGACGCTGCCGGAGCGGTATCGCGGGATGGGGCACCTCGACATCTATGACGCCCTCCGGTGCTCGGTCCGCTACGCGGCGTCCGCCGGGATCGAGCGGTTTGAGGCCCGCGAGGACCTGGTGCGGGTCGAGGAGCAGCACCCGGAGCACACGGTCTACCGCGTCCGGACGCCTGTAGGGGAGGTGCGGACGGTCTATCAGGACATCTGGGAGGACGGGAGGCGCGTCAACCACCGGATCGTGGAGTTCCCCGTGAAGACGGCGCAGGACCTCCGCGTGGCGGCCTACCTGGTGGGCCGGCAGCAGTTCCGGGCCAACGTGGAGGCGTTCCGGGCGGCGGCCCACGCGGTGGGCCACCGGACCGAGCCGACGGTGTTTCTGTCCAGCTCCGGGTTCACGGAGCTGATCAAGAACTGGTGCGGGCTGCTGGACACGTACTACCTGCTGCACGACCACCCCGCCGAGGTGGAGGCCTACCTGGAGGCGTGCGACCGGAGGGACGACCGGCTGTTAGACGAGGCCCTGAAGCTGCCGTGCCGGATATTTAATCTGGGGGACCACGCGACGAACGAGTTCACGCCTCCGCCCATCCTGAAGAGGTATCTGATGCCGAGGTGGCAGCGCATCGCGGACCGCCTGCACGGGGCGGGGCGGTTCGTGCACACGCACTGGGACGGGAACTCCCGGCTGATGCTCCCGTTCCTGCGGGAGACGCGCTTAGACGGGGTGGAGGCGCTGACGCCGGAGCCGATGGGGGACATGACGCTGGAGCAGATCCGGGCGGCGGTGGGGGGCCGGATGGTGGCGCTGGACCTCCTTCCGGCCATTGATTTCCTCTCCTACCGCCCGATGGGGGAGGTGCTGGACTTCGCGCGACGGGTCATCGACATGTTCGCGCCGAGGCTGATCTTAGGCATCTCGGACGAGATCTCGCAGGTGGGCGAGATCGAGCGGGTGGAGGCGGTCACGGAGTTGGTGGACAGGGTCTGCGGGCTGGCGGCGTAACCTGGAGGTGATCATGACGTGCGCTGAACGGATCGAGGCGATTTTCAGGGGGGAGATGGTGGACCGGGTCCCGTTTGCCCTCAAGGGCTGGCGGGTGCCGCCGTGCCGGGCGGAGCGGGCGCTGCGCAACGAGGGGATGGGGATCGTGGACAATCGGTCCGTGTACAGCACGAGGAGCCCGAACACCGAGACGGAGACGCTGTCGTTCAGCGCGAACGGGATCGCCTACGAACGGGTGACGGTGAAGACGCCCCGGGGCGTGCTGTCGTCCGTGCACCGGCGGATGGGGGGGGAGAAGACGGAGGGCACGAGCTGGCTGATCGAACCGATATTCAAGGGGCCTGAGGACTACGCGGCCATCGAGTTTATGATCCGAGACCGGCGCTACGCGCCGGCGTACGAGGGGTTTTTAAAGGCCCAGGCCCAGATGGAGGGGGAGGCGTTTTTCAAGACGGGGGCGCCGGGCGTTCCCCTCCACACGGTTATGTACAGCGTGATGGGGCTGGAGACGTTCAGCATCGAGTGGGCTGAGCGGCGGGACCGGGTGATGGCGCTGTGCGAGGCGATGGCCGAGAACCAGCGGGAGGTCTACCCCCTGGTCGCCAGGTCACCCGCCCTGGTGGTGCAGTGCGGGGGGAACTATTCCTCCGAGGTGCTGGGCAAGCAACGGTTCGTGGAGCACGTGCTGCCCCACTGGGAGGAGGTGGGCGCCATCCTCCACGAAGGGGGCAAGCTGCTGGGCTGCCATTTAGACGCGAACAATCGGCTGTGGGCCGGGGAGGTGGGGGCGTCGGCCCTGGACTGGATCGAGGCGTTCACGCCTGCGCCGGACACGGACATGACGGTGGCCGACGCCAGGGCGATGTGGCCGGGGAAGACGCTGTTCATCAACTTCCCGTCGTCGGTCCACCTGGATCCGCCGGAGCGAATCGCGGAAGCGACGAAACAGATGCTCAGGGAGGCCGCGCCGGGGGAGCGGTTCATCGTGGGGATCACGGAGAACGTGCCGGAGAACCGGTGGCGGGAGAGTTTTTCCACGATTCTGGAGACGGTGAACAGATACGGGACGCTGCCGATCCGGCCGGATCGTTTTTAATCCCAAGCCAGTCATAACCGCGTTCGAGCGCTGGGTGGCCTGGTGTGACAGAGGCTTTATGGGGTGGGACAGGCGTGTCGCGCTTTTGCCCTGGTCCCATCTTCATAGAGGGCTATGGAGTTCGATACTCCAGGATTTAAATATATTCTAACTCTATTTTATATTGATATGTTATCTGTTTTGTGTGGGAATATGAAAAAATTGGCATGCGGCTTGCTATGTTTTTAGAAACGGGGCCTTTCCTCTTCAGGGGAGAGCCATCGGGTGTTTGTAAACAAGCTATTGAGATGCGCGGCAAATGGTTGCCCATCGGAGGTTCTACGTGATGAATTTAAAACCGCTGGATCGTCAAACGCTCCGGGAAAAGGTCGTGGAGGCCATCAGGTCGGTGATCGTGGAGAACGGCCTGAAGCCGGGGGATCGGTTGCCCACGGAGCACGAACTGGCAGAGCAGCTGTCGGTGGGGAAGTCCTCCGTGCGAGAGGCACTGAAATCGTTGGAGCTGATCGGCGTCATCGAGTCGCGGCCCAAAATCGGATGCGTGGTGAAGTCTGCGGACATGAGCCTGCTGTCCGAGCACATCTCGTTCAGCCCCCAGGTGAGCCGGGTGACGATGGAGGAGCTGGTGGAGGCGAGGGAGTTTCTGGAGACCAACATTGTCCCCTTAGTCATTCAAAGGGATGAGCCGGGGGTGTTTGAGGAGATGGCCGAGGGGCTCAAGCTGATGGAAGAGGCCGTGGCCGGGAAGGGGGACCGGCGCGAGGCGGACGAGAAGTTCCACATGGCGCTGTTCAAGGGGGCGCACAACACGGTCCTGCAGAGTTTCAACGAGGTGATGGAGGGGTTCTTCGTGAGGCTGCGGGAGGAGCGCGTCAACCGGGCGTCGGAGGGCCAGGAGTGGCTGGACGCTCACCGGGCGATCTACCAGGCCCTGGAGAAGCGGGATGCGGGGACGGCTCAGGCGCTGATCCGGGCGCACCTGCGCAGGTATGTGAATTGAGGAGAACTCAAGGTAGTTCCAGCATGGAGGTGTCCCATGTCTCTCAAGGCATTTCATGTCTTCTTCATCAGCGTCTCCACCCTCCTGCTGATCGGCTTCGAGTTCTGGGGGGTGAGGCACCATCTCCTCTATGGAGACCACGCCAGCCTGGCGATGGCAGGAGGGGCAGGCGTGGGAATCCTGGCGCTGGTGTGGTATGCCACCTGGTTTGTCCGCAAGCTCAGAGATGTGAGTTACCGGTGAGTGTGATGGAGACCACAGAATTCGCTTGATTTTGTCAGACCAATCTATTATATTTTATCGCCAATGTAATCCTTGTGCTGCGTATCCCTCGCCGGAGGGCGTCGATGGATGCTCGCAATAACATTCGGGGAGCATTCGGGGGATGAGGGTGTCGAGCCGCATCTGAACAGGTGCGGCTTTTTTTGTACCAGAGGAGGGCTGAGCGATGGTGAGCGGAAAACGCATCCTGATTGCGACGATTTTAGGGCTGATCTTTGGGGTCATCTCCTATCTTCTGGCGAAGCCCTACGCTCCGGCTGGCGGTATTCCCACCTCCGGGGTCCTGGCCATTATTATGGGAAGGGGCGTCATGGGGTTTGCCATCGGGGTCAGCGCCTGCCGGATGCGGTGGTGGCTGCACGGCATCCTGATGGGCTTCATCTTCAGCCTGCCGGGGGCCTTCGGAGCCGTCTGGCTGGGTTTCGGCCAGGCGATTCTGGTGCGGAGTCTGATCACCGGGATCGTGTACGGGTTCCTGGTGGAGTTGATCACCGCCGTCGTCTTCAAGGCCCGCGTGTCTGAGTCCCGAATGGCCGCACAGCCCGCGTAGTTTCAGCAGACTACACGGATAGGGGGCGCTTGCGGCATCCTGGCGTTGTCCCGACCAGCGCGAGGCTCTGTTGCTGCGCCCCCTTTTCTTTGCAGAGGCCACGACTGACCCATACGGAGAGGGCAACCCTTGCCCTGTGTCAGGCCTGATGAGCAATCCCATGACACACTATAAGCTGGAATACTTCAGGGCATTGATTCTCAGAAAACGGGCAGAACTGCTCAAGGACCTGAGCCAGATCGAAGAGCAGTCGATGAACGCCACCGCCCCGGAATCGTCGGGCGGACTTCTTTACTCCGATCACATGCCAGACCTGGGGTCGGACACTATGGAGCGGGAGAAGGCGTTTATGTTCGCCTGTCGGGACGGGACCTATCTGGCGCATCTGGATCAGGCGCTGGAGAGGATCGCAGAGGGGACGTTCGGCGTCTGCCGGGTCTGCGGAGGAGAGATCGCGAAGGAACGGCTAAAGGCCGTGCCCATTGCAACGATGTGCGTCTCGTGCAAGTCCGAAGAAGACAAAAGAAGATAAATACTTCTCCACCCAAAAGGGTGAAGCGGTAGACGGGAAGGGGGAATGGAGAATGTGGAATCGGTCTTCTTGCAGCGCGGGCATCCGCCCGTCCTGGGAAGGCCGTTTTTTTTGCGGACGGCAGAGAGAAGGCGCTGTTCCAGGAGAGGGGTTTTTATGGCAGGGGCCATGCTGAAAATGAGAGAGCGCATCACGATGGACGTGGATGAGACAACCGACCGGTCTCTGCGCCGCTACATAAAAGAGATTGCAGCCTCTCATCCCCTCTCCTCCGAAGAGGAGGCGGAACTCGCTCGCCGCATCCGGGCTGGTGATGTGGAGGCCAGAAACAGCCTGGTATTCGCCAATCTCCGGTTCGTCGTGTGCATCGCCAGAGAGTATCGCCACCGGGGGCTTTCGTTGGGTGAACTGATCAGCGCCGGCAACGTTGGGCTGATCACCGCCGCAGAGCGATTCGACGAGACGCTTGGCGTCAGGTTTACCTCTTACGCGGTCTGGTGGGTGCGGCAGAGCATCCTCCAGGCCCTGATGGAGCAGCGGATCGTCCGGCTTCCGGTCAACCGCATCGAGTTCGGGGGCCGCATCTCCCGGGCGTTCTCCGTCCTTCAGCAGAGGCTCGACGCCGATCCGGCAACCCGTGACGTCGCTGCCGACCTGGACATCCCACTCAGAGAGGTGGAGCGCCTCCTGCTCGACAACCGCTTCTCGCTGTCGCTGGACGCGCCGTTCGACCCGGAGTCGGGGAACAACCTGCTCCAGACCCTGTCCGATTCGTCGCACCTGTCGGTGGAGGAGGGCCTGGACCGGAACCGGATGCGGCAGGACATCTCGGCTGTTCTGGACACGTTGAGCGAGCGGGAATCGGTCATCCTCCGGCTCTACTTCGGGCTGGAGGACGGCGAGGGGAAGACGCTGGAGCAGATTGGGGAGCGTCTGGGCATCACCCGCGAGCGGGTGCGCCAGATCAAGGAGACGGCCCTCCAGAGGCTGCGTCACGCGGCCCGGGCCAGCCGTCTCAAACCTTATGCAGTGGCGTGATCGTCCTCATGACTCCTGTCCCTGAAAGGAGGTGGATGGATATGCGCGTCGCGAAGCGGGTGCAGAAGTTCCTGGACGATGAGCAAGTCCCCTATCAGGTCTGCGAGCACCGGCTGGCGCTCTCTCGTTCCATTCACAACAATTATCCAGGTTTGCCGTTAGACGACCGCCTTTATGGGGAAGTCGAGCGGGCATTGAAAGAGGAGGGCTGAAAATGGCTGTGAGAAGGGTCAAATGTTACTCTGTGGAAGTAGAAGACAGGCCGGGCGTCCTGGCCGATTTTTGCGCGGCTTTGAAGGCCCACAACGTGAGCCTGAAAGGGCTCTGGGGATTTGGCGTGGGTGAGGGTAAGGCCAGGATCTTCTCGGTCCCTCAAAATCCCGTTAGGTTCCAGAAGGTCGCGCAGGCCGCCGGGTATGCGACGAAAGAGGGGACGGCGTTCTATCTGACCGGAATGGATCGGGTGGGGGCGCTGTGCAAGACCCTCGACATGGCCAAATCGGCCGGGGTGAACATCCACGCGCTGGATGCCGTCGGTGTCGGGGGCAAATTCGGCGCCTATATCTGGGGCGATGAAGCCAGCGCGGAGGACCTGGCAAAGGCCCTTGGGGCAAGATAGGTCGGGCCTGGCCCGCTTTGGGCAGGTCTTATTTTGAGGCCCCTGTTTTTGGCTTTTACGAGGAGGTGGTGTCCCTTGATTGCCGGAGGCGCTCACATCGGTCACTCGACTCTACTCTTAAGGGGTCCCATTCGGGACGCGTAAGGAGGATCGACATGACACACAAACGCTTTACCCTCGTGGTCGGATCGCTCGCTCTCCTGGGGATGGGGCTGGTGAGCCTGTCCGGGGCGCAGGAAGCGGCGCCAGGCCCGAAGGCCGCCGCGGAAGGGACCGTCCTCATCGGCATGGGCTTCTTGCCGTTCTTGTGGCTGGCCATTGTCGCCGTGGTGGTCTCGCTCCTGATGTATTACCTGCTCCGGGTCAAGATGGTGGGAGGGCCTTTCGCCAACATCATGGTGGGGTGGGTCGGGGCCTGGCTGGGCAGCCCCGTGTTTGGGCACTGGTTCAAGGCCCTGAGCGCGGACGGGGTCTACTTCATCCCTGCGATCCTGGGCTGCGCCAGCCTGGTTTATGCGTGCCACTGCTGGCACGGGATCGCGCTGGAGGCAATGGGCAGAATTTCGCAGCCGGGCCCTGCCGGGTCCCCCTCCAGATAGGCGACCTCGCACCCCTATCTCTGCGTCTGAGTTCGAGGCCGCGGGGGTCCTGATGCCCGGAGTTCAGACGGTCTTGTCATTTTCTCAGGTCTCTGATTCAACCGCCTGGATTCCGGGCCTTCAGGTGTCTCTCTGCGGTGGACTGACAGTCGTATTTGGAGGGAAGGGGAGGGAATAATCACCGTATTGTGCCGTGAGAACCGATGTCACCCGTCGCTATCGCCTCTGAGTGCTGCTCAGGAGGATTTTCTTCTTTCATGGCCCTCGATTTGTCTCGCATCGGCGGCTCGACGGTCTCCTATCGCACCCTTCCGCTGAGAGATGCCCTGGAGCGTCTGAGCCGTCACGGGTTCAAGTCCGTCGACATCGGGATCATTCCGCGTTTCTGTCCCCACTATGATCCCCTGATGGCCACGGACGACGTGCGCCGGGGGATTGCCGACTGCCTGGCCATAAACGGCCTGACGGTGACGACACTGAACACCCGACCCGGCGTGTTCAACGCCCCGGGCGCAGACGTGGCCACGATCTACAAGGCGACGTCGGAGAACTTCGCCCTGGCCAGGGCCCTCGGCTGCCGGATCGTCACGATTCAGAACGGGGTGACTGTGCCGCAGGTGGAGTGGATGGAGAACGCCCGCAAGGTGGCCTACCATCTCCGGGAACTCACTCGTATTGCGCAGGGGATGGGGCTGTCCCTGAGCGTAGAGGTCCCACACCGCAGGGCGCTCGTCTCCGACGCCCGGCAGGCGGCAGACCTGCTCGACCTGATCGGAGAGGGGGTCACCTGCACGTTCGATACGAGCCACGTTCAGGCCGGGGGACAGACCATCCGGCAGGGCCTTGCCCTTCTCGGCGATCGGATAGATCACATCCATCTCCGGAATGCGAGGGGGGAGGACATTTACGTGACCCCCGGCGACGGGGACGTGCCGTTCGAACACCTGTTCGCCTGGATCGAGGAGCGGGGATACGCGGGCGGCGTGACGCTGGAGGTCCTATCCCCGGAAGAGCGGTCTCCGCAGGAGGTAGCCGTCGAGATCGAAAGGGGTCGCGACCACCTTCGTCGGGTGCTCTCGATGTGAGCAGGTGGTTAGTGTTCTTTTGCCCTTACCTTACCCAGGACAGCAGCAGGGGGCAAGTCATGCCACGCACCAACCTGAAGGTGCGCCTGACCGACAGGGACAGAAACGCCTTCTCGGCCCTCGTTCGTGTGGCCCAGACGCTGCGCCTGGCCGGTCACGTTGATCTGGCGAGGCAATTCCAAGAGGAGGCGATCCGGGGGGATTACGGTCACGTCCTCCAGACGGCGCGGGAGTACGTGGTCGTGGAGTGAGTCCGCTGGACGCATCTCTGTCCCCAGGGAGGTATTGTTGTGCCCGACATATTGACACAAGAAGAGATAGATGCCCTTCTGGCGGCCACCGCTTGCGGCGCACCTGCTACACCCAGGCCACTCTGCAACGCCTGGATGATTTGCGGCCCAATAAGCCCTCGAAGCCGAATTGCTGCTTTCTAAAACTTCAGCTGCTATTTGCCTCTGAAAAACTTCAGAATATCGGGCAACAGGGCCATGATCACGATCACCAAAACAATGACGATAAACGGCCAGACATCATTCATAACGTTTCTTTCCATTCACGCCAAATGGTCTTTTTGTGGACTACCTTTGCAACTTCCCCTTCAATAACTTCTGGCTTGATCCTTTTGTTCTTTTGCCAATTGAACTGAGTTTTGGCAGGAAAGGTTCCTCCAAACAGAAAGAGGAGAAGACGAAACCTCAAGCCCAGGTCAAGCGTCTAATTCCATAGAGGACCAGATCGATCCGAAAGGGCAAACTGACCCAAAGGTCAGGGCGCAAAGGTACGGGTCTAAACCCATCCGGGCACGATAGCCGCACTGCCGAAGACCGAAAGCGGTCGAGGAGGAGTGCGGCTTTTTTTCTGCCGCGTGGAGAATCGTCGTCCTGCCCGAGCGGTGTGTATCGCCATGAAGAAGAATCCTTTCGATCGTTCGATGTTCGAGTCTCAGGCGGGGAACAAAGACACGACTTTTATGCTGGTTCTGGCGGGGGCCTTCCTGCTGATCTGCATCCTCTATCTCATCCGGTCCTACCTGCGGAGCCGGAGGGGTGGCCTCGACCCGGACGACGTGGGGGACCAGGACCTGGCCGTGGGACACAGGGGCATTTTGAGCGATGTGGTCACGCTGGTCGCCGGGAAGCGCCCCGCCCGTGAGATGGCTTTGAGCCGCCTGGTCGAGTTCGATCCCCCTTCGGTCAACTGCACGATCATCCGGGCCGGGGACGGTCGGGAGGTGAATGAGGATGCGGGCCGGGCCGTCCTGTTCCATCTGGATGGGGAGATGTTCGTCCAGGACAGGTCCTTTTTCATCACCACGCCGGACGGCATCAAGGCGGAGGACCGGGCGCTGTTCACCGGCGAGGGGGAGGTGATCAACCTCTGGTTTCTCCACGACCGCCTGCCTTACACGGTCAACTGCGAGGTCGTTGAGCGGGTCCGGTTTCCGGTTGAGATGGTTCGAAACCTGGACCCCAAGGTGGGGGTCGGGTATCGCCTCATTCCGCTGACGACCGTGACGAAGAGGGACAAGCGACAGGCCATTCGGTTCTCCCACAAACCCGGACGGGGCGCTCTGCGGGTCTATCCCCAGATCCTGTTCGATGTCACCGTCCAGAAGACGGACTTCCGGTTCCCCGTCAGGGGGAGCATCCCGCCCCGCATCACCGCCCTCAAGGGGTTCCCCTACAGGGCATCCCAAGGGGCTGATGAGACGGATTTCTCCGCCGAACGGGTCGTCAGCGCCTTTAAAGATGCCGTCCGCATGAACCATACCGAGGACAGGCGGGTCTACGTGAGCAAGCCCTACATGGACGAGCGGACGAACAGGCGCACCCTCATCGAGTTAGGTTATACCGAGGTGCTGGGGCTCAGCGCCCAGGAGGCGGGCCGGACGATTCACCTCAAGAAGCCGGCGCAATCCGTGATGGTCAGGAGGAATCGGAGGGACCCGCACTATCTCAACGAGGGGGACCTTATCGCCCTGGACTATGCCTCCCGGTCTCCCCTGGACGGCCAGAACGAATATTTTGAACTGGTCTGTCAAGTCATCAAGGGGGGGATCGAAAACATCACCGTCCGGCCCAGGCGCAACATCCGCCAGGATATGAATCTCCCCATCGAGGTACTTGACTTCAGCGTGAACGGGTTCCGGTTCGAGAACAGCCGGGAGTTTATGAGCTACGTCTTCAGTGAAGAGGGGGCGCCCGCGACGGTCGACCGGCAGAAGGAGGTCCTGGAGGGCGTGGGCTTCGTGTTCACGTTTTATCCGAGGCTCCGGTTTACCAGGGATACCGAGGCTTACAGGCCGGACCTCCCGCTCAAGTTCTCCATCCTGGGCAAGATCGTCCGGAGTGAGGTGGAAAAGGAGGAGGAGGCAGAGGTCGCCGGCCGCCTGAAGGCGTTCGGGGTGCGCTTTATGTACAACCCCGCCGAATACTCCGTGGACGATTTCTGCCGGGATCGCTGGGTCATGATCCGTCCGTTCAAGGAGAACCCGTATTTCAAGGAGGTCCACAAGTCGCTGAACGGGCTGATCGCCCATCTCGAAAGTCAATCCAGGGACTTTCTGGAGCCGCGCCATCCGCCTGGTGTCGCTCCTGAGAAGGAGGTGGTCGCATAGGTCTGTTTTCGGGTTTAGAGAGGGGTTTGCCTTTGAGGCGTCCAGAGAGGAGGGCCGGGAGATGGATAAAACGAGCGAGTGTCCGGGGCCGCTGTCCGATCCCCTTCCGCTTCGAGAGGTATCTCATGAATTTCTCAAAAAGATTCTTGAGGCGCACCGGAAGTGGGTGGGATCCGACGGAAAAGAGGGCCAGAGCGCCGACTTCCGAAGGGTCAACCTGAAAGGGGCCGTCTTTCAGGGGGCTCACCTCCAGGGGGCCCACTTTGAAGGGGCTCATCTGCGGGGGGCCCACTTTGAGGGCGCGGACCTGGAAGGCGCTGTCTTTCAGGAGTCCGACTTAGAGGGGGCGGACCTGGAGCGGGCCGACCTGCACAGGGCCGACTTCCGAAAGGCCGACTTAGAGGGGGCGGACTTGAAGCGGGCCGACCTCCTGGGGGCCGATCTCCAGGGCGCGGACCTGAAGGAGGCCGTTCTGGCGGGGGCCATTCTGGTGAGGGCCGACCTGGCGGGGGCCTTTTTGCAGGAGGTCGACCTGAGGGGGGCCAGCGGGGGAGGGGCCAACCTGAGGAGGGCCCATCTTCAGAGGGCCAACCTGGAGAGGGCGAGACTGCAGGGGGCCAATCTGGAAGGGGCTGACCTCCGGTGGGCCCATCTCGAAGAGGCCGATCTCCGGAGGGCGCATCTGGTGAGGGTCAATCTGGGGGAGGCATATCTGATAAGGACTAACCTGGAAAAGGCCAACCTCCTCGGGGCGAATCTTTTGAGGGCCCATCTTCAGGAGTCCCTCTTTTGCGGGGCGAGGCTCCAGTGGGCCCATCTTCAGGGCGCCAATCTGGAGGGGGCCGACTTCGAGGAGGCCGACCTCTGGAGGGCCGACCTGCAGGGGGCCGACCTGATGAAGGTCGGCCTGGGGAAGACCAAGCTCCGGGGGGCCAACCTGGGGGGGGCGGACCTCCGGATGGCCGACCTTCAGATGTCCAACCTTCAGGAGGCCGACCTCAGGGGGACCCTTCTGGAAGGGGCTAATCTTGAAGATGTCGACCTTGAGAATGCCTACATCCAGGATGCCGATCTGCTGGGCGCAAACTTGCGAGGGGCCAACCTGACGGACATCGTCGGCCTGACCAGGGATCAGCTTCACTCGGCGATCGTGGATGAAAGGACCAGGTTTCCGAGGGACCTCCTGTGACGGTCAGACAGGCGGAGGACCTGGCCCTGCGAAGCGGTATGAATGAGAGGGAGATCAGGAGGAGGGCTTATGAGCGCAACATTTGTGATGCTGGACTTCGGGGACTACGGGTACGCCGAGCTCAAGCGCATCTACCAGAAGTTCATGAGAAAGGCGTTCACCGTGGCCAGCGTCGGCCATCTCATCGCGGCGGGCATCTACCTGACGGCGGTCTGGGCGACGCGGGAGCCGGAGAGGGTCCTGCCCGTACGGCTCATCAAGTACGCTGACCTGGGGCCGCCGCCTTCCTTAGCCAGCCAGCAGGCCGCGCCGCAGATCCAGGTGGCAGGGGCTGCGGTCAGGCCCACCATCGGCATCCCGGAGCCGGTGCCCGACGCGGAAGTGTCTTCGGAGACGACCATCGCCACGCAGACCGAGATGAGCCAGATGACCTCCCTGGTGGGGGGGGAAGGGGTCGGGGAAGGGGCCGTGATCCAGGTGGAGCAGCCGGTGGCTCAGCAGGCAGACATCGTGGTGGAGGAGGAGAAGATGCCGGAGGTCGGGGAGTTCGTCCCGGTGGAGGAGGAGCCGGCGCCGGTGGAGCAGCCGAAGCCGGTCTATCCGGAGATCGCGCGGCGGGCGGGGATCGAGGGCACGGTCTGGGTCGTGATCCTGGTGGACAAGACCGGGAAGGTGCGGGACGTGAAGATCACGAAGGGTCCGGAGATGTTCCACGAGGCGGCGAGGGAGGCAGGCTGGAAGAGCGTCTGGCGGCCGGCGATCCAGAACCAGAGGCCGGTGGCCGTCTGGGTGACCTATCCGGTTCGGTTTACGTTGAAGTGACGGCCATCGTCCGAGAAATGTCCCTGTGGCTTTGAGGCATCGGTGTCTCAGTGGGGGGAGTTTCTTATCTCTTTCGCACGGCGGAGAGTTCCTCTCAAGGTGAGCGACAGGGGAGCGATCTATTTGTAAATACAGATGGATAAGTGGACTGCTCTTTGGTGGAGGCTTCGCAGCGGACGAGCGCTGGTACAGCAATTGCATCTCTCATTTGAGTCTGATCATTGTTCTTCGGCGCCGGGAGATCGCCAGCCCTGGGAGGTGAGACCTGATCCTTTCTGGATCTGCTGGCGTCAGCAGGACCTGAGACCCACGTCTGTGTTTGCGGCATAGATGTGGGTTTTTTCTTCAAGCGAGACCTTGTGAGGAGATCCATGGCGCGCGCGAACACCGGCTCACCCTTTGACGCCGCCCCTTTCGGGAGGCCGCTGGACGGGGAGGCAGGCGTGATCTGGGAGGACCCCAGAGAGATTCATCGTGTCGTCGCCCGTTTCAAGGGAACCCTGCCCAAAGGGCTGAGGCTCCAGTACTGGCGCAGCCGGTGGCCGGAGCGCAGGCTGCCCAAGGACCGGACGCCCGGCGGGGGGGACGTGGGGTGGTGGGAGTTGGGGGACTGGTTCAACAGGGGGTGGCAGACGGCGGATACGGAGGTTTCTCTGGAAGGGGATGCGGCGGTCTTCGCCTTTTACCCCCTCCACCGGAGGGAGTTCCCGAACCTGTCCGACTTTCCGGCGACCTTCCGCACCACCCTCCAGGTCAGGCTGATCCTCCCGGCCGGGTCTCCTGAGGTGGAGGCCATCGAGGCCCACACCGACTCGATCTGGGACCGCTACACTTTGACCGTGCTCCGGGCGCCGGGGTCTTCGGGCGAACCGCTCTTCGAGGCGTTCAACGGCTACGTGGAGGGGGTTGAGGCGATCTCCGCCGACGCCTTCTTCGTGACGGTCTGGCGGACGAAGAACCCCGACCCGAACTCGTTCGACAAGACGCTCCTGACGATCCGCGGCGGACAGACCGTCACCATCCTGGTGGACGACCTGTCCGACGGCCCGGTCTGTGTCCCGGACGCGGGCCTCTGCGCCGTGGAGGGGCGGGAGGGGCGGGACTTCGCGGGGGTCTGTGCGGAGGTTCTGAGCCGCTCTCGCAAAGGGGTCTACGACGCCGTAGCGGAGTTGCCTGAACAGACGTGGGCCCGCGCGTGGCGGGAGATGCCGGCCAGGCGGGAACCGTTCTACCTGCCCCTCGGGACGGACGGGGGCCGGCACAGGTTCGGGCTGAGGCCCGACGGGTCGGTCTTCTACCGGACGAACAACCGCTACCTGATCCGGTGTCCGGGCAGGGACACGCCGCGCCTGAGTCTGAGCAGTCGGCTTTTCTGGCGGATGGAGTCCGCAGTCGTGGGCAGGAGGTCTGCGACTCGACGCGCTCTGAAGGGTGGACCTGCAAAGTTCCCCCTATTCGCAGGTTTCATGCCTGCCATTCGACGCGCCCTGAAGGATGCGCCTGCGAAGTTCCCCCGGCTCAGACGCCTTTTGAGCGCAGACCGGGAGCGGATGGAGGTCTCCTTCGGCCTGCCCGGACCTCTGGAGCGCACGATCCAGGAGGGGTGTTTGCCCATCGGGGTCGCGGCGTGGGAGGTGGAGGGGGTCCGCATCGAACAGGTGGCCTTTGCGACGCTCATAGAGGGCACGGACCCGGGCGGGCCGCCTCCGCCGGGGGATGCGCCGGGGGTCTGGATGGGGCGGTTCGCGTTCCATAATCCGTCGGAGCGCCGGGTCAGGACGGGGCTTTTGATCCGGTTTCTGACGGGGGAGAGGGCCGGGGCCGTGCGCTCAGACAGGGGGGGGTTGATCCGGTCGGGGGGGGAGATCAGGGGATACATTGACCGGCGCGGGCAGGGGAGTCTCCACGCGGAAGGGGACGGCCTCCGGTACGTCCTGGACCTGGATTCCGGGGCGCGGCACGAGATCGTGGTCAAGGTCCCCTACGTGCAACCGGAGGGGGAGGAGATTGAAAGGCTCCAGGCCCTGAGCTTTGAGGCGGAGCGGGAGGGCGTGGCCGGGTACTGGCGGCGGAGGCTGGACGAGGGGATGCGGCTGATCACGCCTGAGCCGGCGCTCAACGAGTTCCACCGGGCGCACGCGGGCCACCTGCTGATCAACTGCGAGCGGGCGCCGGGCGCGGAGCGGCGGTTCGCCCGCGTGGGGTCGTTCCGGTACGGGGCGTACGGGAACGAATCGTGCATGATGGTCGTGGACCTGGACCGGCGGGGCTACCACCGGGAGGCGCGCGCGTGTCTGGATGCCTTTCTGCGGTACCAGGGGACAGTGGGACTGCCGGGGGACTTCGAGTCCCAGGAGGGGGTGCTCTACGGGGCCGGCGGGTACGAGAGCGGGGGGTACAACCAGCACCACGGCTGGATCCTCTGGTGTCTGGTGGAGCACTACCGGTTCACGCGGGACGGGGCGTGGCTGGGGGAGATCGCGCCGAACCTGCTCTCCGCCGCGGACTGGATCGTCCGCGAGGTCGGGCGGACGCGGGGGCGGGAGGACATCGGCAGGGGGTTGCTGCCGCACGGGAGTCTGGAGGACGTGGGGGACTGGTGGCAGTGGCTCTCGACGAACGCCTACACGTGGCGGGGGCTGGACGCGGCGGCGTGGGGGCTGGGGCAGGCCGGGCATCCGGGCCACGCGAGGGTTGCGCGGGAGGCGGAGGGCTACCGGGAGGCGATCCTGCGGGCCTTCAGAGAGGCGGCGGGGCGGTCGCCCGTGGTGCGGCTGCGGGATGGCGTCTGCGTCCCTCACTTTCCGTCCCACGTCCACCGGCGGGGACGGAGTTTCGGCTGGATCTGCGAGACCTTAGAGGGGGCGATGCATCTCCTGATCACGCGGCTGATCGACCCGACCTCCGCGGAGGCGCTCTGGATTCTGAAGGACTACGAGGACAACCTGTACCTCTCCGGGCAGTACGGCTATCCGGCGGAGGCGTTCGAGCGGCGCTGGTTCGACTGGGGGGGGTTCTCGATGCAGGCGTGCCTGCTGCTGGGCGTGGAGCCCTATCTGTACCGGGACGACGTGAAGCACGCGCTCCGGGCGGCGTTCAACGGGATCGCGGCGAACACTTTTTCGGACACGCGGATGCTGACGGAGCACGCGCTGCCGGGATTAGGGGACTGGCGGGGGGACCACTACAAGTCCTCTGACGAGGCCAACGCCGCCGGATGGCTGCGCTACCTGTTCGTGCGGGAGGAGGGGGAGGACCTGCTCCTGGGCCAGGCGGTCCCCCGCGACTGGCTGAGGCCAGGGTGTCGCGCGGGCGTGGAGGACGCGGCCACGCACTTCGGGCCGATGGGCCTGATCTACGAGGCGGACGAGGCGGGCATCACGGCGAGGCTCAGGGGGCCCACGCGCAACCCGCCCGGCAGGATCAGGCTCCGGTTCCGCCCGCCCGAAGGGAGAGAGGTCCGCTCTCTCCTCGTCAACGGAGAGGCGTGGGCTGACCGCGATGAGGGGTGGGTGTACCTCCCCGGAGACGTGGGGGAGGCGACGGTGAGGGCGGGGTTTTGAAGAATAACTTTTTATAAATCTTGTGCAGGGAATGATGTCGCCTGGCGCACAGGCCCTCTCCCCGCCTCGCTGACGCTCGGCTTCCCCTCTCCCATTTATGGGGGAGGGGTGGCAGGCGCAGCCTGACGGGGTGAGGGCCGGAGCAGCAGCAATTTTTTAATCAGGCTCTCGATGTAGCCCTCTGCACAGGAATCGTGAAAAAGTAGAGGGGGCGCCACCATGAACGCCTGGCTGAGATGAGTCGTGGAGGTGGACATCGCGGCGGCGCTGGCCGTGTCTGCGACGCAGGCCCAGGCGCAGGGCACGTCACACGCGGACGACTGGCTGGGCCTGCCGAAGGAGGAGGCCAGCGCCGATCTCAGGGCGCAGATCCAGGCGCAGGAGGCGATCACCAAATCTTACGAGATCAGAGGGGGCGCGTCGAGGGAGCCGCGCTATCTGAAGATCGACGCCCGGCAACTGGAGTCGGGGGCCTATCGCCTGATGCTGCGCGTGACCGACCTGCTGGCCGGGAGGAGTGTCTCAAAGACGAAGGAGTTTCGGATCGTGGAGTGAAAAATGCGGGAGGTGAAGATGTTCAAGCTCAGGGTGTTCATGTTTGGCGTTGCGCTTCTCGCGTGGGCGGCAACCGTTCACGCCGATCCGCTGGAGAGGCGCTCACGGGTTGAGCTCAGGGTCGGGTTCTGGAATCTGGGGAGAGATCGGGTCGTGACCCGGGTGGGGCCGATGGGCACGGAGATGACTGCCGGAAACGGAAATATCGTGGGCGGACTGGCCTATGGGTACTGGGTGAAGGAGGACCTGTCCGTCCAAATCTCTTTTTCCGTCGTGGGTGCGGAGTGGCGTTCGAGCGTCAGTTCCATGAACGTTTCCCAATACACCGCTGCTGTCCTGCCGATCCTGTTCGGCGTGAGGTATTATCTTCCGAAGTCCACTCTCAAGAAAGCGGCCAGACCCTATCTGACAGCGGGGGCAGGACCCTATATCGGGGGGGAGACCGGGAGTGAGGTCTCCGGACGGGTGGTCCAGAGTACCCGGACGACCGGGTCGTTCGGAGGGCACGTCGGAGGTGGGCTGGACGTGCAGGTGAGCCGGCACTTTATGCTGGGCGTGGACGCAGGTTACAACTTCATGAAGGATTTTTCAGAGCCGGTGGGGGGAAGGGAAAATTACAACGGGTTCGAGCTGGGGGTCGGGATCAGTTTCCTGTTCGGTGGGGGGATTGAATGAAAGTGAAGAGAAAGATCATCGAGATCGACGAGGCGCTGTGCGACGGGTGCGGGAACTGCATCCCCTCCTGCCCGGAGCAGGCGATCCAGGTGGTGGACACGCCTGAGGGCAAAAAGGCGAGGCTGGTGAAGGAGCTTTACTGCGACGGGCTGGGGGCCTGTCTGGGGGCGTGCCCGGCGGGGGCGCTGACCGTCGAGGAGAGGGAGTCGGCGCCTTACGACGAGGAGGCGACGGTTGAGCGGATCAAGGAGGTGGCCCCGGAGATGCTGGAGACGCACCTGAGGCATATTCAGGAGCACGCGCAGGAGGCGGCCGGGGGGCGCGCGCAGACCGAGCTGCGGCAGTGGCCCGTGCAACTTCACCTGGTCCCGCCCTTCGCCCCTTATCTTCGGGGCGCGGACCTGGCCGTCGTGGCGGACTGCGTGCCGTTTGCGTACGCCAACTTTCATCAGGATTTTTTGAAGGGGAGGGCGATCGTCGTGGGCTGCCCGAAACTGGACGACGTGGACGCCTACATCGACAGGCTCGCGCAGATCATTCGGACGGCGGACCTGAAGCGCATTCAGGTGGTCTACATGGAGGTCCCGTGCTGCTACGGGCTGGTGTACATCGCCCGCAAGGCGATGGCGGCGGCGGGAAGGGAGGTGCCGTTTGAGACGGCGGTGATCGGCGTGAAGGGGGAGAGACAGGAGACGTGACACTTAAAACACTAGTTACGCAGCCTTCCGGTTTTGAAGTTTGGGAATTCGGAGATGACAGACAGCATTCAGATGGGGTTTGACCACCTTTTTGGCCTTTTCAAGCAGCGTCGGCTCAGACCAGTCAGG
>Ga0114945_10000348_pt1 | contig 29719 bp, 34 predicted proteins | sample OV2TP3_FD_87194 | JGI IMG/M metagenome (GOLD analysis project Ga0114945, IMG submission 87194) | Hot spring microbial communities from Beatty, Nevada to study Microbial Dark Matter (Phase II) - OV2 TP3 | ecosystem: Environmental > Aquatic > Thermal springs > Hot (42-90C) | place: USA: Beatty... | reverse complement strand
TTTGTCACCCCTATCCCCTGAGGCGGCTTGGCGTTGTCACCTGAGGCAAGAGCCGGATGCGGTAGTGCCGCACGTCCGGATCCGTGGAGGGGGTTACGGGTAACCGTCATCTCTACTCCGACTTCTGGCCGACCGCCGCGGGCGCGGCGGGCTCGGCCTCGATCTGTCGGCTGATGCGCTCGCGCAGGAGCGCGCGCTGGACCTTGCCGGTCGGGGTCAGGGGGAGCGCCTCCACCACCTCGAGCCGCTCGGGCCACTTGAACTTGGCGACGCCGGCCTCCGCGAGCAGGGCGGTGAGTGCCTCGAGCGTGGGCGCGGGCTGGCCCGGGCGGGGGACGACGAAGCAGCAGTTCCGCTCGCCCAGGCGCTCGTCGGGCATCCCGATGAGCGCCGCCGTCTGGATCCGCGGATCGCGAAGGAGCACCTCCTCCACGTCCGCCGGGTGGAACTTCACGCCGCCCCGGTTGATCTGCTCCTTCCGCCGCCCCAGGATGCGGACGTCGCCGGCCTGGTCCATGCGGGCGACGTCGCCCGTCAGGAACCAACCATCGGCCGTGAAGCTCTCCGCCGTCGCGTCCGGGTTGTTCACGTACCCCTCGAAGGCGAACGGGGTCCGGATCGCCAGCTCGCCCTCGGTGCCGGGCGGGAGCGGCCGGCCCGCCTCGTCGAGGATCGCCAGGGCGCAGCCGCCCGACGCGCGCCCGACCGTTTCCTCGACGATCTCGGGCGGGTCGTCGGGGCGCGTGTAGCAGCCCGCGGCCGTCTCCGTCATCCCCCAGAGCATCAGCGGCGTGACGCCGAGGGTCGTCCGGAGGGCGCGCGCCAGCGTCGGGGGGCACACGCTCCCGGAGAGCATGAACAGCCGGAGCGAGGCGAGGTCCGTCCGGGCGAGCTCCGGGGTCGCCAGCGCCGCCGCGTGGGGCGGCGCCCCGATGGCGATCGTCGCGCGGCCGCGCGCCGCCGCCGCGGCGAAGCTCGCCGGCGAGAAGCCCTCGAGCAGCACGTGCGCCGCCCCCGCCCAGAGGGCGACCCAATAGCACATGAGCCCCCACATGTGGCTGAAGCGGGCGATGGACAGCACGCGGTCGTCGGCCGTGAAGCCGATCTCCTCGGCCACGAACCGGGCGTTGCCCATCCGCATGTTGTGGGTGTGGAGCGCCGCCTTGGGGCTCGCCGTCGTGCCGGAGGTGAAGAGAAGTAGGAACGGATCGTCGGGATGAGGCGGGTCGCCAGGCGCCGCGCCTTCGATGGCGCGGAGCTCCTCGAAGGGGACGACCCCCGGGCGCGGCTTGCACCCCACCGCCACGACGTGGCGGAGGGCCGGGAGGCGCGGGCGGAGCCCCAGCACCATCGCCTCGAAGCTGAACTCCCGGTGCGGCGGCCCCACGACCATGACCCGGCTCTCGGCGAAGGCCAGGATGTGCTCGACCTCCGCCGCCCGGTAGGCGAGATGGATCGGGTTGAAGATCGCCCGCCGCTTGGCGAGGGCGTGGTGGAGGACCAGGAACTCCGGGACGTTCCCGAGCTGGCACGAGACCACGTCCCCCCGCCCCACCCCGAGCCGGGCCAGGCCCGACGCCACGCGCTCGCTCTCGCGGTCCAGGTCGGCGAAGCTGAGCCTCCGGTCCCCCGCGATCACCGCCGGCGCCCCCGGCCGCGCCCCGACCTGGCGGCGCAGGAGATCCGGCAGCGTCACGTCGAGCCACCACCCTCGAGCCCGGTAGGCCCGGGCCTGTTCGGGCGGAATCGGCCGGGGGACCAGCAGTGGCATCAGGCCGCGTGGGACCCTGGGATCATGACCGGATTCATCGGTGTCCGGCGGTCACCCGCACTCTTGCACACGACTGTCGGGGGGTCAAGGCGCCGGGTCATCCCTTCGGCGCTGGGTGAGCGGCCCGGAGAATGGCCAGCCCTTGACACCGAGCAATGAGTCGGACACAATGTAGGCACAATTGTGGGCACAGAGGAGGCGTCGATGCGCTCGATCGGAGTCCGCGAGCTGAAGCAGCAGGCCAGCCGGGTCATCCGGCGGGTTCGGCAGCGGCGAGAGGAGGTCCAGGTCACGTATCGGGGGCAGGTCGTGGCTCGCCTGATTCCCGTGGCGTCGGGGAGGAGGCGAACCAGCGAAGCGGCTCCGGTCTGGTCCGACCTGGATCGGCTCGCTGCCGAGATCGGCGCCCGCTGGCCGGCGCGGCGCACCGCGGCCAATGCCGTGCGAGAGGGACGGCGCGAGCTATGACGGTGGTGGACGCCAGCGTCGTCGTGAGCCGTCTCGTGCCTCAAGACCCGCACCACTCGGCCAGCCGGGACTGGCTCGAGCGGCACGTTCGGGCCCACGCGCTCCTGGTCGCGCCTGTGTTGCTTCTCGTGGAGGTCGCCGGCGCCGTCTCGCGGCGAACCGGAGAGCCACGCCTCGCGGACCGGGCCGTCCGGTCCCTGCTCAGGCTGCCCGGGCTGAGGCTGATCGCGCTGGACCGTCGGCTCGGGCAGGCCGCGGCGCGGCTGGCCGGTGACCTCGGGCTGCGAGGTGCCGACGCTGTGTATGTCGCGACGGCTCATCGCTTGCGCATTCCTCTCGTGACTTGGGACGCCGACCAGCGCGAGCGGGCCGGCCGCCTTGTCACCGTACGGACCCCGGCGTAGCCTGGGGCGCCTACTCGATGGCCAGGGGAGGGGGACTCGATTGACGGTTCAGCCACTCGAGCGCCGCTTGATTTCGGCGTCATCCGGGCGGCGCACCAGGCACCGCTCGAAGCATCGGCGCGCCCGCGCATACTCCCTTGCGTTCATGTACGCGTAGCCCGGGTAGCAGAGATTTGAGCCCACACGTGCTCATCGGGAGGCAACGTCTCGGGCTGCGCTAGGGCCGGATCGAGCCAGTCCAGCGCCAGTCGAGCCGTCAGTTCCGCCGCTTCGGGGTCCATCATGACCTGGCAGTGCGCCAGCAGCGCCTGCGCGCGGCGCAGCCGGTTCACGCGGGCGTCGGGCAGGTTCCAGGGGGAGGTGGTGATGCAGCGGGCTACGCTGGATCGGTCGCGGGAGTCAGGCAGGATCGAGGCGCGTCAGCCGCGACGCAGCCGTCCGCTCTCCCTGGTTTCCGTCAGCGCCGCCCACAGCCGGGCCGGGGTGAGGGGGAGCTCGTTCGCCTCGACGCCGAACGGCGCCAGCGCGTCTGCCACGGCGTTGGCCAGCACCGCCGCCGGGCCGAGCGTCCCGCCCTCGCCCACGCCCCGGACCCCGGTCAGGTTCGGGGCCGGCTCCTCGATGTGGTCGAGGTCGAAGGGCGGAATCGTGGTGGCCACCGGCAGCGCGTAGTCCATGAGGGTGCCGGTCAGGAGCTGCCCCGCGGCGTCGTAGATGAGGTGCTCGAGGAGCGCCCCCCCGATGCCCTGGGCGATGGCGCCCTGCACCTGGCCCTCGACGATGAGCGGGTTGATCACGCGACCCGTGTCCTCGACGCAGACGTAGCGCCGGATCTCGAGCTGCCCTGTCTCGGGATGCACCTCGACCACGGCGGCCTGCGCCCCGGCGGCGAAGGTCCCGTGGATGGGATCGTAGAACCGCGTCGCCTCGAGGCCGGGCTCGACGTCGGACGGAAGGCGGTTGGTCTCGAGGTGGGCGACCCGAGCCACGTCGGTCAGCGTGATCGCCCGGCTCGGCGCCCCCTTCACGGAGACGTGCCCGTCGGCGACGTCGAGATCCTCGGGCGCGGCCTCCAGGAGGTGCGCGGCGATGCGCATGACCTTGTCCCGCACGGCGCGGGCGGCCCGCGTGGCGGCGCCGCCCCCGATCACCGCCTGGCGCGACGCGAACGCCCCCAGGCCGAACGGCGTGGCGTCCGTGTCGCCGAGCACGACCACCACCGAGTCCAGGGAGACGCCCAGCTCCGCGGCCACGACCTGGGCGATCGTCGTCTCCAACCCCTGGCCCTGCGACGTGACGCCAGCCAGCACCGTCACGGCCCCCGAGGGATCCATCCGCACGGTCGCGCCCTCGTGGCCGGTGCGAAAGGGCATGCGAGGCCCGGCCGAGGCGGCCTGGCCGAGGCCGGTCAGCTCGTTGTAGATGGCGAACCCGATGCCCACGTAGCGTCTCTCGTGTCGAAGCCGGGCCTGCTCGGCCCGGAACGCCCCGTAGCCGATCTTCTCGACCACCTTCTCGAAGCACGCCGGGTAGCTCGGGCTGTCGTGGACGAGCCGGGTGGGCGACGTGTAGGGCAGGTCGCCGGGGCCGATCAGGTTGACGCGCCGGATGTGCACGGGATCGACCCCGAGCGCTCGGGCGCCCAGATCCAGCACGCGCTCCATCACGAACGTGGTGGCCGGACGCGCCACACCGCGGTAGGGACCCGCGGGCGTGGTGTTCGTCGCCACCGCGGCCACCTCGCAGCGGTAGTGCGCGAGCTTGTAGGGACCCATCAGCAAGCCGCCCGCCATGAGCGCTTCGATCCCGGCGGTCCAGGGATAGACCGAGTACGCGCCCACGTTACAGACGATCCGGACGTTCAGGGCGAGCAGCCGACCGTCCCGGTCGAACCCGGCCCGCACGGCATAGTGGTGGTCGCGGGCGTGGGCGGCGGCCAGGAACCCCTCCCGTCGCTGCTCGACCCACTTCACGGGGCGGCCAAGGCGCATGGCCAGGAGGCACAGGACGACGTCCTCGGGATAGAGGATCGTCTTCACCCCGAACCCGCCGCCGACGTCGGGGGCGACGACCCTGACCCGGTTCTCGGGCAGGCCGAGGATCTCGGCCAGACCGTGACGAGCGAGATGGGGGATCTGGGTGCCCGACCACAGCGTGAGCTTCGCCTCGGCGGCGTTCCAGTCCGCGACGCCGCCCCGCCCCTCCAGCGGCGCCGCCGCCTGCCGGTTCGTGCGAAACGTGCGCTCGACGACCACCGCGGCCGCGGCCAGGGCCGCTTCCACGTCTCCGTGCTCGAACCGGCGCGACAGGAGCACGTTGTCCGGCGCCTCGTCGTGCACCGTCGACGCGCCGCCGCGCATGGCAAGGACGGCGTCGACCGTCGCCGGCAGGGGCTCGGAGTCGACCGCGACCAGGGCGGCGGCGTCCTCGACCGCGTAGCGATCGGTCCCGACGACGGCGGCCACCGCCTCGCCGCAGTAGCGGACCTTCGGCCAGGCCAGGACCGGCTGCTCGGTCTGGACGTAGGTCGGCAGCGCCGAGCGCGCCCGGATCCGGTGGCGCGCGACGGTCGGGTCGTCGCCCGTCACCACGGCCACGACGCCCGGCGACGACGCCGCCGCGGTCGTGTCGATGCGGAGGAGGCGGGCGTGCGCGTGGACGCTGCGCACGAAGGCGACGTGCAGCATGCGCGGCAGCTCGACGTCGCTCACGTACCGTCCCCGTCCCGTGACGAGACGCGCGTCCTCCTTCCGGGGCACGCGCGCGCCGAACGGGCTCCGGGGCCGGAGATCGTCGGGCTGACCCATCAGCGCCGGCGCCCGTGCCTCACGCCATGGCGTGGCCGCCGCTCAACGAGATCACCTGGCCGGTGATCCGGGGCGAACGCGGCGAGGCGAGGGGGAGGACCATCGGCACGCACGATGGCCTCGAGCCACCACTCCAGGGCCCGGTAGGCCCGGGCCTCGGCGGGCGGAATCGGTCTCTGAACGACGAGAGGCACGAGGCGGAGGCTGCCTCCTTCAAGCGTCGCCGGCGGCTTCCCTTTTACTCGATACCAGGGGGATCGTCCAGCCCTCTGCGGCCCCGCGCGGGAGGAGCACTGCGGTCCGCCGGCGTCCAGGGGCTCAAGGCGCCGGCCAGGGCGTTGACATCGATATGATCGACCCGTATGATTTGATGCATGAGGCGGACCACGATCAACCTGCCCGAGGACCTCCTGCGGCAGATCAAGAAGCTCGCGGTGGAGTCGCGCACCACGGTGACGGCCGTCATCGAAGACGCCCTCCGCGCGGCGCTCGCGAGGCGCAGGCGGACGCCACGGCCCGAGCGTGTGGAGCTCACCACTTTCGGGACCGCGGGCCTCCAACCCGGCGTCGATCTCGATGACAGCGCGGTCCTCCTCGACCTGACGGTGCCGCCCGGTGTTTCTGATCGACGTTAACGTCTTCGTCTACGCCCACCGGTCCGACGCACCCGGGCACTCGCGCTATCGCGACTGGCTGAGCGAGGTCATTCACTCCGACGCAGCCTACGGGATGTCGGACCTCGTTCTCAGCGGGTTCCTGAGGGTTGTCACGCACCCGCGTGTCTTCCGCGACCCCACGCCGCTCGAGGCGGCGCTGGCGTTCGCCGCGGAGGTCCGGGACCGTCCGAACAGCGTCCCGGTGTCGCCGGGTGAGCGGCACTGGGAGATCTTCACGCGCCTGTGCCGCGAGGCCGGCGTCAAGGGCAGCCTGATCCCCGACGCGTACCTGGCCGCCCTCGCGATCGAGTCCGGGACCGAGTGGGTCACTACTGACCGGGACTACGCCCGGTTCCCGGGCCTGCGCTGGCGGCACCCCCTCGGCTGACCGACGCCGGCGGCAGGCGCAGGACGGCGAGCCGACTCCTGAACAATCCGCCCCCGGTCGACCCCCGACGGCCGAGCGGAGCCACGTTCGGCCCATATGGGCTAGCGTGGCGGCCTGACCGCGTCCCGGATCTTCCGGAACTGGGGCAGGGCCTTGGGCATGTCCGCCTGCTTCGTGGCGCAGGTCATCATGGTGCGCCCCTTTGGGGTCTCGACGAGGGAGATGTAGATGCGTACCTCCTGGGCGCCCGGGCCCGCCTTGGGACGCCCCTGGAGCTCGACGCCGCTGATGCCCGAAGCCTGGAACGGAACCGGCTCGTCGAGCGCGAATGCGAGCTGGAAGCCCGCCTTCATGCGCGCCATCCATTCGGGTTTGACGATCCCCGCGTTGATGTCGTCCTGGCTGAGGCGCGCGTTCTGCGGCGCATGCTTGTAGGCGACGGTGCACAGACTCCCATCCACGTTGGCGCCGTGCGGCGTGCCTGTCGTGGACTTGATGTTGATCACCGCATCGTGTCGGGGATGCTGCCCCGTGGAGGCGACGAAGGGCGGCGGCGGGTCGACGGCGAGGCCGGTCGTCTCGTCGGTGAGCGCAAGAGCCGGGGACGAAAGGTGCGCGGTCACGGTGCAGGCGAGGCCGAGCGCCGCGCGAGAATTCATGAGGTTCCTCCTGTCCGCTCGGAGTGATCTCACTTCCTGACCACGTACCAGTTGTTCGCGATATCGTGGGCGAGCTCATGCTTCTCCACCGATCGGAATCCGGCACGCTGGAGGTACTCGCGCGTCTTCTCCTCGCCCCACATCGCGCCCAGGCCCTCGCCTCCCTGGGCGAGTGAAACTGTCATGCAATGCATGCACGAGACGGTGTACAGAAGCCCTCACCGAGACCTCGGCCAGGGGTGACGGGGCGGCGCTACTCGATCACCGGAGGGATTGTCCAGCCTTCCTTTGGCCCGGGGACCTTGTAGTAGAGCCACCGCCGCTCGGGGTTCGGCTTCTTCCCGCGGATCAGGTCGTCGAAGAACACGACCGCCTTCCGCCACCAGTGTGACTTCGGGATCCCCCAGGTCACGACGCGCGCCCACCAGGTGTCGGGCAGGTTCCACGGGCAGGTCGTGATGCAGCGGGCGCAGTCGTTGAAGCGGTCGCGGTTCGCCACCCAGAAGGTCATGCACGCCTTGTTGTCGAGCGCCCACTTCTCGACGTTGTGCTCGACGACCTTCGGTCCGTACGGGATGCACTGGGCCGGGCAGTTCAGGGCGCACTTGTTGCAGTCCGTGCACATCGCCTGGACGCCGATGTCGATCGGCCCGTCCACCGCGAGCGGCAGGTCCGTCGTGACCGTGGCCAGCCGCACCCGCGGCCCGAACGCGCGGGTGATCAGGGAGCCGTTGCGGGCCAGCTCGCCGACGCCGGCCTCGACGGCGATGGGGAGGTGGACGACCTCCTCGCTGATGAAGAAGTGCGCCTTGGCCGGCCAGCCGATCTCGCGGATCCAGGCGGCGAGGGACACCGAGACCTTGGCCGCCTCCAGGTAGCCCTTGCCGACGGCCGCGTTGTCGATGAAGTCGGGCGAGTTGCCGAACTTGCTGTGCTCCATCTCGATCGCCAGGGAGATGGCGTACTCGTGCTTGAGCTCGATCGGCGTGCCCGCCTTGCCCTTGTGGAAGTCGATGCGGAGGCCGTGGTGCGTGAAGACCCAGGCGGGGTTCAGCCGGCAGATGCCCACGAGGTCGGCGCCGAGGAACGTCGCCACCTCCTTGATGATCTCCGCCATCCGCTCCGGGTTCTTCACCTCCACGCCCTTGGGGTTCACGGGGCCGTCCGCGACGTTCCGCCACGAGCGCATCGGCACGTTCTGCGGGCGGGTCTCCGGGTAGAAGATGCGGCGGAAGGGGTCCACGGACTCCGAGGTCCAGCGGGCCTGGACGCGCGGCCCCAGGCCGCCGATCGCCGCCTGGGTGTGCAGCTCCTGGCGCTGGTCGATCCGCCTCAGGGGTCCCAGGACCCGGGTCGTCGGCTCGGCCACCCTGCGCGCCATGGCGTCCTCCTCCGGCCTACGGCGTCCCGGCCGGGCGGGGCCGGAGCCCCACCTGCATGTCCGGCTCGAGGTGCAGGCAGGTCCCGATCGCGTTGACCGCGTGGAACTGCTCCGTCACGAACGTGAGCTCCCACATCCCCGCGTCCGTGAGCCCGAGCCGGCGCGCCTCGCGGTGGTGGAAGTCGATCCCGTAGCCCGACCGGGCGGCCATGGACGTAGCGAGGGCGATCAGGCTCTTGTCGAGCCGGGGGAGCTTCCCGTCGGCGAGGACGTGGCGGGCATAGCGCCAGTGGTCCGCCGCGTACCCGGGGTCGTGGGCGAGGGCCCGGTAGAGACTGGGCGGGCCGGGCATCGCGAAGAACGCCGCGATCTCCTGGAAGAGGGCCCGCACCGGGCCGTCGGCCGGCACCGGGTCCACGAGCGGGACCAGCGGCACGCGCGTCGGGTCGGCCGTGAAGTCGAGCGGGAGCCGGAGCCCGTCCGCCACCCCGTTCATCCCGTGCACCGTGCCCACGAGGTACGCCACCTCGTACCAGACCGCGTCGTCGGTCGCGCCCAGCAGCTTCCCGGCTGCCGTGTGTCCCACCACTCAGTACTCACAGGCGTTGATCGTGCTCACGGCGACGGCGATCATCTCCTTCAGCTCGCGCCTGAGCGCACCGTCCGCCATCGCGCGCTTGCCGCAGCGGCCGAACCCCGCCCAGAAGGCGGGGTCGTACGCCAGGACCCGGTTCATCTTCGGCACGAAGTCGAGCCCGAACCAGCGCTTGATGCCCTCGAAGACCCGCTGCATCTCCGGCGGGAACTCGCCGGCGTCCTTGATCCGCACGGTTTCCATCGGCGCCTCCCTCGGCTCCTGCGTCACGCGCGCTCTCGCAGCCTGAAGCGCTGCGTCTTCCCCGTGGCGGTCTTCGGTAGCTCGGGGACGAACTCGACCCACCGCGGCACCTTGTAGGCCGCCAGTCGCCCCCGGGCGAAGGCGATGAGGGCGGCCCGCAGCGCGTCGTCGGCCGCGACGCCCGGCCTCGGCACGACGCAGGCCCTGGGGCGCGTCGTCCCCTCCGCGTCCCGGGCCCCGACGACCGCGCACTCGAGCACGGCCGGGTGCTCCATGAGCACGCCCTCGACCTCGGCGGGCGCCACCCAGGCGCTGGCGACCCTGAGCATGTCGTCGGTGCGCCCGAGGAACCAGTAGTAGCCCTCCGCGTCCTGGCGGAACTGGTCCCCGGTAAGAAACCACTCCCCCCGGAAGGCGCGCCGCGTGAGGTCCGGCCGCCGGGCGTAGTGGTGGAAGAGCGTGGGCCCCTGGAGGCCCAGGATCCCGGGCTCTCCTGGCGGCACGTCGCGGCCTTCCGCGTCCACGAGCCGCATGGCATAGCCGGGCATCGGCCGGCCGACGCTCCCGGGCCGCGCCTGGCCCGGCCGGTTGGCGAGGTAGAGGAACAGGGCCTCGCTCGAGCCGAGGAACTCGAGGATCTCGAGCCCGAACGTCTCGCGCCAGCGGCGGAAGACGTCCGGGGCGAGGGGCTCCCCGCCGGCGAAGCAGAGGCGGATCGAAGAGAGGTCGAAGCGCCGCGCGACATCGGGCACCTGGAGCATCCGGATGTAGTGGGTCGGGACCGCGTAGAAGAGGGTCGGGCGCTCGCGGTGGATGAGCCCCAGGACGTCCTCGGCCGCCGGGGGCCGAGGGTTCAGGATCACCGTGGACGCCGCGCGCAGGGGCACGTACATGTTCACGCCGAGCCCGAAGGTGAAGAAGAGCTTCGGGGTCGCCAGCGAGCGGTCCTCGCGCGTGATCCTGAGCACCTCGTCCGGGAAGAGGCGGCTCGCGACCTGGAGGTTCTCGTGCGAGTGGACCGCCGCCTTCGGCGCCCCCGTGCTCCCGGAGCTGTACGCCCAGAGCACGGCGTCGTCCGGGTCGGTCGGTGCCGCCTCGAGCGCGTCCGCGGCGCGGGCGAGCGCCTCGCCGTAATCGGCCTCGCCCGCTCCCGGCCGACCGACCACGAGGATGTGGCGCAGGAAGGGGAGGCCGGGGCGCGCCTTCCGCACCTCGCCCATCAGCGTCTCGTGCGCCACGAGGACCCGGGCCCGGCTGTGGTTGAGGATGTAGGCCAGCTCCTCCGCCCGGAGCAGGGTGTTGAGCGGCACGGCGACCGCGCCAGTTTTCGCCACGCCGAGGAAGGTCGCGATGAACTCGGGGATGTCGGGGAGGAGGAGGGCGACCCGCTGCTCGGGCTCGACGCCGAGGGCCCGGAGCGCGTTGCCGGCGCGGTTCACCAGCGCCTGGAGCTCCGCGTAGCTCACGCGGCGCTCGTCGCAGACGATCGCGGTGCGGGCGCCGCGCCCCTCCGCCACGTGCCCGTCCACGAGCCAGGTGGCGAGGTTCACGGGCCGCCCTCCGGCGGCGCGCCTGGCCGCGCCGGGCCCACCCCCTGGAGGTAGGCGGCCTGCACCTCGGGGCTCTTGAGCATCGCCCGCGCGTCGCCGCTCGCGTGCACGCGCCCCCCCGCGAGGATGTAGCCGCGGTCGGCGAGCTGGAGGGCCTGGCGGGCGTTTTGCTCGACGAGGAGGATCGTGATCCCCTGGGCACGGAGGTCGCGGAGGATCCCGATGATCTCGCGCACGACGAGGGGGGCGAGCCCGAGGGAGGGCTCGTCGAGCATCAGGAGCCGCGGCCGCGCCAGGAGCGCCCGGCCGATCGCGAGCATCTGCTGCTCGCCCCCCGAGAGCGTCCCGGCGAGCTGCTTCTGGCGGGGCCTGAGGGGCGGGAAGCGGCGGATCACCTCGGCGATCTCGGCCTCCAGGTCGCCGTCGGCGCGGCGGGGATACGCCCCCATGAGGAGGTTCTCCCGCACCGTCATCCGGTGGAGGATCCCGCGCCCCTCCGGGACCAGGCAGAGGCCCCGCCGCACGCGCGCCGCGGGGGGCAGCCGCTCGATCCGCGCGCCCTCGAGCGCGATCGTCCCGCCCCAGGCGGGCAGGACCCCGGCGAGCGCCCGGAGGAGCGTCGTCTTCCCGGCGCCGTTGGCCCCGATGAGGGTCACGATCTCGCCCTGCCGGACCTTCAGGGAGACCCCCCTGAGGGCCTCGACGCGTCCGTACCCGGACCGCAGCTCACTGACCTGGAGAATGGTGTCGCGACTCCTTCCCCGCTCGGCTCAACGCTTCTCCCAGATCATCTCCCACTGGGCCCAGGAGCCCGCCTTTGGCGGGGCACGCAGGATGATCTCAACTGTCCCGCCCGAGGTACGCCTCGAGGACGACGGGGTCGGCCTGGACGTCCTCCGGCGCCCCCTCGGCGATCATCTGGCCGAAGTTCAGGACCGCGACGCGGTCGCAGAGGTTCATGACCACCGACATGTCGTGCTCGATGAGCAGCAGCGTGATGCCGGCACTCCGGACCTTCGCGAGGACCCCCAGGAGGGCCGCGGACTCGGCCGGGTTCATCCCGGCCGCCGGCTCGTCGAGCAGAACGAGGCGCGGCCCCGCGGCCAGGGCCCGCGCGATCTCGAGCCGCCGCTGGTCCGCGTAGGGGAGTGACGCCGCGCCGCGCTCGCGCGCCTCCCAGAGGCCGACCAGCTCCAGCGCCGCCTGCGCCTCGCGCAGCAGGGTGCCGCCCCGGTAGAGGAGACCGGGGCCCCGACCGGCGCGATGGTTCTGGGCCACCACGACGTGCTCCCAGACCGTCATGGCGCGGAAGAGCCGGGGGGTCTGGAAGGTCCGGGCGATGCCCAGCCGCACGATCTCGTGCGGGCGCCGGCCGACCAGCTCGCGCCCCCCGAACCGGATGGAGCCGGCGGAGGGCGGGAGGACCCCCGTGACGAGGTTGAACACGGTGGTCTTGCCGGCGCCGTTGGGCCCGATGATCCCCGTGATGCGGCCGGCGGGCGCGTCCAGCGTCAGGTCGCTCACGGCCTGGAGCCCCCCGAACCGCTTCGAGAGCGCGCGGATCTCGAGCACGGCTCACCCGCTCGGGGCCGCCAGGCGGCCGAGGCCGAGGCGCAGCGTGCCGCGGGGGAGGAGCCCCCAGGGGCGCAGGATCAGGAGGACGACGAGGAGCGCGCCGAAGAAGGCGCCCCGCCAGTCCTGGAGGACCCGCAGCAGGTCCGGGAGAAGGGTGAAGACGGTGGCGCCGATGACCGTCCCCCAGAACGTGCGCATTCCCCCCAGCAGGACGAAGAGGACCATCGTGATGGACTCGAGGAAGTTGAACGCCCCCGGCTCGATGAACAGGATGTAGTGGGCGTAGAGCCCGCCCCCGAGCCCGGCCAGCGTGGCGCCCGCGCCGAAGGCGCCGACCTTCAGCGCGGTGACGTCGAGGCCGATCAGCTCGGCCGCCAGCTCGTCGTCGTGCACGGCGTCGAGGGAGAGCCCCAGGCGCGAGTGGGTCAGGGCGAAGAACGTGACGCCGGCGAGGAGCACCCAGCCCCACACGAGCCCGAGCGTCGTGCCCGACATCCCGCGCATCCCCATGGGGCCGCCGGTCAGCTCGAAGTTCAGGAAGAAGGTCCGCACGATCTCGCCGAACCCGAGCGTCGCGATGGCCAGGTAGATCCCCCGGAGCCGGAGGGCCGGCAGCCCGACCAGGAGCCCGAGGAGGCCCGCCAGGAGCGCCCCGGCGACCAGCGCGGGCAGGAGCGGCCACTTCTGCTGGACGGTCAGGAGCGAGGCCGTGTAGGCGCCGACCGCCATGAACCCCGCGTTGCCGAGGGAGAGCTGGCCGGTCGCGAGCGGGAGGTAGGCGCTCCAGCCGAGGAGGACGTGGATGCCGGTCAGGAGGAGGAGCGTCTGGTGGTAGTCGCTCAGCATCGCGCGCCGTCTCCGGTCACACGCGGGGCCGCTCGACCGCGCCGAGGAGCCCCTGCGGCCGCACGACCAGGGTGAGGATCAAGAGGCCGTACACGACGACGTCGCGCACGGCGGCGCCGAGGTACGCCACGCTGAGCACCTCGGCGATGCCGAGAATGGGCCCGGCCAGCATCGCGCCCGGGATGTTGCCCGCCCCGCCGACGACCATGGCGGCGACGCCTTTCAGGCCGATCTCGATCCCGATGAAGGGGGAGATGACCGAGAAGGTCAGGCCGACGAGCATCCCCGCCGCCCCCGCCAGCGCCCCGGAGACGAAGAACGTCGTCACGATCACGCGCCGCGCGTCCACCCCGAGGATGCTGGCCGCTTCCGGGTTCTCCGCCACGGCCCGCATGCCCCGCCCGATCTTCGTGCGCCGGACGATGAGGTGCAGGGTCGCCATCAGGACGACGGCCGTCAGCAGGATGGCGATCTGGACCGTGGAGACGAGCACGGGCCCCACCTCGAAGCTGACCACGCGGATGGACGGCGGGAACTGGGTGCGCTCCGGGCCCCAGACGTTGACCGCCGCGTCCTGGAGCAGCATCGAGAACCCGATGCTGCTCAGCAGCGGGATCACCGGGGGCGCGCCCCGGAGCGGGCGGAAGGCGAACCGCTCGACGACGAGGTTCACCAGGCCCGAGAGGACCATCGCGATCAGCAGCGAAGGGACGAACGGGACGCCCCTCGAGACGAGGGTCAGGCCGAAGAAGGCCCCCAGCATGAACACCTCGCCGATCGCGATGTTCAGCATGTCGAAGATGCCGAGGACCAGCGTGAACGCGACGCCGATGAGGGCGTAGCTGGAGCCGAGCATCAGGCCGTTGATGAGCTGCTGGATGAGCACGGCTCACTCCCCGACGCGACGGCGGACACCGTCGAGGATCAGGTCCGCGTACTGCTCGGCGATCTGCTTCATGGCGAGGCGGCCCTGCGGGCGGTACCAGCGGTGCACGGAGTTGACGAGCCCGAGGATGGCGTAGACGGTCAGCTTCGCGTCCAGGTCCGGGCGGAGGGCGCCCGCGGCGATCCCCTCGCGGACCAGGGCGACCCACCGGGCCTCGAACTCCTTGACCTCCCCGATGAGCCGCCGCCGGAGCCGCGCCGGCAGGTTCGGCAGCTCGCGCAGGAACACCCCGGTGACGTGCGGCTGCGCGGCCATCCAGTCGAGGTGGAAGCAGATGGCGGCCCGGATCTTCTCGTCGGCGGGCAGGCGCGCGTCGTCGGCGCCCGGGAGCCCCTTCCGGAGCAGCTCCATCCCGCGGAGGAGCACCTCGCCGAGGAGCTGCTCCTTGCTGCGGACGTGGTGGTAGAGGCTTCCCTTGAGGAGTCCGACGCGGCGGGCCACCTGCTGGACGGAGGCGCCCCGGTAGCCCAGCTCGTTGAAGAGCTCCGCCGCGCGCTCGAGGATCTCCTCGTGCCGGCCCACCCGGCCTCCGCCTCTCTAGCGCCGAGCCAAGTAGCTTCGGCGAGGCGCCGCGGGTCCTGTCGCCGATTCGCCCCGGACGCGCCTCGGCTGCGTCACCCGTTCGCGCCCTGCCGCGATTCGCTGAATCGCCGCAGGAACGCGAAGGGGTCCCACTTCGCCTCGGCGCGCCGGGGTCCTCACCGGCGCCACCCGCGGCGGCCCCGTCGCCGAATTTCGTTGGATGAGCACTCTAAGTCTTGCAGGGGTGAAGTCTGCACGACTGGCAGACCTGTGCCGTGGTCGAGACGCGAGCAGCCCAAGGACGCAGGGAGGAGGCGGCCCGAGGCGTATGCCGCATACGTTGAGGGCCGCCGACGACCGAGGACGACGGGATGCGACGCGGATCGGCCACGGCGCTAGAGGACCCCGGGCTTGACCTTCATCTCGTAGTACCCGGGGTTGAGCGTGATGCCCAGCGCGTCCGCGACCCGGTCGAAGTGGTTGAAGATGCCGATGACCTGGACCGCGTCGAGGATCTCCTCGTCCCGGAGGCCGAGGGCGCGGAGCCGCTCGATGTCCTCGCGCGTGCACGTCCACGGCTCGCGCGTCACCTTCACCGCATAGTCCAGGAGGGCGCGGGTCGTCGGGTCGAGGGCGGCCTTCGTGTAATCGGTCCGGATCTGCCGCGCCAGCTCCACGTCCCCGGTCTCGACACGCAGAAACTCTGCGTGAGCCTCGGTTCAGTAGTGGCACCGGTTCGTCTTCGAGACCACGGCGGCGATCATCTCGCGCTGCGCGCGCGTGAGGCCCGAGTCGGGGTCGTACATGACCGCGTTGACGAGCTGCATCGCGGCGCGCATGATGTTGGGCCGGATGCTGTGGACCTTCATGATGTGGGGCACCCACCCCCGCTGCGCGACGAACCCCTCGTACGCGTTCTTGACGAACCCGGTGGCCTCCGCCTCGTCCACCATGCGGATCCAGGCATGCTCCATGCGCCGGCCCTCCTGGCGGATGACCCGCCTCCGCGGCCGCCGGGCGCCCGTTCCGGCCCCGTGCCCGCGTCTACCAAACGTTTGGTAGGTCGTACCGCGAGAGGCGGGTCCGTGTCAAGGCCTTCCGCGGCGGGCCCTCGGGCGCGCCGGTCCCCCTCCTCCCGGTAATGCCCGCCCTCGCCCGACAGCCACCCCGGCTCGTCACCTTCCTGGCCGTCCTGCTCCTCGCCCTCGGGACCACCGGCGGAGCCCTGATCTCCGTGCTGCGGCCCCAGGTGCAGCGCTATGCCACGGCCCGCATCCTTGCGGCGCGCGAGGTCCACAACCTCTCCGGCTCCCGCGACTACGACCTCGAGGTGGCGGCCGAGATCGTCTTCACGATCGAGGCGGGGCTCTCCTTCTTCCACACCCACGCGGAGGGGATGGGGGTCATCCTCCTGTTCGCCGGGACGGCGGTCTCCAGCCTGGTGGCGCGCGGCTGGCTCCGCCGGGGCGTGAGCGCCCTCGTCGGCCTCTCGTTCCTCTTCCCCGTGGGCTACCTGGCCTACAGCGGTCTCATCCTCGGCTACGGGAAGGACCGCGGGATCGCGCTGGCGGAGCAGTGGCTGCTGATCCCCTTCGGGTCGGCGGCGATCGCCGCGCTCCTCGTCGCGTGCGGCGCGGCCGTCGTCGCGCTGGCCGGCCGGCGCCGGGCGGCGCGCGCGGAGGCCGGGGCCCGGGGGGCCGGGGCCGCACTGCCCGCCGCGGACGCCTGGTCCCCGCCACCCGGCGCGGTGCTGCTGGCCGCGATCCTCCTCATCGCGCTGGCGGAGATCGCCGGCGCGTCTCTGGGACGGTGGACGCCGGAGATCCGGACGGTCGCCCGGGCGTGGATCCTCGCGACCCCGGCGGCCCACGGGCTCGTCGGCAGTCGCGACGTGGACGACGAGATCGTCGCGGAGGCCCTCGTGAAGCTCGACGGCGGGCTTCGCCTCTTTCACCTGCACGCCGAGGGGATCGGGCTCGTGATCTTCGCCGGGGGACTGGTGATCAGCACGCTGGTCGCGGCCCCCCGGCTGCGGCGCGTCCTGCACGCGCTGCTCGCGGTGGGCGGGTTCGGGTTCCCCTTCGGCTACCTCCTCTGGAGCGGGCTCATCCCGTCTCTCGGCATCGAGCGGGCCCGGAGGCTCGCCGAGGCGGTCGTGTTGATCCCCTTCGGGGTCGCCCTCGTCGGGGCGTTGTGGCTCCTGAGCGGCCTCCTGGCCTGGCAGCTCTGCCGCGGCGGGGCGCGGCGGGGAGAGGACGCGCCCGTCCCGGCACCCGGCGGCATGGCCCTGCCGCCCGTGAGCCTGGTGCTGGCGTCCATGCTCCTGCTCGTGGTCGCGGAGGTGGGCGGCGCCTCCATGGTCCGCTTCAAGACCGACATCGAGCGGGCCAACCGCCAGCGCGTGGAGGCCCGGGCCCAGGTGCACGGCCTGGTCGGGGTCCGGCAGGTGGATGCGGAGACGGTGGACCGGCTGCTTGCGCGGGCGGACTTCGCGCTGCGCCTGTTCCACCTCCACGGCGAGGGGATGGCGCTGGTCATGTTCGCGGGGGGGATGACGATCCGGAGGCTCCGGGCGGCCCCCTCCCTAGGGCGTTTGCTCTATGCTATGCTCGGCGCGGGCGGGTTCCTCTATCCCTTCGGCTATCTGGCCTGGAGCTTGATGATTCCGGCACTCGGACTCGACCCGAGCAAGGACGTCGCGGAGTACGCGGTGTGGATCCCGTTCGGCGGCGCCGCACTGGCGGCCACCGGGATCATCGCGGGGATCCTCGCGCTGGAGCTGGTCAGGGAGGGGCGTCGCGGGTGAGCGGCGTGACCCGCGTCCTGGCCCTGACCTGCGCGCTCCTGCTCGCCCCGGGCCTCGCGGGTGCGCACCACGTGGGCGCGTTCACGCCGAAGGACACCGACCTCACCGTCAACTTCAAGCAGATCAAGGCGGCGGCGCAGGCGGGACGGTTCGACGCCGCGCTCCGCCTGTTCGACGAGGGTGTGCTCCACGACACGATGGAGAAGCACGAGAAACGGCTGCCGGCCGGGCTCGAGGACGGCCTGCGGGCATCGCTCGGGGCCCGGGACCTGCCGGGGGTGGAGCTTCGCCTCTCGATCTTCCTCACCTTCCTCACGGGCGAGCGCGTCCGCGAGGCGGTGGCGCGCGTGCGGGATCCGGGGCTGCCCCCGGAGCGCCGGCGGGAGGACGCCCGGAAGATCCTCAACGCGGCCTGGCGCTACTACAACCTCGCCGACTTCGTCGTCTCACAGCAGAACCCGAAGGCGGCCGTCGCCCTCCGCATGGCCTTCGAGGACGCGCAGACGTACCTCGGGGGGATGATGGCGGACCCGATGTGGGCCGCCGGATCGGGCTCGGGCGGCCCGGGTGGATCGAATGTCGCGGCGCCGGCGGCCGTGGACGAGGGGAAGGCCCTGACAGCCCTCGGCGTCATGGAACGCGCGCTCGGAGAGTTCATCCTGGAGGGGGCGCGGGTAGCCCGGAAAGGGGGCGCGAAGACGTTTCTGCCCCGGCGGTGAGCCGGGGCGTGGCCGGTCAGAGCCCGCCGGAGGATAGGGCGGCGGCGACAAGGAGGAAGCTATGGTCTGGAAGCGGTGTGTCGGGCTCGTCGTGGGTGCAGGCCTCGCCCTCGGAGGAGCGCTCCCGGCGCTGGCGCAGGACGTCATCAAGATCGGGGACCTGGGTTCCAAGGTGGGCGTCTTCGAAGGGTACGGCCGCTGGCAAACCTACGGGGTCGTGCTGGCCGTGGAGGAGATCAACGCCAAGGGCGGGCTGCTTGGCAAGAAGCTCGAGGTGATCTCGGAGGACGACGACACCAAACCCGGCCCCGCGGTCCGCAAGGCCGAGAAGCTGATCCTCCAGGATGGTGTCAAACTCCTGGTGGGGTCAATCTCGAGCGGCGCCACGATGGCCGTCATGGACGTCACCAAGAAGCACAAGACGCTCCACTGGAACGCCGTGTCGTGCGCCGAGTTCATGCGGACGACGAAGTTCCACCCCTACTACTTCGCCAACCAGCCCGACTCCCGGATGCAGGCCAACGGCATGGCGAAGTACATCCTCGACAAGATGGGCAAGCGGGTCTATCTCTTCTACACGGACTACGCCATGGGACAGTCTGACGGCCGTCAGTTCAAGACCGCCATCGAGAAGCTCGGCGGCGAGGTCGTGGGCGTGGCCGGGGCACCGCTCGACACGAAGGACTTCTCCCCCTGGTTCGGCGCCATCAAGGCCTCCAACCCTGAGGTGCTCTTCCTGGCCTTTGCGGGGACGGACTCGCTCCGTCTCATGACCCAGCTCCACAGCTTCGGTATGACGAAGCAGTACAAGCTGGCGGGGATCGACTGCTTCCTGCTCCAGCAGGACCTGCCGGCCATCGCTGAGCCCATGGAGGGGTTCGTCCAGCTCAACCACTTCTCCCCCTACAACCCGGACCCGGACATGCAGGCGTTCGTGACGAAATTCAAGAAGCGGTGGGGGGTGGACCCCAACATCGCGGCGGGCGCCTATGACGGGGTGATCTTCTGGGCCGAGGCCGTGAAGAAGGTCGGGAGCTTCGACGCCGACAAGGTGGCGAAGGCCCTGGAAGGGATGTGCATGGACAACACCCACATCGGCCGCCAGTGCATCCGGCCGGAAGACCATCAGATGGTGATGGACATGCACCTCTACCGGGTGGAGAAGGGGAAGAACCTCCCGATCGTCCGGATCGCCGGGAAAGACACCATCGGAGAGCCGATGGTGGGGAAGGACCCCGTGGAAGGGTTTACCTGGGAGATCAAGAAGAAGTAGCGGGTCGCGACCGCACGCGGTTGGGGGGGCGCCCGCCCGCCTGGGTGGGGCGCCCCTCTGCTGACTGATGGACTACGTCGTCGCCGTCCTCCTTCCCCAGATGCTCCACGGCCTCGTGTTCGGGGCCGCGCTGGGCCTCCTGGCGCTGGGGCTCACCGTGATCTTCGGGCTCCTGGGCGTGATGAACATCGCCCACGGCGAGCTCTTCATGCTCGGCGCCTACTTCGGCATCGTCGTGATCGCGCTCACCCAGTCGTTCTGGGTGGCGCTGGTCGTGGCCCCCGTCGGCGTGGCGCTGGTGGGCGCCCTGCTGGAGGTCTTCACGCTGCGCCCCCTCTACAAGCGGGAGCCCCTCTACGGCCTCATCCTGACCTTCGGCCTCGCGCTCACGCTCCGGGAGATCGTGCGGGAGGTCTGGGGGGGCGACATGCGCCGGATCCTCGAGCCGATCGCGGGCTCGGTGCCGCTGCTGGGGATGATCTACCCGAAGTACCGGCTCTTCCTCCTGGGGGCCTCGCTCCTCCTGCTCTTCGGGATCTGGCTCTTCTTCACCCGGACCCGCGCGGGGATCATCGTGCGCGCGGCCGTGCAGGACGCCGAGATGCTCGACGGCCTCGGCGTCGACGTCCCCCGGGTCTTCACGCTGACCTTCGCGGGATCCGCCGCGCTGGCGGCCCTCGCCGGGCTGCTGCTCGCCCCCATCTTCACGGTGGTGCCCACGATGGGCGTCGAGATGATCCTCCTCGCCTTCATCGTCGTGATCCTGGGGGGCATGGGGTCCCTCGGCGGATCGGTGCTCGCCGCGCTGATCATCGGGGAAGCCCAGAGCCTCTTCTCCCTCTGGATGAACCCGCAGCGCGTGGCCATCGCCCTGTTCACCATCATGATCCTCGTCCTGATCGTCCGGCCGCGCGGCCTCTTCGGCCGGGAGGGCGTCCTCGAGTGAGCTCCACCCGGTTCGGCTGGCGGGTGTGGGTCGTCTTCGCCGCGCTCGCGGTCCTGCCCGCCTTCCCGTTCATGACCGGCTACCGGCTCAACCTCGCGTTCGACGCCCTGCTCTTCGGCATCGTCGCGATGGGCCTGGACCTCCTCATGGGCTACACGGGATTGGTCTCGTTCGGCCACGCGGCGTTCCTGGGGCTGGGCGCCTACTCCACGGCCATCCTCCTGGAGCGCGGGGTGCGGTCGCTCTGGCTCTGCCTGCTGGTGGCCATCGTCGTCGTGGGGCTGTATGCCCTGGTCGTCGGCTACTTCGCGACCACCCGGCGCGGGATCTACTTCGCCCTGCTGACCTTGATCTTCGCCGAGGTGGTCTACACGTTCTTCCGCTACACGATGACCTTCGGCGGCTCGGACGGGATCCAGGGGCTCGAAGCCGCGTGGGTGCTCCCGGCCGTCCCGGCGTCGGCCATCGACAGCCCGCTCAAGAACTACTACACGGTGCTTGTCCTGCTCCTCCTCGCCTACGTCGCCTGTCGCGTTCTCACGGACTCGCACTTCGGCCGGGTCCTGATCGCGATCCGGGAGAACGAGGACCGGGCGCGCTTCCTGGGCTACAACGTCCGGCGGTACAAGATGGGCGTGTGCGTGATCTCGGCGCTGTTGACCGGCGTGGCCGGGGCGCTCTACCCGGTCCGGCTGGCGAACGCCACGCCGGATCTCCTCCTGTGGACGGTCTCGGGCGAGGCCATCGTCATGGTCATGATCGGGGGGATCGGGACCCTCGTGGGGCCGGTCATCGGCGGCGCTTTCTTCATCGTTCTCCAGGAAGAGGTCAGCACGTACGCCCCCAAGATCTACCAGGCCGTCGGCCTGTCGGCCGACAAGGGCGTGGGGCTCCACTTCCTCATCATCGGCGTCATCCTCGTCCTGATCGTGCTCTTCATGCCGAAGGGCCTCCTCGGCGCCGTGCGGGCCGTCGGGCTCCGGCGGCCGCGGTCCATGGCGCCTGCCCCCGCGGGGGGGAGCGAGTGAGCCACCCCGCGTCCGACGGCCGGCCCATCCTGCGGGTGGAGCAGGTCTCGAAGAGCTTCGGCGCGCTGGCCGCGCTCACCCGCGTGGACCTCGAGGTGCGGCAGGGGGAGGTGTTCTCCCTGATCGGTCCCAACGGGGCGGGGAAGAGCACCCTCTTCAACGTCATCACCGGGCTCTACCCTCCGGAAGCCGGGCGCGTGCTCTTCCTCGGGGACGAGATCACCGGGCTCGCGCCGGAAGCGGTGAACCGGCGCGGCATCGCCAAGACGTTCCAGATCACGAACATCTTCCCGGAGATCTCCGTCTTCGACAACGTGCGGGTCGCCGCCCAGTCCCGCGCGCCCGAGGAGGGGCGGCTCGGCGCCCTCTGGCGCGTGGCCGACGTGGGGGCGGAGGTCACCGCGCTCCTCACGGCGTTCAACCTCGCGGGCCGCGCCGACGAGCGGGCGCACAATCTCTCCCACGGCGAGCAGCGGTACCTGGAGATCTGCCTGGCCCTCGCGACGCGGCCCCGGCTGCTGCTGCTCGACGAGCCGACGGCGGGGATGACGCCCGGCGAGACGCGCGCGGCGACCGAGCTGATCCGCCGGGTCGCCGCCGAGCGCGGGCTCACCGTGCTCCTCATCGAGCACGACATGAGCGTCGTCATGGGGATCTCGAATCGCGTGGCCGTGCTGCATTTCGGCGAGAAGATCGCCGAGGGGACGCCCGAGGCGATCCGGAGCGACCCGAGGGTCATCGAGGCGTACCTGGGGGGCGCCGACTGACGTGCTGCGGCTGGTGGAGGTCCACGCGGCCTACGGCGCCACGCCGATCCTCTTCGGCGTCTCCCTGGCGGTCAACGACGGGGAGACCGTCGCGCTCCTCGGCCGGAACGGCATGGGCAAGAGCACGCTCCTCAAGACGATCATGGGGTTCCTCAAGCCCACCCGGGGCCGGATCGAGTTCCAGGGGCAGGACCTCGCGCGCCTCGCCCCGCACGACATCGCGCGGCTCGGGGTGGGGTACGTCCCGGAGAACCGGCGGATCTTCCCCGGTCTCACCGTGCGGGAGAACCTGGAGCTCGGTCTCTCCGCGGAGGCGTCCCGCGCGGCGGCCAATCGGCAGGCGCGGCTCGAGCAGGTGTTCGCCCACTTCCCGCGGCTCGAGGAGCGGCTCCACCAGTCCGGGCGGACGCTCTCCGGCGGCGAGCAGCAGATGCTGGCGATCGCGCGGGTGATGATGGCCGGCGCGAAGCTGATCCTCATGGACGAGCCGACGCAGGGGCTGGCCCCCGCCCTGGTCCGCCACATCCGGGAGATCGTCGAGGACGTCAAGCGACTCGGGATCACCGTGCTCCTGGTCGAGCAGAACGCGCGCATGGCGCTCCGGGTCTGCGACCGCGGCTACGTCATGGAGAAGGGCCTCATCGTCTTCGAGGGCTCCTCGGACGCGCTTCGCGAGAGCCCCGTCACCCGCGAGAAGCTCGGGGTCTGAGCGGGGATGCGGGCCTGGGCCTCGGGCGTGCTCTTCGGCGAGGGCCGGCGGGCGCGGCTCCTCCGCGCGGCGGTGTTCCTCGTCCTGGCGGGCGGGCTCATCTGGGCCCTCCCGGTCCGGAAGCCGGGGGAGGAGGGGAGCCGGTACCACCACGCCCCCGCCGCGCTCGACCTCTTCGAGCGCGCGGGCATCACCGAGCTGAAGGAGGGGCAGCGCGGCCCGGGCCTCCGGCTCGCGACGCTCGACGGGCGGCGCGCGACGCTCGCCGACTACGCGGGGAAGCTCGTCGTCGTCAACTTCTGGGCGACCTGGTGCACGCCGTGCGAGGTGGAGATGCCGACGCTCGAGCGACTCTGGCAGCGGTTCCGGCCCCGGGGCCTCGTCGTGCTCGGGGTCAACGTGGACCGCGGGGCGCCCCGCTCGCTCATCGAGCCCTACGTCCGAGGGAAGGCGCTGACGTTCCCGGTCCTGCTCGACCCCGACATGGCCGCGGCGAAGGCGTGGCGCGTCACGGGCCTGCCGGCCACCTTCCTGGTCCTGCCGAGCGGGGAGGTCGCGGGGATGGCGCTCGGCCTCCGCGAGTGGGACAGCCGCGAGATGGTGGCCCTCCTCGAGACGCTCCTCCCCGGCGCCCCGCCCGCCAAGCCCTGAGCGCGTGCCCCGCGTCTCTCCGCGACGTCGCGTGACGGTCGGCGAGCGCGTGACGGCCGCCCGGGGCCGGCTCGCCCCGTGAGCAAGGTCGTCACCCTCCCGGAGGCGGTGCGGCGCCACGTGCCGGACGGCGCCGCCGTCGTCCTCGGGACGGCGCTCGAGGCGCTCATCCCCTTCGCGGCGGTCCACGAGCTGATCCGGCAGGACCGCCGCGACCTCACGCTGATCGGCCCCATCTCCGACATCGCCTTCGACCAGCTCGTCGCGGCCGGGTGCGCGGGCCGCGTCGTCGCGTCCTGGGTGGGCAACGTCCAGCACGGCTCCGGCTACGGCTTCCGCCGGGCCATCGAGCAGGGGATCCCGCGGCCGGTCGAGGTCGAGGACCACTCGAACTTCACGATCGCGCTCGGCCTCGAGGCCGCCGCGATGGGGGTGCCGTATCTCCCGACGCGCACCCTGCTCGGCTCGGACATCCTGGCGCGGAACCCGCGGCTCCGCACGGCCCCGTGCCCGTTCACCGGCCAGCCGCTGGTCCTCGTGCCGGCCCTCGCGCCCGACGTCGCGATCCTCCACGTCCAGCGGGCCGACCCGGACGGGAACTGCCACGCCTGGGGCGCCCCGGGGGTGAGCGCGACCGCGGCCAAGGCGAGCCGGGCGGTCATCGTTGTCTGCGAGGAGCTGGTGGACCCGGCCGTCATCCGGAGCGACCCGAACCGGACCCTCGTCCCGGGGTTCCTCGTGAGCGCGGTCGTCCGCTTGCCGTGGGGCGCCCACCCCTCGCCCGTCCAGGGCCACTACAACCGCGACCACGCGGTCTACCGCGAGTACCACGAACGATCGGCGACCGCGGAAAGCGCAGCCGCGTGGCTCCGCGAGTGGGTGCTGGAGGTCGGGGACCACGCCGGCTACCTCGCGAAGCTCGGCCGCGCCCGGCTGGACGGCCTCAGGCCCAGGGCGTCCCGGCTCGCCGCGCCGGTCGATTATGGCTTCTGAGGCGGTGCACCCCTCTCCCTCCTGGAGGGAGGGGGAGGGAGCGCTCTGACGTGGCGAGCTACACCCCCGGCGAGCTGATGGTCGCCGTCGCCGCCCGGGAGATCCGGGACGGCGAGGTGGTCTTCGTCGGGATGCGGTTGCCGATCCTCGCCTTCTGCCTCGCGCGCTCGACCCACGCCCCCTCGGCCATCGGGGTCTTCGAGAACGGGACGGTGCGCGACAGCCCGGCCCACGAGTTCGTCGTCACGATCTCCGACGGCCCGAACATCGCGGGCGCCCTCTGGTGCACGGAGATGCGCGACGTGATGGCCCTCCTCCAGTCGGGGCGCGTGGACCTCGGGTTCCTCGGCGGCGCCCAGGTCGACCGCTTCGGCAACCTGAACACGGGGTACGTGGGGCCGCCGGGCCGGGCCACGCGCCTGCCCGGCTCCGGGGGCGGCGGGGACATCGCCTGCCTGGCCCGCCGCCACGTCATCATCATGACCCACGAGCGGCGGCGCTTCGTCGAGCGCGTGGACTACGTGACCTCGCCCGGCTTCGGGGAGGGCGGCGACTGGCGGCGGCGCGTCGGGCTACCGGGCGGCGGCCCGGCCGCCGTCATCACGACGCTCGGCCTGTTCCGGTTCGACCCGGCGACGCGCGAGATGGTGCTCGCGAGCACCCACCTCGGCGTGACCGTGGGCCAGGTCCGCGCGCAGACCGGCTGGCCCCTCGCGTGCGCCCCCGAAGTGACGGAGACCGTGGCACCGACCCCGGCGGAGCTGGCCGTGATCCGCCGCTTCGACCCCGAGGGCTTCTGGACCCGCGGCCGCCCTTGACCCTCTCCCCCCGCCCGGGGGAGAGGGCAGGGGTGAGGGGGCGCATGCGCCGCCACAGAGAGCCTCTGGCCCTGCTGGTCCTCGGCCTCGGGCTTCTGGCGTTCTCCGGGATCGCCCCCCGCGACCGCTTCACCTGGTGGCTCGAGGTCGGGCCCGTGCTCCTCGGCATGCCGATCCTCCTGGCCACGTACTCGCGCTTCCGGCTGACGCCGCTCCTCTACCGGCTGCTCTTCCTCCACGCGGCGATCCTCATGCTCGGCGGCCACTACACCTACGCCGAGGTCCCGCTCGGCTTCTGGCTCCGCGATGCCTTCGGGCTCGCCCGGAATCCCTACGACCGGATCGGGCACTTCGCCCAGGGATTCGTCCCGGCGATGATCGCGCGGGAGATCCTCGTGCGGCGCTCGCCGCTCCGGCCGGGGAAGTGGCTCTTGACGCTCGTGACGTGCGTCGCGCTCGCGATCAGCGCACTCTACGAGCTGCTGGAGTGGTGGGCCGCGGTCCTGACGGGTGAGGCGGCCGCCGCCTTCCTCGGCGCCCAGGGGGACCCCTGGGACACGCAGTGGGACATGTTCCTCGCACTGGTCGGCGCCGCCGCGGCGCAGCTCCTGCTCGGCCGCCTCCACGACCGCCAACTCGCCCGCGTCGCAGCCCAGAAAGGCGTTGACGACTCTCCCGTGTCGGCATAGAGTCTCCCCAAGACCGACGCGTCCGGCCCTCGGGGGGTCAGGGCCCCGGACGGCAGTTCGACGCCCTCGTAGACGGCAACGGCGCCGGCGGGGGCGTTCGTGTTCTGACCCTCGGCGGTCGGGGCAAGGAGACGGCGATGGAAGGCCTCAGCGAGTATCACGACGAGTACTCCGAGTCGCTCGAGAGCGACTTCCGGAAGCTCGAGGGCGCGCTCGTCAGCGACACCGTGAAGCTGCTCGCCCCCAGCGAGCCGATCAAGCTCCGGGAGCAGAACACGGTCCACGAGGCGATCACGCAGATGGGCGAGAAGCGCCGGGCCGCCGTCGTCATCGTGGACGCCGAGGGGCGCCTGATCGGGATCTTCACCGAGCGCGACCTGCTCCGCCGCGTCGCGGTGCCGGGCCGGGACCCCAAGCAGACGCGCCTCGCCGAAGTCATGACGCGCGATCCGGAGACCCTCGCCGCGGACGACCTGATCGCGTACGCGATCAACCGGCTCCACCACGCGAGCTACCGGACGTTCCCGCTCGTGGACGCCCAGCACCGGCCGATCGGGATCATGACGGTGACCGACATCGTCCAGTGGCTCGCCGACATCTTCCCCGAGGCCATCGTCAACCTCCGCCCCGGCGGCCGGCTCAAGCACCCCGGCGAGACCGACGCGGGCTGACCTAGTCGCCGGGACGGCCGTGACGCACCTGGGTCGGGGGCTGCTCCTCGCCTGTGGCCTCCTCGTGGTGCCCGTCGCCGCCGCGCAGCCGCCGGCGAAGGCGACTCGGATCGGCGTCCTGTGCAGCGCCGCGCTCCGCGAAGCCTTGGCGCAGGGCCTCCGCGAGCTCGGCTACGCCGACTACAAGCACTTCGTGATCGAGTCGCGCGGCGGGGCCGCGGAGGATCTCCCCCGAGTCGCCGCCGACCTCGTTCGCCGCCCGGTCGACGTGATCGTGGCCTGCGCCACGCCGGAGGCGCACGCGGCGAAGGGGGCAACGACGAGCGTTCCCATCGTCGCGATCGCCGAGGATCCGGTGGGGTCGGGACTCGTCGCGAGCCTCGCCCGGCCCGGCGGGAACGTCACCGGCGTGTCGCTCCTCTCGCCGGAGCTCGGCGTCAAGCGGCTCCAGCTCCTCAAGGAGGCCGTGCCGCGGGCCTCCCGGATTGCCGTGTTCTGGTCCTTTTATCAGCCCGGCAGGCCGGACCCGGCGGAGGCGAAGGCCATGCAGGACGCGGCGCCGGCCCTGGGCACGAAGCTCACCGTCCTCGGGGCCCGACGACCCCACGAGTACGACGACGTGCTGGCGACTGTGGTCAGGGCGCGCGCGGACGCCGTCATCGTGACCACCGACACGCTGGGCTATCCGCACGACGCACGACTCCGGGAGCTTCTCGCCCGCTACCGGCTCCCGGCGATGTTCCATCAGCGCGAGCAGGCCGAAGCGGGCGGCCTGATGTCGTTCGGGGTCAGCATGCCGGCCGTGGCCCGCCGTGCCGCCGCCTACGTGGACCGGATCCTCAAGGGCGCCAAGCCGGCGGACCTGCCCGTCGAGCAACCGACGACGTTCGAGCTGGTCGTCAACCTCAAGACCGCGAAGACCCTCGGCCTCACGATCCCCCAGTCGATCCTCATCCGCGCAGACCAGTTGATCCAGTAAGCGCCGTCGGCATGAGCCAGGAGATTCACGCGTGGCTCACCGGGTTCGAAGCGGCCGTGCGGGCGTGCGACTTCGACGCGGCGCGCGGGTTCTTCGCGCCGGATGCGGTCGCCTTCGGGACTCGCGCGGAGAAAGCCCGGGGGCTGGACCGGATCGTGGCCGAGCAGTGGTGGCACGTGTGGCCACGGATCCGGGAGTTCCGCATCACGGACCCCGTCGTCCACGTGAAGGGCGACGCGGCCTGGGTCGCCACGATGTGGGAAACCACGCGCCCGGACGGCCCGAAGAGCGTTCGCCGCGGCCGCGGGACGTTCGTTCTCGAGCGGCGAGACGGCCGGTGGCTGGCCGTCCACAGTCACTTCTCCCTGGTCCCGGAGGACCCGCAGCTCTGACGCGGCGCTGGCCCCGGGCCTGCCGCCCTACGCGCCGCCGCCCCGCTCCGCCTCGGCCTCCCGAGCGAAGTCTCGCCGCGGCCCCCGGCCGCTCAGCTCGACCCACCTCGGGTACACCCGGCGGAAGTCCGCGAGCATGGTCTCGAACGGCACGTCGGCGTAGTGACCGCGGTCGGCGACGTACTCCATGTGCCGGCGGCCCGCCCGGTCGTACTCGTGGAAGAGCGAGTCGTGGCGGCCATCGAACTCGAGCGGGTGGACCCCGAAGCGCTCGCAGAGGCTCAGGTTGAAGGCCGGGGTCGCTTTCACCCAGCGGCCGTCGAGGTAGAGCTCCGTCAAGCCGTGCCAGACGAAGAGATCGGTGCCGAGGAGCTCGAGGAGCTTCTTCGTCGCCAGGTGGTTGCGGACGTCGGCGTAGCTGACCCGGGCCGGGATCCCCACCACCCGCGCGCCGGCGGCCAGGAGCGCCGCCTTCGGGACGCAGAAGCCGCGCCCCGCGCGGAGGCAGTCGCTGGCCCGGTAGTACCCCGGGGTCTCGCCGACGCAGTAGGCGTCGTAGAGGACCCCGTCGCGGACCGCGTAGTAGAGGCGCACCGCCCGCTGGACGTCGTCGGGGGCGCCGGCGGTGGTGCGCCCGGCGAAGGCCCGGACGTCGGGGTGGTCGCTGTCCACGAAGGTCCCGGGCTCGAGGTAGGGCCCCAGGTCGAGACTCTGCTGGGCGTCGCTCGTGAGCGTCATCGTGCGTGCCTCATGGCCGCTTCCGACTATGCCACGGGCCGGGGGTCTTTGAAAGCCAGGTTCCGGCCCCCAGGTTCCCGCACCCACACGGGGATCGCGGGGCTGACCCTGGGCGGCGGGATCGGCTGGCTCATGCGCAAGCACGGGCTGGCCGCCGACAACCTGCTATCGGCGGACGTGGTCACCGCGGAGGGCGAGTGCCTGCGGGCCAGCGAGAGGGAGCACGCCGATCTGTTCTGGGGCCTCCGCGGGGGCGGCGGCAACTTCGGCGTGGTCACGTCCTTCGAGTATCGTCTGCATCCCGTCGGACCCATCGTCCTGGCCGGCGTCATCCTCCACCCTGCCGCGAGGGCCCGCGACGTGCTCGGCTTCTACCGCGACTACATCGCCAGCGCGCCCGACGAGCTGACGACCATCGCGGTCCTCAGGATGGCACCGCCCGCGCCGTTCCTCCCTCCGTCGGTGCACGGACAACCGGTGGTGGTCATCGGCGCGTGCTACGCGCGCCCCGTGGAGGAGGGCGAGCGAGCGGTTGCCCGGCTGCGTCGGTTCGGCGAGCCACTGGTGGACCTGATCCGCCCGACGCCGTACGCCTCACACCAGGCACTGTTCGACGCCACCGCGCCCCATGGGCTTAGCTACTACTGGAAATCGGAGTATGTGCCGCCGCTCAGCGATGCCCTGATCGACACGCTCGCCGAGCACGCCTGGCGCGTCGCGACGCCGGAG
>Ga0114945_10000347_pt1 | contig 29745 bp, 25 predicted proteins | sample OV2TP3_FD_87194 | JGI IMG/M metagenome (GOLD analysis project Ga0114945, IMG submission 87194) | Hot spring microbial communities from Beatty, Nevada to study Microbial Dark Matter (Phase II) - OV2 TP3 | ecosystem: Environmental > Aquatic > Thermal springs > Hot (42-90C) | place: USA: Beatty... | reverse complement strand
TTTCTCATAGTAATGGGCTGCACACTCTCGATCGAGGCCACCGCGCACACCGCCGCCAACGGAGTGCTGGGGACCTTCCGCATGACTCGACGAAGCTGCAGCGCACTCACCAATTGACGGCACACGGTGACGAACGGCGCCCACAGAGGAATCAATGCCTGTTCTGGCACCGCCCGAAAGGGGGTCTGTCGGATCACGGCCCGCGCAAAGGCCCCGTCATGCTTCTCGCGCCGATCTCCGTAGAGCACGACGCATCCCACGCCGCGTTTCGCCAGCTCATGGGGAAGCGTCCCGAAGTAAAAATCCGCCGTGGGATCCAGTGAGGTGGGACCAAAACACCACGTCTTGATGAGCACCGCTGTTCCTTCGCGGGTCATCCGTCTCAGGCAACTCCCAACCTGGAGCTTCAACCCCAGCAGGCCTATGCTCTCTCGACTGGCATACAGGACACACCAGAGCCACTGCAGGAGAAGCCTCATGAGGGATGGGAAGGGCCGTCTCCCCTTCCCCGGTGCCGCGTGACCCACTGGCTCAGATGAGGGGTATTCTTCGGTCAGCGTCTCCAAGACCTGCAATTGGTCAGGTGGAAGCGGATGCCTTGGATGCAGAACCGAGACGCCGAGCACAGGCAGTTGGGGACAGCGGCGGCGCACCTCGTACATCAGCTCAACCAACGCCTGATATCGGGAGATCCAGCCCTCACAGGATCGTTGGAGGTCAGCCTGAATGGCGGAGTGCATCATCGTGTTCGTCGCACGGCCGCGTACCCTTTCAGCCTGGGGCGACCAATCGGAGGAACCCGCAAGATTTCTTGCTGCAGGACCCGGTCGACCGCATCATTGCGTCTGCTCAGCTCACCCCGCTCAAGATGGCTGCGCCGGCCGCCTGAGCCGACGCCTCTGGCACGCTCACGAGTCCCGTGCGCCTTGGCGCCTCGGTGTTGACGTGCGTGATCTTGTCCTTGCCCCACCGCGTCGTGTAGCGCTCCGCCGCGTCTGCCATGACGGTCTCGCGCTCCATACCAGCCTTGAACCCTTCCAACAGCCATTGAAGGTACGTCCCCATCCGCTCGGCCGCCCGCCCATCACGAAACGGATCCAACTCATCCAGCATCGATGACCAGTCTCCAAACCCCGGCACACCGCCGGGCCGCGTCCAATGATCCACGCAGGCGTTCCATGCTCGCTCCAGGTCTGGAAAGACCACGCGCCCCACCCCCAATCGATAGAACGGTGACCGTGTCCATCCTTCACGATCCAACAGGAGCGTTGGCACACCCGCCAGCGCGGACTCCATCCCTGCGGTTCCCGATACCAGAAAGCTATGGATCAAGGCGTCAGCAGCGAGCGCGGCCGCCGCGGGGGAGTCTGCGCTATAGAGGATCCCGTCTTCGTACACCACACAACGCCCCGTGTCCTCCGCGCGCTTGAGCAACTCGGCAACGGGGCCAAGGCGCCGGCGTAATGTGGAAGGGATCTTGGGCTTGAGGACCAGACCGAACCAGGGGTATTCGAGCACGTGTTCCAGGAGGAACGTGTAATCTTGTCGCATGAACTCATGGCCATGGAACCACCGCGAGTCAGCTGACGTCCCTTCATCAGCGAAGGCGAGGATGCGCTGTGCGCCCTGTCGCTGGAGAGCCTCTCTGACACGCGCGGCGCGCTGACGCAACAACGCAAACCGAACGTCACCGAGGTAGCCGGTCGCCACATGATACGGGATATGAGAGCCTGAGCGCCGTTCGATTTCGGCGGCGGCCGGCGAGAACCCAAAGCAGACGTCAGCCGCGATGACCGAATGGGCCGTCGGGTGGAGGTCGTAGACGCGCTGGTAGAGAGCCGTGACCCCCCCAACTCCCTGCAAGGCATCGGCAATGGCACAATGCACCCCATCAAACTTAAACCACGTGACGTAGATCTTGATCCCATAGCGGGCAAAGAACCCAACCCAATAGTCACGGAGCGCCTGGTAGTCAGACTGCTGCTCACGCAGCCACCGCGCTTCGCGGCTCCACCCTGAAGCGCAGGGCCTGGTCCGCTCCCGCCAGCTCTTCCTCCAGAGACGCGGACGATAGGTCAAGGTTGAGGCCTCTGGAACGGTCGCGGCCTCAGGGGTCAGCGCCACCGCTTCGATTTCATGTTCGTTGAGTTGGGTCAACTTCTCGGTATCGAGCGGATCCTGCGGAAGGGAGAAACAGAGCAACAGGTCACGGCCCGACAGCGAGGACTGCCGCCAGAAAAACAGATCCGAATGGCGCTCGGGTTGCCTGAGATTGAAGGCGCCATAATAGTCCACCGCAATACGCGCTCTGGCGCACGGCTGGGAGGTCGTGCGAGAGAACCGAGCCGTCGTGCGCCACCGCCGCCCCTTGAGCCGGAACCGCAGCCAGCGCTTGAGCTCTGGACTTACGTGTCGACGCAGCCACCGGCGAATGTTCAACGACCCGGCAACTGGAATGGTCATGACGTGATGTCGTGCGGCATAGCGCGCAATCGCAGAAAACCACGGCTGTTGTTCCAAGAACAACACCGCCGTCCCACTCATCTGTTCACGTCGCACCTTCCAGGCGCAGACTTGGATGAGCAGCAGGATACGCCACAACGTCTGCGGCGTGTGGCCCCCCGGCACTAACGCCTTGGCCAGATACACCGGCAGCCTGCCTGGTGCGCATTCCTCACTGACCGCCTGGCGAAACAGGGGATCGCCAAGGATGTCGGCATGAATTTCCCAGAGATCGCAAAACTTGATTCGAAACCGAATCCAAGTGTGGTGCTCATCTCGGATATCCCCGAGACGAAAGCGGAGCGGCTCCACGGACACACCGACCATCCATCCCAAGGCACGTGCGACTGCCAGGGCAATCCGGGAATTCTCAAAGATGTAACAGCGCTCAACCCTGCCTCGCTGAGTCACACGCCGCCAGACAAGACGGGGCAACACCCACGCACACCACACCCGCAACGTTAATTGGCTGACGAAGAACACCATGATGCCGCCCACCGCTTTGAACTGCCTTCTTCGATCATGGCACCACCGAGGCCATTGCCCCAATCCCCATGTCCGATTTCACAGGTGACATCCTGAGGGAAAAGTCCCGCGCCTTCAGCCGCTCATAGGTGACGGCCAGGCAGTAGGCGAACCAACGGCTCCGTTCGTTCCCGGGTTGGAGGAATAACTCACGCGCCCCTCTACGGAACGGTAGGTCGTCAAAGACCGTGCTCTCGGCGATCATCGTCTTGCAGTCGAGGAGCGTGCTGAGTCGAGGCTGCCGCCAAGCAGGAGAAGCGAACCCGTACTTCCCGCGGAACGCGATCTCCTTGCCGACGTGACGGTCAACCAGCTTGCGGAAGATAAACTTGGTCCAGCGGCCGCCCCGGAAGCGCCACGCGGCGGGTGTGGCGATCATCAGCTCCACAAGATGGGGCGCCTGCATGGGCAGGCGGGACTCGACCGAGGCGCGCATCGTCCCGCGATCGCTGCGGAGGTTGAAGTAATCCGGCAGGCTGCTTGTGGCATAGGAGAGCGCCATGCGCTGCGAAAGATCGAGGCGCGGGAGGAGCGCGTCGTAGTCGGAAGGGATCGTTCCGTAGTGCCAGGTACTCGCCGCCACCACGCCTGGCTCAAATAACCGTGCCATGACCTCTGGCGTCGTGCCGCCATGAATCGGCCTGAATCGGAACGGTGAGCGCGAGACGAAGGACCAGTTCACCAGGTCCGTACCGTTACGACTCAGCAGGCGGCGTCCCACTGACCACTGCAACACACCCTTCAGCAGCCTTCGCTGCATGGGCCGCTGGGCGAAGCGCTCAATGAGTCGATACGCGGAGAGGTCCTTCTCATAGCCTCCGATCAACTCATCAGGTCCATCGGCCAACAACAACACCCGCCCCTGATGGACTGCCACCTGGCTGGCGAGCTGCCAATAGGCGATGGCGCCTTCGCAAAACAGCCCATCAAAGGACGTGGCGGCCTGTTCCCGATAGAGCGCGACGCAGTCTTCGTGAATCATGTTGAAGACATGGTGCGAGGTCCCGAGTCGCCGAGACGTCAACCAACTGGCCGCAAGCTCGTCCAAATCCTCGCCGCGCCGCGGCGGCACCGGAGTGCTGATTCCGTACAAGGTTTCGACGCGACGCCGCCCAAACTCAGACGCGTAGAGAGCCATGAGGGCGCTGTCAAGCCCTCCACTCAGCGTTGCCAGAAAGCCGACCTCGCGCGGAACCCGCGAGCGGCAGGCACGCTCCAACGCCTCCTCATAGGTACGCAGGACGTGTTCTTCTGACGGTTGGCTGGCGAAAAAGTCGAACCACTGCTCGATCCGGAGGCGACGAGACCGCCAAGTGGTCACACAGTTGTCTCGAACGTTGGCGAGGAGGTTGTGCCCCGGCAACAGCCGCTGGACCCCCTGAATCAGTGTCCGGCCAGGCGGAGGCACGCGGAACCGGAAAGCACAGACCATCCCCTCCACGTCGATCGTCAGAGGCCCTGCGTGCACCGCCAGCAGGGGATTCATCTCCGAGGCAAAGATCACTTCCTGATCATCCAGGCAATAAAACACGTGCCGCTCGCCCATCAAGTCGCGGCTGAGCAGCAGTCGTCCTTCACTGAGGTCGTAGTAGCCGAACCCCCAAAATCCATCCAACCGATTGAGGAACCCTTCCCCGTCCAGTCGCAAGCCTTCCAGCAGCACCTCAGTATCCGACCGGGTCTTGAACGCCACCCCGCGACTCGCAAGCCGGTCGCGTTCCTCCATGAAGTTGTAGATCTCGCCGTTGAACGTCAAGACGGCCCGACCGTCCGCAGAGACCATGGGAACTGCGAAGTCGTTGCCCACATCCACGATGGCCAGGCGGGTGTTGGCCAACGCCACCGATCGGTCAGGCGAGAGGTACACCTCCTGCCGATCCGGCCCCCGATGCCGCAACAAGGAAGCCATCAGCCTGATCCGTCGCTGGCCATCGCGGATGGGCTGTCCGTTCAAGCTGACAATGCCGGCGATCCCGCACATCCGCTACTCTCGGTCAATCCGCTCGCGAATGAGCATGAACGCCTCGGCAGCTGGCAGGCCCACCTTTGCGCCCCAGAGGCGCGCCTGATGATGAATCGCCCCCAACGATCTGGGGTGAGGGAGTCGACGCAACTCGCTGCGGTAGCAAGCCATCGCCTTCAGTTTCTGGTTCAGGAACGGACTGATATCCACAAACACATTTGGCAAAAAGGTACACCGCGACTGCGGGACCGCCCATTCCGTCGAGGAGAGCACTTCAAACGACAAGAGGCGCTCCACGGTCTCACCCGGCAGCGGCCGGCAAGCGGTCAAGACCGCCTCGAACGTCAAGCGGTGGTCCACGTTCAAGTCGCCGCCATGATGCGTGTAGACCACCGACGGCTTGACCCGTTGTTTCACCGCTTCGATCGCTTTGACCAGGTCCAGCAGATCCACTGAGTCAAACCGGTTATCCGGAAACTCCTGATGGAACGTTTGGGTCACCCCAAGGCGCTTGTGCGCCAGCGCCATTTCTCGTCGAAGCCTGGCAAATCCACTTCGAGCGCGCATCAGCGCCTCCTGCCGTATGGGAAACCGTGCGCTCAAGCCCTCGCCCAGGATTAACACGACGACCGCATCGTTCTGCCGACGGTGCCAGGCAATCGTGCCCGCCACTCCCAGGACTTCGTCATCAGGATGCGCCGCCACGACTAAGACCCGTTTTCCCATGCCACCTTAGAGGACCCGTTCCAACCAATGGAACCGCTTCCCTTGGAATGAGTCGGTTCCCTTCCGAATAAACCCACATCGCTCAAAGAGGGAAACCGACGCTTGATTGTCGATGAGTATCTTCGCGACGACAGAGGTTCCCATCGGCCACCGTCTCGCCGCTGCTTCCAAGCCCTGAGTGAGCAAGACTCGCCCAAGCCCTTGCCCTCGCCACATCGATGCCACGGACACGTCCACTTCGAGCCCCTGAGGCCCCTCATCAAACCGAATCTGCCCCAAGGGGACCCCATCCGTCGTCTCCAGGATGGCGACACGGCATCGGGGATCAGCCAGTTTCGCAGCATACCAGGCCGCGTGCGCATCCCACAGGATCGGCTCCGACGTGAAGGCCATCGCGCGCACCGCTGGATCGTTCGCCCACCGCCATACCAGCTCGGCATCCTCCGGTCGTGCCGGACGCAGCCGGCACATCGACACCATCTCCGATCCGCGTGATGACGGCGTCACGATCATCGCCGCGCGGTCACTGCTCGCCTCCGAGCAGCCCTCCGCGTCGTGGCCTCGAACACCCGGAGGAGCGCTTCCGCAAGCTGCAACCCAATCGCCCGCTGCGCCTCCTCGGTGGAGGCCGCGCAGTGCGGCGTGATCACGATGCGCGAATGACCCAAGAGGGGGTTGGTGTAGGTGACCGCCTCCGGAGGGGTATGAAACGGCGGCTCATCCGCCAGGACGTCAATGGATGCCCCGACGATCTGTCCGCGCTGTACCGCCTTGAGCAGCGCTGCCTCTACAATGATCCCGCCGCGGCTGGTATTGATGAGCCGCGCGCCCCGTTTCATCAACCCGAGCTCGCGCGGTCCGATCATTCCGGTGGTCTGTGGCGTCTTGGGCACGTGGAGCGTCACGATGTCGGCCTCCCGAAGCAGGTCCTCCGATGAGTCGCTCCACATGATTCCAAGCTCAGCAACACGCGGACGCAGCGCCGCGTTGATGTCGAACCCGATCAGCCGACATCCGAAGGAGTGCAGTCGCCGGGCCACAAGCTGCCCGATGCGCCCAACCCCGATGATTCCCACCGTCTGGGCCGAGAGCTCCACACCCTGGTACAGGTCGCGGCGAAAATCGCCCGCCTTGACCGCGTCGGCGATGGCGTAGGCATTGCGGCACAGCGCCAGGATTTGGAGCACGGTGAACTCCGCCACTGAGACGGCGTTGCCATCGGGGACCGTGATCATCTCAACCCCTCGTTGCGCGGCGTAGGCCGCATCGATATTGTCCGTACCGGTGCCGGCCCGCCCAATGGCCCTCAGCTCGGCCGCGCGATCGATCAGCTCCCGGTCCACCTGGGTGACGCTGCGAACGACGATGGCCGACACCTCACGCACCAGCTCTAAGAGGCGCGCCCTGGGCGTCTCCAGACTGACCCGGACCTCGCAGGAGCGGCTCAAGCGCGCCATGCCTGCCGGATGGATGGATTCCAACACGAGCACCTGGGGTTTCATCACGCGACCGCCCCGACCGCCTCCAAACAGGTGGTGCGAACGCTTGGACGAATCACGGCACCATACGGCACCTCAATCGGCGGCAGCTCCAGGTCCAAGGCGCGCAGGATCAACAGCTCCAAGAGGTTCACCCCGGCGGTGACCGTCGCGATCACGCTCGCGCTCTGGCGCGGGTTCACCTCCAGCAGGTGCGCTCGGCCGTCACGGTCCAACATGATGTCCACATCGTGCAGGTAGTCCAAGGCCAGCGCCTCCTGCACCGATCGGGCCAACGCGAGCACCCCCTCGTGGCGCTCCAGAACGCACCCGCGAAACGGCGTGGTCCGCGGATGGAACCGGCGCCTGGCGATGATGGTGTGCAGCCGACCTCGCACGCCCAGGAGGTCCACATCGAACACGTCGCCCGCAAACGACTCCATCGCGACCAGGGGCGGCATGCCCTCCGGTGCGCGCGCTATCGCACTCAGCAGTGACTCCAGGCTGATCGCCTCCAGGCTCACCCCTCCCAAGAGCTCCCCCAGTGACGCTCCGCCCTCACGGACCAGCCACACCCCACGTCCACCGCGTGCCCGTGCCGGCTTGATGACGAACGGACGCCGTGGGTATCCCAGCCGCGAGGCCGCCTCCCGCAGCCCTTCGACCGTGGTCACCTGCACATGATCCGGCACCGGCACCCCGCGCTCGGCGAGGACGGTGTACATGCGCGATTTGTCGCTGAAGCAGCCTACCAGCTCCGGTCGAGGGACGGTGCACACGACGCCGTGCGGCTGGAATCGCGGCGCGGCCTGGGCCAGCGCCAGGGCCTCCTCATCGGAGGTGGGGATGACCACCTGCGCCGACTCGCGGCGACAGATATTGAGCAACGCCTCGGGGTAGGACGGGTCGTTCCCTGCCGGCACCGCGTAGAAGGCCGAGGCGAACCGCTGTCCGACGCCATGGGGATCCATGTCGACCCCCACCACCCTGATCCGCACGGCACGGCTGGTCTGCAACGCCTGGATCGCCTCCACCGCCATGGGGCTGGCGGTACACGTCAAGACGACGGTGACCTGCGGTGGGCTCATGGCTCGTTACTCCCGACGGGAGCCAAGTGCTCAAAGTGGATCGGCTCATTGCGCGAAATCGTCCGGATCGCCCGTAAGCCGATCACGTGGCGCCACAGCGCCGGCGGAAGCCCCTGCGCGCCGTCCTTGGGGCGCTTGAACCCGACTGCGTCTTCCGACACGATCTCCCCCTGTTGAATCGTCCGTCGCGCCATGAGACACCTGCGGTAGATCGCCCGACCGTGCAACTCCTCGGTGGTCGGCGCCTTGAGGGGCGAACCGAGCATCCGCTCAACCTCTCGAACCTGGCGCACCAGCGATGAGAGCTGCGGTGGATCGGCAGCAAAATGGTCATCCGGGCCACCCCCACCGCGGTCCAGGGTGAAGTGTTTCTCGAGGATGCGTGCGCCCGAGGCTGTCGCGGCGAGGCCAGCGGCGACGCCGTCGTAGTGGTCCGAGTAGCCGACTGGGTATGGGAACACACGCGCCATCATCTGCATGGCTGCCAGGTTGAGGGTCGGCGCGGGTGATGGGTAGAGCGAAGTGCAGTGCATCAGCACGAGCTGGCGGCAACCGGCTTCTTCCGCGACGCGCACCGTCAAAGCCACCTCATCGAAGTAGCTCATGCCGGTCGAAATCACCAGGGGACGGCCAGTCTTCGCGGCCCGCTGGACCAGCGGGAGGTTTGTCATCAACCCCGAGGAGATCTTGATGAGCGGCATCCCGATCTCGAGCAGCACCTGGAGATCGCCAGGATCGCCTGGTGTCGTAAACAGGATCACGCCGCAGTCCGCCGCCACGCGCATGAGCCGCCTGAGATTGTCAACCGGCAACCAGAGTCCTTTGAAGATGTCATAGGAGGGTGTCCCAGGCACGTAGCTTTCCTCTGCGTCGATCGTCTGTAGCTTGACGGCGTCCACGCCGCTTCGCGCCGCTGCCTCGATGAGGCGCTCGGCCTGATCCGCCTTGCCACCGTGAGAGGCGCCGATCTCCGCCACGATGAAGACCGGTTCCCCCGACCCGATCCGACGGGATCCCACTGTGACCGTCACGGCGTCGCTCATCGGCTCCCGACCTGCTGGGGTGTCAGCGCCTGCATCGCGTGGTGAATCCGCTCCGGCCCACGGCCATCCACGAGCGTTCTCCCCAGGCGATTCATCACCGTCCTCGCCTGGCGATCCTGCATCAGCCTCACGAGCTCCCGCCCAATCGTCAACGGCTGCAACTCCTCCGCCCGTCCGAGTGAGACGGCAAGACCGCGCTTCACAAACGCCTCGGCGTTCTTCTCCTGATTCGGGGAGAGCGTCAACGTCAGGCTGGGGATCCCGAGGTACGCGGTCTCGTAGGCGGTGCCCCCGACCGCGGTGATCGCCAGATCCGCCCGCCCCATCAGCTCTGAGAGGCGCGGCACGCCAGCATGGACGCGGCAGCGGTAGGGTACCGTGGCGGCCAACGCCCGGATCGTCTCCGTGAATTGAAAACCCAAACCGAGAACCACCTCCACATCGAGCGGCTCGCGCAGCGACTCCGGGAGCGTCGCCAGCCCACGGAGGACCAGTGCAGTTCGGTTGCACCGGTCGCTGCCGCCGAGCGTCACAAGAATCCGCCGCACCGGCGAAGCCGCATCCTGGCGCCGAGTCGCTCCGAGCCAGTCGCGCCGCAACAGCGCGTACGAGGGTCCCAGGAGCAGCCGTACACCGGTGGCGCCTGGATACCACCCCGGTGCGGCGCCCAGGTTCTGATTCAGAATGATCTGTGCAGCGCCGAAGACGCCACCAAGATCATCGACAACCAAGACGAGCGCACCCGACTGCCGTGCCACGTCGATCGTCAGCTCCGGCCGGTCATAGCTGTCCACCACCACCCAAGGGACCGGGTCGCTCGCCGCGATGAGCCGCTCCACCTCTTCGCGAACCACCTCAATCGCCCGGGCGGCTGCACACGAGACGGGCAGCCACACGGCGGAGATGCCGGCCTCCTCCAGGACACGTGAAGCGCCCGGGTCCTGGCGGATCAGGATCCGGACCCGAGCCCCGCAAGCCTGCAGCCACTCGGCCAAGGCCACACACCGCATCAGGTGCCCGAAGCCGATCTCGGCCGAGGCATCGCAGCGGAATACGACCGTGAACATTCACACCTTCCGAAACACCGGTTCCACCATGTCCACTTCAAGAAACGACCCTACGTCATCGGCCGCGACCGCCTGGCGCAGCACCCCAAATACCTCTCGGTAGGCGGCAAGCGTCTCGGCCACCTCCACGCTCGTATGGGCCAAGGAGAGGTTGTGCGCCCCCAGCGTGAGAATGCCCCGCTTGATCGTCTCCTGCAGGAAGAGCGTCTTCAGCGGCAGCGACTCCTGCCCCTGCCCATCGAGAAATCGCAGCACGTGGCGCGGCGGATAGCCCCGCACCTGCACCCAGCCCGCCAGGCCCGCCTCCTCGATGAGTCGGCCGCAGCCTTCCTGGAGCTGCGAGCCGATGGCCCACAGATGCTCGATGACATCCCGCGACGCCATCTCCCCGATGGTGGCCTGCGCGGCCGCCAGCGAGAGCGTCTCGCCGCCGAACGTATAGGAAAAAAAGATGCGCTCAAGCTCCCGCATGATTTCCCGTCGGCCGACGAGCGCCGCCAGCGGCATCCCGTTGGCCATCCCCTTCCCGAAGCACGCGAGGTCCGGGGTCACCCCGAAGAACTCCTGCGCCCCCCCGAGTCGCAGCCGAAAACCGGTGACGATCTCATCGAAGATCACCAACGTCCCCTGGCGGTGGGCGATGTCGACGACCCCTCGCAGAAACCCATCTGCAGGCGGCACAAGACCCACGGGCTCGAGAATCACGGCAGCAAACTCGTGGGGAAATCGCTCGAACAACGACACCAGCGCATCCAGGTCGTTGTACGGAAACGGGTGGCTGAGGATCCGGGTGGAGGCAGGGACACCCGCACTCCAAGAGGTCGCGCCGATGTACCAATCTTGCGCGCCATGATAGCCGCAGAGCGCCACCCGATCCCGACCCGTGAAGGCCCGCGCCAGACGCACCGCGCCCGAGGTCACATCAGAGCCGTTCTTGGCAAACCGGACCATCTCCGCGCAGGGAATGATCTCGACAAGCCGTTCGGCCAACTCGACCTCCAGCCGATGCGCCAGCGAGAAGAGGGTCCCCTGTCTGAGTTGTCGCTCGATCGCTTGACTCACAGCCGGGTCATTGTAGCCGAGCACGACGGCACAGAGCGCCATGCTGTAATCAAGGTACGTGTTCCCGTCCACATCGGTCACGCGACAGCCCTGCCCCTCTTCCACGAACACGGGCGTCAAGCCTCGGGCGAACTGGTTGGGCCGCTTGCTCAGCGTCTGCGTGGTTGCCGGAATGACCGCCTCTGCCCGCTTCAACCACACCCACGAGCGGGCCAACCGCGATGAGGGGGAAGATGCCGTGCTGACGGTCCGTCGTTCGCTGACGCGGCTCATCTGGCGACGCTCACCGATGGCTCCCATTCCAACGCAACGGGCTCGCGGGTTTGCGCAGAGGCTTTGGCGGCCAGCACGACCCGCGTCACCCGGGCTGCCCACGAGATATCGGCGCATGGCTGCTCCCTGCCGTCGAGACAGCGCAGAAAATGACGAAGCTCCTCCACGTACATCTGGTTGCTCTCATAGTCCGTCGGGTAGTCTAATGGCCGCGGCGCGCGCTCGTCGGTACCCATCACCTGGACCTGGCCGGTTCGGCTCTCCCAGACAACCGTCCCACGCTGGGCGATCACCTCGCATCGGCGTTGTCGCCACCGCTGCACATAGTCCACATGCACCGACACGACCAGATCGGAGGGGTACCGCAAGACGACTTCAGCGAGTTCTTCGGTTTCGATCCGCAAACTGTTCCCCTCGCGGGTCATCGCAAAGAGTTCCTGCGGGAACCCGAAGAGCCAACAGGCGATGTCGAGCTCATGAATCCCATCCAACAGGCAACCGCCTCCCTGATCCTTCTGCGCGCTGTAGCTGGTGTGATAATCGGTTCCAGGTCTCCACGACGGGAGAAACGATCCGACTTCCAACCGTGCGCCAAGCGGCGTTCCAAGCGTGCCATCGTTGAGCGCCTGACGCACAAGACGAGGGCCAGGATGAAAGCGCATGTTGCAGCCGATCAGCGTGATGAGCTGTCGCTCCTGCGCAAGACGGATCAAGGCGTCTGTTCCCTCCAGCGTATCCGCCAGTGGTTTCTCAATGAACAGATGACAGCCGCACCGCGCTGCAGCCAGCGCCGTCTGGACATGGTCCGCGGTCGGGGTCGCGACGATCACGGTCTCTGGCGACCACGCCAGCCCCTCCTCGAGCGTCCCCACCCCTGAGAGACCAAATTCTCTGGATGCCCGTTCCAGCGCCGTCGCAGCGTGATCCATGAGCAGGACCTGCTGTTGACCAAGCCGCAAGAGGTTCGCCACATGCCGCCGGCCGATTGAGCCGCATCCGACCACGAGCACGCGCCACTGCCGGCCGCCGCTTCGATGGGTGTCAACCATGCACGGCCTCACGCCGACGCCCCCAGATCGGCTTGTTCGCTACATAGGCAGCGACCAACTCTTTCAACGCCGGCCGGGCATCAAGAAAGGCGATGATGTCCTCCAACGGAATGCAGGGGGCCTTATGCTTCAACGCCGTGTACACCCGTCGACAGAGCACGAGATCCTCCGGGTAGTCCACGGTTAACCGAAGGTCCAACCGCCTCCACGCTTCTGGAATCTCCACTAACTCCACCCTGAACTCTTCGAGATGGCGCCTGACATAGAGCGAGCAGAGCTCGCTTCGCTCATCCCGACCACCCTTGGCATGAGACTGTTCCAGGGTCGAGAGCCGATAGATCTCAAAATGGGTGCCATCGGGCATGTCCTCGGTCACGGTCACATCATTGCCATGTTCCACATGACGACCCCATACCTTCTCCACGATGCTGAGCTCATGAAAGGGGCTCTCGGTTGTGACCCGAAAGACATCCGTGGCCTGCCCGGCGTGCCCGCAGGCAATCAACCGTTGGAGCACGTCGATGGGATCACCCCAGATGTGCTGAAGGCCCCATGTCCTCGCCACGTCGACAAACGGCGTATTCTCCACCCCTTCAGAAATCCCAAGCACAATCGCTTCAATGACTGGATGGGATTGGAGATTCGCAATAATCTGATCGAGAATACGCGTCCCCGTCTCCAGGTCGAGCGCCTGAAGCGGCTTGCCGTACAGGCGGCTGCCTTGCACCCGGCAGGCGAGCGCAGCGACCAATTTCCTGTTCATTCGAGCACATCCTCTTCTCGCAGCGGCTGGCCTGCTGCGAGCGGACGGGCTAGGCGCTTGCCGATCACCACGTCGGGATCGTAGCAGAACGAGCCATCGCCATCGATATCCTGGCGCTTCTGCACCACATCAGGTGCGGTCATCGCATGGCCGGCCGGAAGATCACGAACCAGCAGGAGTTTCTTGAGCGTCTTCTTGCGATAGGCCAGCTCCGCCTCATGGAGCGTCAACGCCGCCGTCCCCAGGGCCGCATCCAAACGTCGCAGCGTCTTGACGTATTCCGCGAACCGCGAAGGCTCCAGGCCGGATGCGTAATCCTCGAGCCGAAGGGCCCGGTCAAGTGTGATGTGCTTCTCAAAGAGCCTCACCCCAAGCGCCTGCACCATCACAGAGACAGCAATCGTCTCTTCAGCGCCGCCATCCACATGATCCATAAACCCCACCTCAAATCCATCCAAGCGCTCCATGAACTTCGGCAGCCTCCCGAGCGCGTTGCATTCAAGCGGCGTAGGATCAGCCTGGAACCCATACAGGAATACCACCTGGTCCTTGCCGCGAGAAAGTTGATGACGCTGGATGAACCGCTCAATCTCCTCGATGTAGATGCCTCCTGTTGAGACCAACACGCGGGGGAACATCTCGAGCGTCTGCTCGACCAACCGATGGTTGAAGAAGTTGCCCGAATGGATCTTGACCGCATCCGGCGCGAGGCGCTTGGCGACCTGAAGCGCCTGCTCCCCGGAGAGGTCCACGTAAAACTTGAGCCCGCACTGATGCGCCAGCATTTTCAGCCCACCCCACGCCTCCTCAGGCATCTGGAGTGTTCGAAACCAGTCGTAGTATTGGTAGCCGGGCACCGCGACATCATCCGCAAACACGATCTGGAACTTCACGGCATCGGCGCCAGCTTCAGCCGCTCCCTTGATCAACAACTCACCGAGAAGCGGTTTCCCCTCGTAGCCCTGCGCGACCTCGGCGATGATCGTCAATGGCCTCATCCGAGACCGATCCGCACCGTGACCGCTCATTCCACACCCACAGCGCTGTTGCGCGCCTCCCCTCGGTCCCGCTGGACGGCTTGGACCATCGAGGTGCGGACTGGCCCCTGCGGCCTGCCCGCGTGACGCCTGCCTGAGGCGATGGAAGGCTTCCTGAAACAGAAAGCTGCGTCGAATAAGCCCCGCATCCGGTTCCTGTGCTGAGCTGGCCAAGAGGATTTTCCGAAACAGCTCGCAGCCCAGGTCCTTCTCAGGTTCCCCGAAGTCGCTGCGCCAACTCCGACCTGCCGCGTTCTCCTGCAGGACGAACCGCAACACATCCGGATCCAGCGGAACGGCTTCCTCAATCCTTGAAGCGGCATAGCCGAACACGCGCATGTCGGGATCGCAGATGAACTCCACCGTCTTGACGACGTCGTCCTGGAGATACCGGCGCCATCGATCGATCCGATGGGCGCTGATGCCGGATGTGACCGCCTCATAGTTGCTGTTGCCTTGCCAGGTCTTCCCAGTTGACACATCGATGTACTGATCCGTATCCAGCATCGCGGGATCATACTCCACTTCGAGGAACTCGCAGAGCATCTTGGCGATGCGCTCTGGGTTTCTCACCAATTCCTCATAGGTCAGCACGCAGAGTCGTCCCGCAAAGAGCGGGTGGGACTGATAGTGGATGGTACACGCGACGTATTTGCGCCAGCATCTGGCGAACGAGGGAGCATGGGCGATCCGTCCCGGATCGGGCACGAGGCGGTTGGACGAGATGGCCGCCCTCGGATCGCGGAGCACAATGAGAAATCGCGCCTCTGGGAATGACCGGGCTAACGGGGCAAAGAACTCAATCGCCCAGTTCTCGTTGAATCCGACCCATGCCCGGTCCTGCGCCCGGCGCGCAGTCTGGATGATCTGCAGCGCCCTCCGAAACAGCTCAGCGTAGGTGTTCCCGCCGAGCGTCGCGAGATGCGGGACCAGGTAGGCCGAGGTCAACGCGGCCCGTGTCGTCACCGCCTCAAGACACCGGCTCCACTCCGCTTGGTCAACTGCGATCTCCACATCCGACGCCTGGATGCAGTCGAGCGCGCGGATCCCTTCCTCCCTGAAGTAGTAGTCGCTCAAGGCCGACTCGGGATCCAGCCAGGCCTGCACGTTTCGATCGGCCCGCTCACGGATGATCGCATTGCGCAGCGACCGAAAGAGTGGCAGATACGGATCGGCCGCCAAGCTGATCTGACGGTTGACATTCAAGAGCTGGACCAACAGGTTCGTTCCCCCTCGGGCGGTTCCCGTTGAGAAGAGCGGTCGTGGCATGCCTCACACCCCGTGGCGGCTGAGCGTTCGTTCTGAGGCGCATGATGAGGAACGCGACCGTCCCCACTTGAGGCTCTGCCGGAGATCGGCAAGTTTGTGCATCTGGATGAGATTCATGCGGTTGCCGGACTTCGGATATCCCACGGAGGTCACCAGGATCAGATCGTCATCCACCAGCTTCCCGAGCTCCCACAATTGCTTCAGGCACCTGGCGACGTGATCGGTGCTGGTGCGGGAAAAGGGAATCTCCACATAGATGCCTTCGGTTCCAGCGAGGAGGTTGAGACTCCTGGCGGTGGCACGATCGTGACTGACGGCCAGAATGGGTTGACGCGGCATGCACGCCGCCACCATCCGGGCCGCGTACCCCGACATGGTGATCGCCACGATCTTCGTCACCGGGGAGCGCCGACATAGCAGCACAATCGCATCTCGCATGGCCTGTGGAACGTTCTCAGGGCTGATCGGCTGTTGCTGGTCCAACACGGTTTGCAGATGCATTGAAACCGCGTCAGCCACCCGGCGCATCACTGCCACCGTTTCCGTTGGAAAATTCCCGATCGTCGTCTCGTCAGAGAGCATGATCGCGGATGCCCCATCGAGCACGGCATTGGTGATATCGCTGACCTCGGCCTGCGTGGGGTACGGATGCTCCACCATGGACTGGAGCATCTCGGTCGCCACAATCACCGGTTTGCCGGCCGCCTTGGCCACGCTCAAGATTCGCTTCTGGAACAGCGCCACGCGCTCCAGGCAGGTCTCCATCGACAGATCCCCGCGATCGATCATCACCGCATCGGAGACCGCAATCACCTCATCGAGATTTTCCATCGCGCGCCGGGTCTCGACTTTGGCCAGAATCCGTGGCGTACTTCCCCCAATGAACTCGCGCACGCTCTGGATCTCCTTCGCGGAGTTGACAAAACTGATCCCGACAAAATCCACCCCCCGCGCCCTGGCGAAGTCGATCATCTGGCGATCACGTTCCGTCAACGGCTGCTCCTCGTGACTCGCCGAGGGAAAATGGATTCCCTTGCCAGCCCGCAGGGTGCCTGAGGTTTCTGCACGACACCGGATCCGCGTATCGGACACCTCCGTCACCGAGAACCGGAGCGCTCCGCCGTCGGCCAACACCAGGTCGCCCATGCGGAGCTGCGAGTGCACGTCAGGGGTCGTGATCGGCACAGACCGCGCGGCGCTACCGTGCCGCTCCCCCGATGCCATCGTGACCGTCTCACCCGCCGTGATAGCCAGCTCGCCTTCCAGTGGTCCAATCCGCACCTTCCGCCCGGGGATGTCAAAGATGATCGGCACCTCTGGAGCGACCTCGCGCAGCAGCGCAATGCTCTGCGCATGCCACGCCAGATCGGCATGAGAGCCGTTGAGGCGGACCGCGTCCATCCCGGCTTCACGCATCGCCCGCAGCGCCGTCGGATTGTCCGTCTTCGGACCAATCGTCACGACAACCCGAACGCGGCTCATGCCTCTTCCTCCTCAATGAACACCGGCAGGCCGGCGAGACTCGCGACCACCTCCGGACGAATGAACTCAGCGTCCGACACGCCTCCATTCAACAACAGGCGACGGATCAACGTCCCGCTGATCTGGCGGACCGCCTGCGGAGCCGTGACGAGATGCGGGCACGACCGCTCCGTCACGATGCCCCGACAGATGGCACAGGCGAATGGCCCATGGCAGTACAGGATGCTGATGCCCAGCTCTGCTCCGAAGCGATGCAGCAGCGCATGGGCGTCGTAGGGACGGTAGTAGTTCCCCACCCCTGCATGGTCACGGCCGACGATGAACTGCGTACACCCGTAGTTGCGGCGGATGATCGCGTGGAAGAGCGCCTCCCGGGGCCCGGCGTACCGCATGGCCGTTGACAGCACTCCCAGCAGAACCCGGTCCCTCGGGAGGAACTGCTCGATCAGCGTGCGGTATCCCGCCAAGATGGCCATGGGGGTGTAATCTCCCTGTTTCTTGAACCCGACCACTGGCTGAATAAAGAGTCCATCAGCCTGCTCCAGCGCCAGCCGCTGGAGGTACTCATGGGCCCGGTGCGGCACATTACGAGTCTGAAACCCGACAATCGTCCGCCAGCCGCGCTGCGCAAACTCCCGCCGGGTCTGCTCGGGCGTCAGCTCATAGTCCGAGAACTCAAAGCGGATGCGCCGACTGAGGCGCACCGGACCACCCATAAAGACCTCGCCCATCCGGAGCCACTGGGCCACGCCAGGGTGCGCGGGATCCCGGGTGCCAAAGACCTTCTCCGCCACAACCTCCTTCTCACACGAATAGACGCTCTCCGGGGTGATGTCTCCGACAGGTTCCCCCGCGAACCGCAGCGTCACGTGTTGCGCGCCCTCCACGTGCGCCGCCTGCTCCCGGGTCAGGTCCAAGACCACTGGCAAGGGGAAGGGCGAGCCACCCGGAAGCCGCATCCGATCCACCACCGACACAAATTCCTCTTCCCTCATGAAGCCGCTCAACGGGGCAAACGCACCGATGGCAATCTTTTCGAGTTCAAGATATTGGCCTCGCGTGATCGTCAACTCCGCCATGTCAGCCGCCGTCCTGCTCCAAGACGCGCGCAAACCGCGGAATCGCTGCCATCACCCGCCGTGCCAGCACCTCCGGCGGTTCCGGAGCATCGGTGTTGATCATCAGATCAGGCGAGACAGGAGGGCGCCAGGGGATGTCTACCCCCACCAGGTGCGCGGCCTCGCCGGAGGCGGCCTTGGCATACAGGCCCTTCGGATCACGTCTCCTGACCGTCTCCAGAGCGCTCTCGAGGTACACTTCAAAATAGTCCTTCAGATGGCACCGGTTCCAGGTCAACAGGTCAGGATGGGCGTAGACGACCGCCACGATCACGACCAGGCCTTGCTCTGAGAGCATCTTGGTCAAACCCTGCAACCGCTTCACTTGGGTGATGCGGTCTTCCTCGCGATACGACAGATCGCTGCCGAATGCCGCCCGCACTTGGTCACCGTCCAGCACGACGAGCTCCGGGATGGACCACTTCGACAACCGGTAGATCGCGTGACACAACGTCGTCTTCCCTGACCCTGACAGGCCCGTCATCCAGATCACCATCGGACGACCTCACCACGGAGAGGCGCCGGTCGGCTGCACCAGCTTGTGGGCCTGCATGCGTGAGACGTAGTCGACCACCTCCTCAAAAGGCACATCGAGCGCATCCGCGATCTTCAGGACGGACACCCGACCATCCAACAGGCTGTAGACGATCTGCTGGTTGAGCGGATTGGCTAAGCAGCGTACCCCCTCACTCTTGCCTCCATACAGGTCAAATCGAGTCATCCAAAATGGCACCGGCTGCGTGAACGTGTAGACCTCATCCTGCTCTGCCACGCGTACGAGGTGGAGCGCGATCTCATAGGCACGGCAGAGGTCTGCCTCGACCAGACGATCCGGGGCGTCATGGCTCGTATGATATTCGGGGAAGGGATACTTCTGGAGCGACAGACAGGGAATACCCACCTGAACCGAATCGAACATCAACTCGTCATTGCCGTAGATGGGGCCGAAGAACGGGCTCGTACGGACCTCGGGAAACGCCCGCCGGACATCGGCCGCCAAGAAGTCCATGTACGTATTGCCCCGTCGGGTCGCCTTGAGATACCATTGATCCCCCCAGCCAACCGCCTCGCAGAACATCGCGCCCCGAATGGCCTTCACGCGCTCGGGCCCTGACGCAAGGTAGATCGCGGATCCGATCGTCTCGGGGAACATCAGCAGTTTGTACGTGTAGCGTCGGCGCGGGAGCCGGGAGAGCGTCCGCATCACCTCCATGAACACAACCAACCCGGAGAAGGAGTCATTCACCTGCCCGGGATGGCAGTAGTCGGCCAACAACGCGATCGTCTCCTCGTGTTCGCCTGGAAGGACAATTTCCCCCACCAGCATCGCCCCATCTTTCACCTCCGCATCGATCAACACGTCAAACGGGCCCTCGTCAAGCCCATCAAGCACCCGTTGGGGCAGCGCGATTCGCCACTCCTTGAGGCGATACCGTGCATCGGTCGCCAGCTTCGGGCTGTACGCAAACGCGTCCGGCTGCGTTGGCTCAGTCGCGACGTGCGCCACGAGCTGCTCCTTGGACAGCCGCGCCCGGACAGGCTGTGAATAGGGCGCGACAAACAGCGGATGGTCCTGGTAGGAGGCGATCATCCTCCCACGACGATCCTTCAGCCATGCCTCACGCACATCCCACTGTGGTGGGACGACCCACGTTCCGTGGTCCTCACCGGTTCGAAATCGATGACGAAGAACAGGAAGCTCGGTCGCCTGCTCCACACCATCTAAGATTGACGGGATATCGGCGCTGACAATCGTTCGATTCTTCAGGTAATGCTCTTCGATGAACGCATGGACCCGGGCCACGTCAATGCCGCGATCACCGTCGCTCGCAGGCCGTTTCCGGGCCGCGCTCCGCTCCATCGTCACTGGCATCTCTCGCATGATCTCCCCCATCAACTCCTTGCGCTCACTGGCACGTCCTGCGCCTTCTGCCGATGTGCGCCAGCCGCCAGCGGTGATGCCTGGCCACCGCCGCGCCAGCGCTGATCGTCAAGGGCCGCTTGGCGCTCTGCATCTCACCAGGGATCAGATGGACACCGGTGCCATCGCTTGAGGCGCCTTGATGCGACGCCGGGCTGTCATGCGTTTGGCCTCGCCTGCTTCGGTGTGTCGTATGAGATAGTCCTCACGCAACAAACCCATCAGGACCTTGTCGTGATAGGCACCGTCCCGATAGAGGTGACTGCGTTGGCGGCCTTCGACCGAAAACCCCAGCCGTTTGAACAAGCCCAAACACGCGACATGTTCCCCATAGGCGCCGGCTGTGACTTTGTTGAGGCCAAGCTGGGTAAACGCGTGCTTCAGCACAAGCTCCATGGCTTCGCGGGCGTAGCCCTTGCCTCGATACTGGCGATCCCCAATCAGAATGCCGAGTGATCCGCACCGATGCACCCATTGGATCGGACCGAGCTTGATGTTGCCGATGTGCTTGTCGGTCTTGCGATCCACGATCGCCAGCCACACACTCTCCATCTGGTTGGCCTGGAGCGCTTCCTCGAGGGACTTGCGCGTCATCGGAAACCGGCCGGTGTCCAGAAACCGCGCGGTCTCCTGATCGTTCAGCCACCCGAGATACGGCCCATCGAGATCTGAAGGGATGACCGCCCGCAGATACGCCTTGGCGCCGACCAAGAATGGCTGTTGCATCAGTGGGCGCTCCCGTGCGCGAGAAGTGCCGCATGATGGCTCCGGCGCGGATGACGATGGCCTAAGGCCAGAATCCGGCTCATCGCCTCGATGACGTCCTCGACATCGTGATCGCTCATCCCGTGAAACAACGGCAGGCTGATCAGTTGGCGAAACGCCCCCTCGGCTACCGGATAGTCGCCTGCTTGAAAGCCGAAGCGCTCGCGATAATAGGGATGCCGGGTCAACGGGATGTAATGGACCGAGGTGGCGATGTGCCCCTGGCGCAGGCGCCTGACCAGCTCATCGCGCGTCAGCCCTATGGCTGAGGCCTCAACGCGAATCGGATAGAGATGCCAGGCCGGCACCACGTCTGGCTTCACGCATGGCGTGCGAATGCCGGGGAGCGCGCTGAAGGCTTCGGTGTAGCGCTCAGCGATTGTCCGTCGGCGCGCAAGATTCTGCGCCAGGCGAACCAGCTGCGAGCGCCCAAGCGCGCAGAGGATATCAGGCATTCGATAGTTATAGCCCAGCTCGATGATTTCGTAGTACCACGGCCGCCGGACTTGATCGCGAGCAGACCGCACGACCCCATGATTGCGGAAGCGCTGAAGCCGTTTGGCCAATGTGGCGTCGTTGGTCACCGCCATTCCGCCTTCTCCTGTGGTAATCTGTTTCACCGGATGGAAACTGAAGACCGTGATGTCACTCAAGGAACCCACGCGCCTCCCACGGTATTCCGCTCCCAGCGCATGGCAGGCGTCCTCGATGACCAGCAGCCCATGGCGCTTGGCCAGCGCGTGGATGGCATCCACGTCTGCTGGATGCCCGCCATAGTCCATCGGGATGACCACCTTGGTCTTCCGGGTGATCCGCCCCTTGATCGCCTGGGGATCAATCGTCAGGGTTGCATCGTCGACATCCGCAAAGACGGGCCGAGCACCGACAAACAGCACACAGTTGGCCGTCGCGCAAAATGTCAACGGGGTCGTGATGCCTTCATCGCCAGGACCCACGCCGGCCGCCGCGACCGCCGCGTGCAGCGCCGCTGTGCCTGACGTAAACGCCACCGCATACCTGGCACCCACGTAGGCACCCACCTCGGCTTCGAAGCGCTCGACCTCAGGTCCTGTCGTGAGCCACTCGGAACGCAGCACACGAACGACCGCCTCGATGTCGGCCCCCTCCACCACCTGGTGGGCATAGGGCAGCACGCGCTGCTCACCTACAGCGGATCGTCGGTCAGGAGGAGCAGCGACGGGTGTCGTCATGTGTGGTGACGTGGTCATCTGACAACGGACTTAACAAGTCCTGCAAGGTCTCCCGGCTCAGTCGTAGGGTATTGGTATCACTGGCATAGCGGAATCCTTTCGGCACGGATTTGCCCTCTGACCAATTTTCCATCGACCACCACGAATGCCCCGGGAGGATCGCGTACATATCCTCCAGCTCGATCGTATGGCGGGCCTCATCCTCAGACACGAGGACTTCATGCATCTTCTCGCCGGGCCGAATCCCGATGTGCTCCACCTGGCATTCCGGGGCGATCGCCTTGAAGAGATCCACAATGCTCATGCTGGGAATTTTCGGCACAAAGATCTCGCCCCCATGCAGCTTCCCAAGGCACTTGATCACGAATCTGACCCCTTGTTCCGGCGTCAGCCAGAACCGGGTCATCTCCGGATGGGTAATGGTAATCCGGCCATTGCGCCGCTGTTCCAGCACCGTGGGGATGACGCTCCCCCGGCTTCCAACGACATTGCCGTAGCGCGCGCAGGAGAAACGCGTCCCGTCCTTACCGGCGTACGCGTTGCCCTGGACGAAGAGCTTCTCCGCGCAGAGCTTCGTTGCCCCATAGAGGTTCACTGGATTGACGGCCTTGTCGGAGCTGATGGCGATGACCTGTTTCACCTTGCAGTCAATGGCGGCGTCGATCACGTGCTTTGCGCCCATGATGTTCGTCAAGACCGCCTCAAAGGGGTTGTATTCGCAGGCGGGCACCTGCTTCAGCGCCGCCGCGTGCACGACGATCTCGACCCCGTTCATCGCGCGTCGGAGCCGGTCCACATCGCGGACATCGCCGAGGAAATAGCGGACCCGCGAGCCCGGCGTCTGGTCACTGAAGCGCTGGCGCATCTCATGCTGCTTGAGCTCATCCCGGCTGAAGACAATGAGCTTTTTCGGGTGATAATCGTTCAAGATGACCTCGACGAACTTCTGGCCAAATGAGCCTGTCCCACCGGTGACCAAAATGACCTTTTCGTCCAACATCAGTTCACCCCTCTGGTTCTGCTGTGATAAGCGAGACCTCGCGCCCCGGCGACCTCCTGCGTCTTGTGCGTTTGCCGTCGCGCGCAGCCAACATCTCCTTCACGTGCGTGCACACGTCGTCGACATCAGGTTCTGTCAGCGCATACGCTGATGGAAGGCAAATCCCGTAAGGGGCAATGGCATACGCCACGGGGTTGACCTGAGCCATGGACTTGCCCTGGCAGTACCGAACGTACGGGGGCATAGAGCTAATCGGATAAAAGAAGGGTCGTCCAGCAACGCCCCGGGCAGCCAAGTGCTTGACCATGGCTTCTTTGGTCAACCCGTAGCGTGGGCTCACGATGGCTGTCGTGATCCAGAACGTACTGCGGGTTCCAGGCGCTTCCGTATTGAACTGGAGGCCCTCGACGCTTTTGAGGCGCTGCTGATACCAGAAAAAGAGCTGTCGCCGTTTGGCGATGAGCTCATCGATGCGACTGAGTTGGGCCAGACCCAGTGCCGCCTGGACGTTCGTAAACTTGTACTTGTGGCCCAGCTCGTAGGACCAAAAGCGTCGCGAGCGCGCTCCGCGCATCAGCAAGCCGTGGTGCGCAAGACCCTTGCAGCGCTGGTGCAGTCGTCGGTCGTTGGTGACAAGCATACCCCCCTCGCCGGTCGTCAGCAGTTTCGTGCCATTGAAGCTGAAGACTCCGATGGTCCCAAAGGTGCCCGCTTTGCGCCCGCCGTATTCGCTCCCGATCGACTCGGCGGCATCATCGATCACCGGAACCCGGTGACGGTTGGCAATCGCCACGATGGCGTCCATGTCTGGAAGATTGCCCAGCAATCCAACGGAAACAATCGCCTTGGTTCGCTTGGTGATCGCCCGCTCGAGCGCCTCCGGCGCGAGGCACCAACTGGTACGGTCGATGTCGACAAAGACAGGCTGAGCGCCCACGTAACACGCGGGTGCGGCCGAGGCCACCCACGTGATGTCGGGGACGATCACTTCATCGCCCGGACCGATGTTCAGCGCCAACATGGCCAGGTGGATCGCCCCGGTGCAACTGCTGGTGGCCAGCGCGTACTTCATGCCCGTGTACGCGGCAAAGCGCTGCTCGAACTCGTCGATGTACCGGGTCATCTGCCCATACCAGCCATCTCGCGCCGCTTCAGCGACCCAGCGAACCTCCAGGTCGGTCATCCATGGCCCATTGGCTGGAATGGGTGACCCGCGTAGGCTGCGCATTTCACGACAGGGTTCGAGGACCGACAAGGTCATGACTGGCTGATGCACACCTCACGCCCGCGAACGCCGCATCTTGCCACAGAGGGGCCGGTGGCGTCTGGACCGCGTGATAGATCTGCATGAAATCATCGTGATAGGGTGAGGACGGATGCAGCAAGGCCGGCAATGACAGCTCATCCCGCCACCGCTGCACTGCCGCGCGCAACCTGCGCCACGCCTGTCGGACACCCGGCATCTGCGCGGCGAGCGCCCGGAACCTTATCGCGGCCTGAGGAGCGGCCTCCGGGCGAGTCCGGTATCGCTGCCACGACCGCGTCAACCCTTGCGCAAGATACGGCCAAAACGCCTCCGTGACCACGCGGGAGGCCTCCTCATGGGTGAGGCCGTCCTGACGCATGAGGCCGTCGACGACCCGATCACGGAACACCTGGTATGAAGGCCACCAGTCGGGGTCCGTCACCCATTCGTAGAGGTTCATCTGCCGGTACATACCGGCATGGGCGTTCCGCACAAGGTAGAGGCAATCGAGGGTTTTGACCTTCCCCTGGATGGCGGCGACGCCATGCGGAATGAGATCATCAAAGATGAATCCCTGCCGCGCTCCGGCCATCTGCCCATACCCGCCCACCAACTCCAGGAAGTGTGGCGTTCGGCGAAGAGCGGTATGCAGGGAACGCAGGTTCGCGAAATGATCCTGCAGTCGCTGCGTCGCCGTCTCGCCTTCCAACGTCGCGTGGGGATACCGTCTGGCGCTCCCAATCGCTCCAAAGGACCCAGCGCCTTCCACTTGGAACAACATCGCCAAGCCGTGGGCGGCCGCGTAGTCCGGATGATCCTCGAGAAAGGCCACGCACCGGTCAAGACCGCGCGTACAGAGAAAATCGTCATCGCTGACCCACGTGCAGTAGGGGGTGGTCGCGCGCCGGCTCAGGGCCTCGAGACATTGGATGACATTCCATCCGGGTTGGGACGCATACTGGACCTGCAGACCGTCCTGAAACGACTCGGCGATCCGCCGGGTGGCCTCCGCGTGGGTGAGGTCGCTGGAATCGCCGATCAAGACCTGGTGCCGGTAACCGGTCTGTGCATAGTACTGGAGCAGGCGTGCGACAAACCCTGGTCGATTCTTGGTCGGAATACACAGCGTGATCATGGTGCCCATGCTGCCGTTCTCACCGCGCGATAGACCTGCAGAAAATCGCCGCGGTGGGGCGAGGCTGGCCTCAACAGCCCAGGAACGGAGATCGGGTTCCCGTCCGGCGGCACGCCCATCCAACGCAGCCACTGCGACACCTGGCGCACACCAGGCAGCCGGCGCACGGCAGCACGGAGGCGGACACCGGATGGCTTCACACTATATCGATCCTGCCACGCGCTGCTGAGCCCCTTGGCGCATTGGGACCAGACGGCTCGCTTGACCAGCTCGCGAGCCTCACTCATGCTGATTCCATCCTGAGCTGCCAACGCCTGGCTCACTGAGGTGCGAAAGGCCTGGTATCGCTTGGGAAAGTCCTCACTGCTCATCCAATCGAAGCAATCGAAGCGCTCCTGGAGATCGCGGGAGGCCTGTCCGCCGTGCACTTGCCGCGCGATGTAGAGGCCATCAAGCGCCTTCGCCTTGCCCTGAACGAGTGCCAAGAACGCCAGGGCCCGTTCTGCCCAGTAATAGCCGAATCCATGCGCAACGCATTGTGCCACGTTCCGGCGTAGAGACGCGGTGCGCTGAACCGAGTGAAACAGAGAACATCCCTGGGCCATGAAGCGCAGCAGACGGGCCGATGCCGTCTCCTCCGTGTACGACCGCTGAGGGAGCGGCCCCATCTGCATCAGCACGTGGTGGCGCTTGACGACTGCCACCTCAAAGAGCCCACCGGTCCCATGGGCGAGGCTGAAGTCCTGATGGTCCTCCAGAAAGCGCACCGCCCGGCCCAACGATCGCGGGACCATCAGATCATCATCGCCCCAGAAGACGACATAGGGGGTGGTGACCCTCTGCAATCCTTCGGAGAGCTTCGGCATCGGCATCAGATGCGGGTCATACCTCGCATACACGATATTGGGCGAACGACTCAGCGCCTGCGGTTCTCGGTCTGCGAAAGGCTCCTGGCTTGAATCCAAAACGTGCAGTGGAAACGGAGCGCCGCACGCGCTGTAATAGTTCAAGAGTCTCGCCAGAAACTGAGGCCGATTGCACGTCGGCACAAGGATTGTGAGGGGGTCCGCTTCCTGCCGATCCCCTGGGATGCCGTCTGCCATGGTCGCTCCGCCTTCCTCTGAGGTGATCACCGACGGTCCGAGAGTTTGCCGATTCGAACCGAGTCGACATACCGCCCATTCACCCGGAAGTGGTCCTTGAACACGCCCTCGATGGTGAACCCCGCTTTGGCGAAGAGCCGCGCCGATGCCGTATTCACGGCATAGTAATCCGCAAAGATCCGGTGCAGCCCAAGGTCGTGAAAGACATACTCCGCCACACCGTTGATGGCCTCTGTGGCGTAGCCCTTGGACCACTCGGACTTGTCAAATACCATCAGGGCCAATTCGACATGCTGATCAACTCGGCTGAAGTGAAAGAGCCGGACATTGCCGATATGCTTCGGTGGCTCCTTGAGAAACACCCCAAGCAACAGCGAGACGCCCTCGACGTTGCACCGTGTCACATAGTCTACTACCCGCGCTCGATCCCACCGGCCATGCCTCGCTCCTGTCCACTGAACGACTTCAGGATCGTTCAAGGCGTCGATGTAGGCTGGCGTGATGTCCGTAACCGTCACCGGCCTCAAGGTCAGGCGCTCAGTCATCAGTGACTTCATCGCGTGCTCTGAACGCTGCTCTGTGCTGAACCGCATCCGCCAGAACCACAGCCAGATCGCTGCCCGCCCGTTAGCCCCGTTGGGTCTCTTTCCCCACCCCGGTCGGCACCGCCCCGGAGGCCTCCCGCTGTCCTTCAGGAATATACTGCAGGTAGTTGATCAGAGAGAGCCGGCTGGTCCCATAGGTCCGACCCTCGATGTTGGTCCACACGAGCGACTCCCGGATCTCGAGCAGTTGGTCACACTGCTTGCAATAGTCCACCGAGTCGAAGTCACCAGCAAGATGCGCTGCACGCAGGGCGCGCATCTTCTCGCCATTCACCACCTCGAGTAGCGGCGTATCCTCCGTATGCCCCATCACCGCCTTGGAATCCATCCCCAGCACGTAGGGACAGGGCACAACCGCCCCGTGCTTCCTGCCGAGCCCGCCCGCCCGTATCTCCACCACAGGCGCCAGGGGGCGTCCGCACGAGCGACGACGGCTCTCTCGGAAGATCTGATCCCGCTTGACCCCGTCATTCCCGTATTGTCCGGCCCAATTGTGCGTGAGCCAGACCTCGGCCTTCACCCCAAGGTAGTGCACCCAATTCTTGAGATACAACGCCGTTTCCTCATCACGGCGGTCGTAATCGTGGATCAGGTGGTTGGTCTGGAGCAACGTCCGGTATCCCTTCTCCTTGAGGATCTCGACACACGTTTTGAGATTCGCCCGCACCTCGTCAAAGGCATCCACCGACATCCATTTGGCGTAGCTCTCGCGGTCCCAACCCTGGCAGGAGACTTTGCAGACGCTCAGGCCCGCCTGACAGAGACGCTCAAAGCGCTCCGGGGTCAGGCGTGTCCCATTGGTATAGATCAGGCTCGCAATCCCTCGTTCGGTCAAGTAGGCGATCGCATCCTCCAACCCGGTGTGCAGCAACGGCTCCCCGCTTCCGCTTAAGGTGACGTGCTTCAGGCCGAGGGGGACGGCTTGGTCAATAATCTTGCGGAATTCCTCAAGGGGGAGCCTTGAGAGAAAGTCCGTCTCTCGGCCCGTGGACTGCGGGCACATCGGACATCGCAGGTTGCAGCCGCCGGCCATCTCCAGGTTGATCTGCCGGATTTCGGTGATCCGATCACCCTGCGTCATCGCTCCTCCGCTTGGTACGCGGGGCTGACGATCTTGGATTCCTCTCGAAACGCGGCAATCGCGACCCCGAAGTCCGCCTGTGAGAACACGGGATAGCCCACCACTAATGCGGTGGCCCCGGCTCCGATCAACCGATCCCGTGTTTCCCGCGACACGGCCCCATCTGCTTGCACAATCTGACGGGTTCCTTGACGCGCAATCGCCTCCGTGATCTCGGTCAGGTTACGCAGCCCCGCCTCAGCGAAGATCCCGGCTTTGCCCGGGACGACCGTCATCACGTTCACGCAGTCGCAGCAATCCAGGTACGGCGCCAGCGCCGTCGCTGGCGTACCCGGCGCAATGGCCAGGCCACCCTCGCGCCCTCGACCATGGATGCGCTCCAGCAGCAAACGGGGATCATGAGCGGTTTCCACATGCACCAGCACACAATCCGCACCTGCGTCGAGATACTGGCCCACGCAGGCGTCGGGATCGGTGACCAACAGGTGCACTTCGAACGACAGGCGCGAGGACTTCCGCAACCCGCGGATGAGCAGCGGGCCGAAGCAGATCTCCGGGACAAAGTGGCCGTCCATCATATCGAAATGCACCGCATCGATGCCGGCTTGTTCAAGTTGCGCAAGCTGCTCGGCCAGATGCCCCACATCCGCTGAGCGCATTGCCGCTTTGATGAGCAGCCGTCCACTCATGCCGCTGCGACCGCAGTGTGGGCTGCCGATATTTCGCGCGCCATGTCCGCTAATCCCTCATCCAACGACATCAGGCTGGTGCGCCTCAGCGTCGCTTGGGCCTTGTCGAGACGGAACCCTGAGGACAGGGGGCGCGGTCCCCGCTGACCTAGCTCCTCCGTCGACACCCCCTGGATCAGGTCGCGCTGCAACCCAAAGGTGTTGACGACGCGCACGGCCCACTCATACTTCGAGCAGCGCGTGGTTCCCGCAAGGTGGAACACCCCCGCAGCGCCTCGCTCCACGAGCTCGAGAAGCGCTTCGGCAACATTCGGAGCATAGGTGATGTTGCCCACCTGATCATAGGGGACGCGCATCGTGAGGCTCCTCCGATCATTCTCCAGAAGCTGCATGACAAAATTCTTGGTGACCGACTGCGGTGTCCAGCTAAACACACACGACGTCCTCACCACGAGGTTCTCAGGCCACCGTTCCAAGACGTAGCGCTCCGCCTCAAGCTTGGCCTTGCCCAGTTGGGAGATCGGTGCTGGCTGATTGTCTTCCG
>Ga0114945_10000345_pt1 | contig 29822 bp, 31 predicted proteins | sample OV2TP3_FD_87194 | JGI IMG/M metagenome (GOLD analysis project Ga0114945, IMG submission 87194) | Hot spring microbial communities from Beatty, Nevada to study Microbial Dark Matter (Phase II) - OV2 TP3 | ecosystem: Environmental > Aquatic > Thermal springs > Hot (42-90C) | place: USA: Beatty... | reverse complement strand
CCCCGCCGGGTGAAATCAGTCCGCGAACATGACCCCGCATCGCTGACCGACCCCCACGTAGCGTTTCCCCAGTCCCGCCGACCCCTCTCAGGGGTCCCGAGGGGCGGGGTCCCGAAACGGCTGCAAGCGCCGCGCGCGTCTTGTGAGCCCGCACCCGGCACGCTATACTCGGGCCACCGTGTTCCTCGGGCTCCTCGCCGCGCTCGGCTTCGTCGGGGGGTGTTTCTCGGGCCTGCTCGGGATCGGCGGCGGGATCGTCATGGTGCCCCTCCTCCTCTTCGCGCCGCCCGCCCTCGGCTTCCCGGCGCTCGACATGCGCCAGGTGGCCGGGATGACGCTCGTCCAGGTGTTCGTGGCGGCGCTCCTGGGGTACCTCGTTCACCGGCGGGCCCGCGCCACCGCGCGGGACGTCGTCCTCTGGATGGGGGCGAGCATGGTCCTGGGGACGGGCGCGGGCAGCCTCGCGTCGGGGTACGTCGAGCTGGCGGTGCTCGAGGGGGTCTTCGCGGCGCTCGCGCTGATCGCCGCCCCGGTCCTCTTCCTCGACCCACCGGCGGACGAGGTCGGCGACGGTGTGCCCCGGGGGTTCTCCCGGGGACTCGCCGCCGGCTCTGCCCTGGCGATCGGGTTCCTGTCCGGACTCGTCGGGATCGGGGGGGCGTTCCTGGTCATCCCGGTGATGATCTACGGGCTCGGTGTCCCGACCCGGGTCGCCATCGGGAGCTCGCTCGGCGTCCTGACCCTGGCCGCGCTGGCGGGCGCCCTCGTGAAGCTCGGGAGCGGCCAGGCGCCGCTGCTCTGGACGGCGCTCCTCTGCGCGGGCACGGTACCCGGGTCGTGGGCGGGGGCGCGCGTGAGCCGGCGCGTGCCTGCCCGGGGCCTCCGGCTCTCGCTGGCCGTCCTCGTGGTCCTGACGGCGCTGCGGATGCTCTTCGGCCTGCGCGCGGGCTGGCAGGTCGCCCGCTGAAGACGGCGGATCCCCGGTGACGCCCGCGATCGAGTTCCGCCGGGTCAACAAGTGGTTCGGCAAGCTCCACGTGCTGCGCGATGTGTCCCTGCGGGTCGAGTTCGGGGAGGTGGTCGTCGTCTGCGGGCCGTCGGGGTCGGGAAAGAGCACGCTGATCCGCTGCGTGAACCGTCTGGAGGCGATCCAGTCCGGGGAAGTGGTCGTCCTCGGCCAGCCACTGGGCCAGCCGGGCGTCAGCTTCACGCAGCTCCGCTCCGAGGTCGGGATGGTCTTCCAGGCCTTCAACCTCTACCCGCACATGACGGCGCTGGAGAACATCGTCCTGGCGCCCGTCAAGGTGAAGGGGCTGGCCCGTGCCGAGGCCGAGAAGATCGCCACGGCGCTGCTCGAGCGGGTGGGGATCCCCGAGAAGGCCGGCGCCTATCCCGCGCATCTCTCCGGCGGCCAGCAGCAGCGGGTGGCGATCGCCCGCGCCCTGGCGATGCAGCCGAAGATCATGCTGTTCGACGAACCCACCTCGGCGCTCGACCCGGAGATGATCAACGAGGTCCTCGAGGTGATGACGGACCTGGCCCGCGAGGGGATGACGATGGTCGTCGTGACCCACGAGATGGGGTTCGCGAAGCGGGTGTCCCATCGGATCGTGTTCATGGACGAGGGGCAGGTGATCGAGGAAGGGACCCCGGCGACGTTCTTCGCCGCCCCCCGGTCCGAGCGGACGAAGCTCTTCCTGTCGAAAATCCTCTCCCACTAACCTCAAAGGAGGCGCGCGATGCGAAAGTCCGTGTGCGTCACCCTGGCGCTCGCGATGGTGCTCGTCGCGGCGGCGCCGGCCCTGGCCGAGACCGTCCTGGAGAAGATCTCCCGGACGGGCATGCTCACCGCCGGGACCCGTACCGCCTCGATCCCCTTCGCCTACATCGACGACAAGAACCAGTGGATCGGCTTCTCCGTCGACTTCCTCGAGGCCGTTCGGGCCCGACTGGAAAAGAGGCTGAACAAGCCGATCAAGCTCGACAAGAAGGAGGTCACCCCGGCGACCCGGATCGCCCTCGTCGCCAACCGCACGATCGACGTCGAGTGCGGCTCCACGACCTTCACGCGCGGCCGCGACGAGACCGTGGACTTCAGCATCAACTTCTTCTTCACCGGCTCCCAGCTCCTCGTGAAGAAGGGGAGCGGCATCAGGACGCTGGGGGACGTCGCCGGCAAGCGCGTCGGGGCGACGCAGGGGACGACCAACGAGAAGGCGCTCCGAGTTTCGGCGCCGCGGGCCGACATCGTGACCTTCCAGGACCACGCGGCCGGCTTCCTCGCCCTGGAGCAGGGGAAGATCGTCGCGTACGTGACCGACGGGATCCTGCTGGCCGGGCTCGCCGCCAAGGCCAAGAGCCCCAAAGACTACGAGGTGGTGGGGGACTTCTTCTCGAAGGACCCCTACTCCTGCATCGTGCCCGAGAACGACTCGAAGTGGCGCGACTTCGTGAACCACACGCTCATGGAGCTGATCGACAGCGGGGCCTACTTCGACATGTACGAGAAGTGGTTCGGCGAGAAGGGCGTCGTGTCGTACCCGATGAGCCCCCAGGTCCGCAGCTACATGATCATGCAGTCGATGCCGGAGTAGCGCCCCTCACCGCGAGGCCGGGGCCCGCCGCCGGACCCCGGCCGCTCCGACATGCTCCTCGCGGGGATCCTGGGTCTCCAGTACGAGTTCCGGTGGGGCGTCCTCTGGGAGAGCCCCTACGGGTACTGGCTTCTCCAGGGGCTGAAGAACACGCTCGTCCTCTCCCTGCTCGGCTGGGTCATCGCCCTCGCCCTCGGCATCACCCTCGGAATCCTGCGCACGGCCCCGTGGCGCGCCGCGCGGGCGGTCGCGACCGCCTACGTCGAGTTCTTCCGGAACACGCCGCTGCTCGTCCAGCTCTTCTTCTGGTACTTCGCGGTCCCCCAGATCCTGCCGGCCGGGGCGATCCGGGACGCCGTGAACAGCCTGAATTTCGACACCCCCCTGCTCAGGGTCAACTACGAGTTCCTCGCGGCGCTCGTCGGCCTCGGCATGTACACCGCCGCCCGGGTGGGGGAGACGGTCCGGGCGGGGATCCAGGCCATCCCCCGGCAGCAGACAGAGGCGGCCCTCTCCACGGGGCTGAGCATCGGTCAAGTCTACCGTCACGTCCTGATCCCTGTCGGCTTTCGGATCGTCATCCCGCCCATGACGACCGAGTTCCTGACGATCTTCAAGAACTCCTCGATCGCGATCACGATCGGCTTCGCCGAGATCACCTTCCAGACACAGCAGGTCAACTCGTACACGTTCAAGGGGCTCGAGGCGATCACCGCCGCGACCCTCATCTACCTCGCCATCTCCCTGACGATCGCCGTGTGCATGAATCAGGTCGAGCGCCGGTACGCCATCCCCGGCCTCATCGCGCGGGGAGCCACGCGCGAGTGATGGACCTCGACTGGTCGATCATCACCAAGAACTGGGTGCTGCTCCTCTCGGGGTTCGGCAACACCCTGAAGCTGGCGGGGCTGGCGATCGGCTTCTCGTTCCTCCTGGGAGTCATCGCGGGCGCCCTCCGGCTCGCCCGGAGCCCGTTCCTCCACTACCCCGCCGTTCTCTACATCGAGTTCATCCGCGGCGTCCCGCTGATCACCGTCATCTTCTGGTTTTACTTCGTCTCCCCGATCATCGCCGGGCGCCCCCTCGACAACTTCACGAGCGCGCTCATCGCCTTCATCGTCTTCGAGGGGGCGTACCTCGCCGAGATCGTGCGGGCCGGCATCCAGTCGGTGCCGGTCGGCCAGGTGCAGGCCGCCGTCTCCACCGGCCTCACCCAGGGCCAGACGATTCGCCACGTCGTCCTGCCACAGGCGATCCGGAACATGATCCCGGCCCTGGTCACCCGCTTCATCGTGCTCTTCATGGACACCTCGCTCGCCTACATCATCGGCTACCGGGAGCTCACGCGGGTGGCGCGGATCATCGCGGAGCGCGAGTTCCGGGCGTTCGAGGTCTTCACCTTCATCGCGGTCGTCTACTTCGTCTGCACGTACGCGATGTCCCTGGTCGCGCGGCGGCTGGAGGCCCGGATGACGCACGCGTGACGCGCTCGCGCCCCCCGCGTCGGGGCGCGAAACTTGACTTCCCGTCGTCCCGGATGCTACGGTGCGACTAGCGATGTGGAGCTGGGTCGGGTTGGGCTGGCTGAGACGCGGCGCCCCGGCCGCGCTCGGCCTCGTCGCCCTCGCCGGCTGCGCCACCTCGGGCTCGGTCGAGAAGCTCGAGGCCGAGACCCGCGCCAACCGCGCGCAGCTCACGCAGATCGCGCGCGGGACGGACGAGCTCCGGAAAGAGCTCGCCGAGCTGCGCGCGCAGATCGAGGCGGTCCGCCAGGAGGTGGGCGCCGTCGTCCGCGAGGAGGCGGCGCGGCGGCAGGAGGCGCTCGACGGCCTGGGCAAGCGCCTCGCCGCGACGGAGAAGCGGGCCGAGGCGCTGGCCGGGGCGATCCGGGGCGTCGAGATGTCGGTCGGTGGGCTGTCCGACCAGGTGGCGCGGCTGGAGGCGACCCCGGGCCCTCCCCAGCCGCGGGGTCGCCGTGATGCACGGGCCGCGCGGGGTGGGGGGCGCGTCCCCGTGCCCGCGGTGCCGCCCGAGGAGCTCTTCGGGCGGGCGCTTGAGAGCTTCAAGAGCGGCGACCTGGGTCAGGCCATCCTCGACTTCGAGGAGTTCCTCGCGAAGCACCCCACGCACGCCCTCGCCGGCGCGGCGCAGTTCTGGATCGGGGAGGCGTACTACACCGCGCGCGACTACCAGCACGCGATCGCCGAGTACAAGAAGGCCGTGGACATCGCGCCGAAGGGGGAGAAGACGCCGGAGGCCCTGCTCAAGACGGGGCTCGCCTACCGCGCGCTCAGGCGTTCCGACCGCGCGCGCGAGGCCTGGACGCAGCTCGTGCGCGACTTCCCCCAGAGCGAGGCGGCACAGAAGGCCCGCGCCGCATTGCGCGAGGTGACACCCGCCGTGAAGCCCGCCACGGCGGGGCCGAGCGCCTCCGGCCAGAGGTAGCGCGGCCGTCGACGCCGTGCGGCCGGCCGCCGGAGCGCGGCCCGTTTCCTTGACGCGCCTCGCCCCCCCGGATACACTGGCGCCCTGTTTTTCGGCCGGCGCGGTGCCGCCACGCTTGGCGCCGGGTGTATGGTGGAGGGCATGGACGATCGGTGGGCCTGGGTCGCTCTCGCGCTGGTGCGCGGCGTGGGCTCGAACGCGCAGCGCTACCACGATCTGCTCGGCGTCGGGCCACCGGCCGAGCTCCTGCGTGCCTCGCGGGCGGCGTTGACGAGCGCGGTCGGCGACGCGCTGGCGAGCGCCGTCACGGAGCTCGACGCGCGCGCGGTCGCGGCCCGCCAGCGCGCGGCGGCCGAGCGGTGCGGGGCGCGGCTCCTGACGCTCGAGGACGCGGACTACCCGGCGGCCCTCAAGCCGATCCCGCTGCCACCCCCGTTCCTCGTCGTGCGGGGCCGCCTCGCGCGGGAGGACGGGCTCGCCGTCGCGGTGGTCGGGTCCCGCCGGCCGACGCCCTACGGGCTCCGGACCGCGGAGCGGCTCGCCGGCGACCTCGCCGCCCGCGGGGTGACCATCGTGAGCGGCTTCGCGCGCGGGGTGGACACCGCCGCGCACCGCGGGGCCCTCGCGGCGGGCGGTCGCACGGTCGCCGTGCTCGGCTCCGGCGTGGACGTGGTCTACCCGCCGGAGAACCGCGCGCGGGTGCCGGAGGTCGAGCGCGCCGGGGCCCTCGTCTCCCAGTTCCCGATGGGAACGCCGCCCCTCCCGCTGCACTTCCCGATCCGGAACCGCCTCATCGCCGGGCTCGCGCTGGGAACGGTCGTGGTCGAGGCCGCCGAGCGGAGCGGGGCGCTCATCACGGCCCGACACGCGGCGGAGCTGGGGCGGGAGGTCTACGCCGTGCCGGGGAACGTGTCGTCGCCGACGAGCGAGGGGGCGAACCGCCTGATCCAGGACGGCGCCAAGCTCGTGCGGGACTGGGAGGACGTCGTGGCGGAGTGGCCGGCGGTGTGGCGGCAGGCGCTGCGCCCGATCGCCGTGGCGCCGGCGGCGGCGGGGCCCGACGGCTCCGAAGGGCGCCTCCTCGCGCTCCTCGGGGACGACCCCGTGACGATCGATGCCTTGATCGAGGGCGCCCGACTGCCGGTCGGCGACGTGGCGGCGTCGCTCACCACCCTCGAGCTGAAGGGGCTGGTGCGCCAGCTCCCGGGCCAGCGCTACGTGAGGGGGTAGGCGGTGGCGCGCCGGTCCCTCGTCGTCGTCGAATCGCCCACGAAGGTCAAGAGCATCCAGAAGTACCTGGACCGGAGCTTCGTGGTGAAGGCGTCGCTCGGGCACGTCAAGGACCTCCCCTCGAGCAAGCTCGGGGTGGACGTCGAGAAGAACTTCAAGCCCCACTACGTCACCCTCAAGACCAAGGCGAAGGTCCTGCAGGAGCTGAAGAAGGCCGCCTCCGGCGTGCAGGCGCTCTACGTCGCGACCGATCCCGACCGCGAGGGTGAGGCGATCGGCTGGCACGTGGCGCAGGAGCTCGGGATCCCGGCCGACCACGTCCACCGGGTCCTCTTCAACGAGATCACCGAGCGCGCCGTCCGGGCGGCCTTCCGGGAGCCCGGCAAGATCGACCTCCGCAAGGTGGACGCGCAGCAGGCCCGGCGCGTGCTGGATCGCCTGGTGGGCTACAAGATCAGCCCGCTCCTGTGGCAGCGCGTCCGCCGCGGGCTCTCGGCGGGTCGCGTCCAGTCGGTCGCGGTCCGCCTCGTCTGCGAGCGCGAGCGCGCGATCCGCGACTTCGTCTCGCAGGAGTACTGGAGCCTCCGGGCGTGGCTCGCGGCGGCGAACCCGCCCGAGTTCGCCGCGACCCTCCGCGAGCGGGCGGGAGAGAAGGTCCAGCTCCGGACCGAGGCGGAGGTCCAGGCGGTCGTCGCCGAGCTCGCGGGCCAGGGGTTCGTCGTCAAGGAGGTCGTCCGCGGCGAGCGGAAGAAGAGCCCGGCACCGCCCTTCATCACCTCGACGCTCCAGCAGGAGGCGGCGCGGAAGCTCCGGTTCTCGACGTCGAAGACGATGATGGTGGCGCAGCAGCTCTACGAGGGCGTCGAGATCGGAGACGAGGGACCGGTCGGCCTGATCACCTACATGCGGACGGACTCGCCGCGCGTCGCCCCGGAAGCGCAGCAGGAGGCGCGCGGGGTCATCGCGACGCGCTTCGGCGCCGACAGGCTGCCCGAGGCGCCGCCGGTCTACCGCGCGCGAAAGAGCGCGCAGGAGGCCCACGAGGCGATCCGGCCGACCTTCATCGGGCGGGGGCCGGAGGAGCTGGGGTCGTTCCTCTCCCGGGATCAGCTCGCGCTCTACCGCCTGGTCTGGGGGCGCTTCCTCGCGAGCCAGATGCGTCCCGCCGTGTACGACACGCTCACGGTGGACGTCACGGCGGGCGCCTGCCTCTTCCGGGCCGTGGGCTCGGCGCTCCGTGTGCCGGGCTTCATGGCCGTGTACATCGAGGCGCCGGACGAGAGCGCCACCCCGGCCGACGAGGAGGCCGAGGTCTCCGGGCTCCCGCCGCTCGAGGCGGGGCAGCGGCTCGGGCTAGTGCGGCTGGATCCGAAGCAGCACTTCACTCAGCCGCCCCCGCGATACACGGAGGCCTCGCTCGTCAAGGAGCTCGAGGAGAAGGGGATCGGGCGGCCGTCCACCTACGCGCAGATCCTCACGACGGTCCAGAAGCGCGGCTACGTCCGCCGCGACCGCGGCACCCTCTTCCCGACGGACCTCGGGGAGCGCGTGAACGAGCTGCTCGTCAAGGCGTTCCCGGACATCTTCGAGGTCGCGTTCACCGCCCAGATGGAGGAGGAGCTGGACGAGATCGAGGAGGGGGCGCGGAAGTGGGTCGAGACCGTCCGCGAGTTCTACGTCCCCTTCGCGAAGGACCTGAAGCGGGCCGACCGCGACATGGACAACCTCAAGGCGGGGACGCCCACGGACGAGACGTGCCCCCAGTGCGGGGAGGGCCGGCTCCTCGAGCGCTGGGGGCGGTTCGGCCGCTTCCTCGCGTGTGAGCGGTACCCGGACTGCAAGTACACGCGGAACGTCGGGGAGAGCGAGGCGGCGGAGCCCCAGCCGACAGGCGAGGCGTGCCCGACCTGCGGCCGTCCCCTGGTCTACAAGGAGGGGCGCTTCGGCCGGTTCATCGCCTGCTCCGGCTACCCGGAGTGCAAGACGACGAAGCCGATCACGATCGGGATCGCCTGCCCCCGGGAGGGGTGCGGCGGCGAGCTGACCGAGCGCCGCTCGAAGCGCGGGAAGCCCTACTACGCCTGCACGAACTACCCGGCGTGCCGCTTCATCGCCTGGCAGCGCCCGGTCGGGAACCCGTGCCCGAAGTGCGGCGCGCCGTTCCTCGTCGAACGGCGGAGCCGCGGCAAGCGCTTCCTGGCCTGCGAACGGGAGGGGTGCGGCTACCGGCGGGAGGCGGACGAGGCGACGTGAGCCTCCGGACGCGTGTGGCACCGAGCGGGGGATCGGCCAGGGCGGCGGAGCGGGCGCCGGGCGTCGCCGCTCCGGTCGAGGCCTTCCTGCGCTATCTCGCGGTCGAGCGCGGGGCCTCCCCCCACACGCTGCGCGGCTACCGCGCGGACCTCGCCGACTGCGCGGCGTATCTGGCGGCGCGGGGGCTCGGCGGGCTCGCCCGGGCCGACGCCCGGGTGCTCCGGGCGTATCTCGCCGACCTCCACGCGCGCGGCCTCCAGCGGAGCTCGATGGGACGGCGGCTGGCGGCGCTCCGGAGCTTCTACCGGTTCCTGGTCCGCCGCGGCCGGGCCAAGGCCAACCCGGCCGCGCAGCTCCCGACCCCACGGCTCGCGGAGCGGCTGCCGGGCTACCTGCCGATCGACGAGTCGGAGGCGCTCTTGCGGGCGGACTTCGGGCGGACGCCGGCGGGACGCCGGGACCGGGCGATCCTCGAGTTGCTCTACGCCACGGGGGTGCGCGTCGCCGAGCTGGCGGGCCTCGACGTCGGGGACGTCGACCTCCGCGAGGGGGTGGTGCGCGTCTTCGGGAAGGGCGGGAAGGAGCGGCTCGTCCCGGTCGGGCGCAAGGCCGCCGGGGCCCTTCGGGCGTATCTCGGCGGCCGAGAGACCCGCTCGGGCGCCCTCTTCCGGAGCGCGCGGGGTGGGCGCCTCACGGCGCGGAGCCTCCACCGGATCGTGCGGGCGCGCGCGCGGGCGGCGGGGGTGCGCCGGCGCGTCACGCCGCACACCCTGCGGCACACGTTCGCGACCCACCTCCTCGACGCGGGCGCGGATCTCCGGCTCATCCAGGAGCTCCTGGGTCACGCGCGGCTCGGCACGACCCAGCGGTACACCCACGTCTCCGCGGATCGCCTGATGAAGGTCTACGACGCCGCACACCCCCGGGCCACGTGATGCGGCGGGGCGCGGACGCCGTGCGCGCGACCACGGTGCTCTCCGTCCGCCACCGCGGGCGGGTCGCGATGGGGGGCGACGGCCAGGTCTCCATCGGCCCCACCATCGTGAAGCAGACCGCGCGCAAGGTGCGGAAGGTCTATCACGACCGCGTCCTCGCGGGGTTCGCGGGCACGGCGGCGGACGCGCTGACGCTGTTCGAGCGGTTCGAGGGGAAGCTGGAGGAGTACCGCGGGAACCTGCGCCGGGCCGCCGTCGAGCTGGCGAAGGAGTGGCGCACGGACCGCGTGCTGCGGCGGCTCGAGGCGCTGCTCGCGGCGGCCGACGCGGAGACCTCGTTCATCGTCTCGGGGACGGGCGAGGTGATCGAGCCCGACGACGGCCTCATCGGGATCGGGAGCGGCGGGCCCTTCGCCCTCGCGGCCGCGCGGGCGCTCGTGGGCCACTCCGACCTCGACGCCAAGGGGGTCGTGCTGGAGGCGATGCGGATCGCGGCGGGGATCTGCGTGTACACCAACGACCAAGTGACGGTGGAAGAGCTGTGAGCGACCCGGGCCGATCCCCGTCGCATCTCGGCGTCCTCGGTCGTCGTCGGGCCTCAACGTATGCGGCATACGCCTCGGCCCGCCTCCTCCCTGCGTCCTTGATCTGCTCGGGCCTCGGCCCGGTCCCGATGCCCTCGTGGCCAGGGGTGTCTCTGCGGAGGGTACGCCGGTGAGCGCGGGCCCGGGCGCCCACCTGACGCCGGCGCAGATCGTCGCCGAGCTGGACCGGTACATCATCGGCCAGGAGCGGGCGAAGCGCGCGGTCGCGGTGGCCCTCCGCAACCGTTGGCGGCGGCAGAACCTGCCGGCGGAGCTGCGCGACGAGGTGGCGCCGAAGAACATCATCCTGATCGGTCCCACCGGCGTCGGCAAGACCGAGATCGCCCGGCGGCTGGCGCGGCTCGCGCAGGCGCCCTTCCTCAAGGTCGAGGCCTCCAAGTACACCGAGGTCGGCTACGTCGGCCGCGACGTCGAGTCGATGATCCGCGACCTGACGGAGCTGGCGGTCAACATGGTGAAGGCGGAGATGACGGAGGCCGTCGCGGAGAAGGCCGCGCAGGCCGCGGAGGAGCGGCTCCTGGACCTCCTGCTCCCGCGGGCGCGCGGGAAGGACGCGGTGGGGTTCGGGACCGTCGAGGAGGTGTCCCCCGACGCGAGCCGGGTGGCGACGAAGGAGAAGCTCCGCGGCCAGCTCCGCGCAGGGCGCCTGGACGACCGGATGATCGAGCTCGAGATCCGGGCGCAGGCGCCCCCGATGATCGAGATCTTCTCGGCGACGGGCATGGGCGAGATGGACCAGAACCTCCGCGAGATGCTCTCGCAGATGCTCCCGCAGCGGACGAAGCAGCGCAAGGTCAGGGTCGTGGAGGCGAAGCGGATCCTCGCCCAGGAGGAGGCGCAGAAGCTCATCGACGTGGAGGAGGCGACGAGCCAGGCCATCCGCCGGGTGGAGAACTCGGGGATCGTCTTCCTGGACGAGCTGGACAAGATCGCCGGCCGGGAGCGCGGCCACGGCCCCGACGTCTCGCGCGAAGGGGTGCAGCGGGACCTCCTGCCGATCGTCGAGGGCTCGACGGTCATGACCAAGTACGGGATGGTCCGGACCGACCACATCCTGTTCATCGCGGCCGGGGCGTTCCACGTGGCGAAGCCCTCCGACCTGATCCCGGAGATGCAGGGGCGCTTCCCCATCCGGGTCGAGCTGGATCCCCTGACGAAGGCCGACTTCGTGCGGATCCTGACCGAGCCCCGGAACGCGCTGGTCACGCAGTACACGGAGCTCCTGAAGACGGAGGGCGTGACGCTCCGGTTCCTCCCCGACGCGATCGAGGCTGTGGCGGAGCTCGCCTCGCGCGTGAACGAGCGGGCGGAGAACATCGGGGCGCGGCGCCTGTACACGGTGCTCGAACGCATGCTCGAAGAGATCTCGTTCCAGGCGCCGGAGATGCCCGGGAAGGCGGTGACGATCGACGCGGGGTATGTCCACGCCCGCCTGGCCGACGTGGTCAAGGACGAGGACCTGAGCCGGTACATCCTGTGAGCCGCCGGGCGCGCGAGACGCGGGGGACCATGGAGAAGCTCATCGAGAAGGCCGGCACGCTCATGGAGGCGCTGCCGTACATCCGCGCCTTCCAGGGGAAGACGCTGGTCATCAAGTACGGCGGGGCCGCCATGGAGGCGCCGCACCTCACGGAGGGCTTCGCCCTCGACGTGATCCTCCTCAAGTACGTCGGGATGCACCCGGTGATCGTCCACGGCGGCGGGCCGCAGATCGACGCCGTGATGAAGCGGCTCGGCAAGGAGCCACGCCGGGTGGCGGGGATGCGCGTGACCGACGAGGAGACGATGGAGATCGTCGAGATGGTCCTCGTCGGCCGCGTGAGCCAGGAGATCGTCGGCCTGATCAACCACCACGGGGGGCGGGCGGTCGGCCTCTCCGGCAAGGACGGGACGCTGATCCGCGCGCGAAAGATGACCCACCGGACGCCGGCCGGCGAGGACGTGGACATCGGGCTCGTGGGAGAGGTGGAGGAGGTCAACCCGGAGCCGATCCACCTCCTGGACCAGAACGGGTTCATCCCGGTCATCGCGCCGATCGGCGTGGGCCCGGCCGGCGAAACGTACAACATCAACGCGGACCTCGTCGCCGGCGAGGTCGCGGCCGCCCTCCGGGCGGCGAAGCTCATCCACCTGACCGACGTCGAGGGGATCAAGGGGCCGGGCGGCGAGCTCATCTCGACGCTGACCCAGGCGGAGGCCGGCCGCCTCGTCGCCGCGGGCGTCATCGAGGGGGGGATGCTCCCCAAGGTGGAGTCGGCGCTGCGCGCGCTGGCCGGCGGGACCGCGAAGGCCCACATCCTGGACGGTCGGATCCCCCACGCCATCCTCCTGGAGATCTTCACGAAGGAAGGCATCGGCACCGAAATCGTCCTCTAGCGCCGGGCCGATCCCCGTCGCATCTCGGCGTCCTCGGTCGTCGCCGCCCCTCAACGTATGCGGCATACGCCTCGGGGCGCCTCCTCCCTGCGTCCTTGATCTGCTCGGGTCTAGGCCCGGCGTCGGCCCCTCTTTCCAAGTTCCGGAGTTGGGGTAAGATAGGCGAGCCATGCGATGGCCCAGCCTCCTCCGGATGAGGCCCGGCCCCGGTCGGCGACGGGGGGTCCGACTCCGTGCCGCCCCCGGGGCAGCTCGACCGGGCCGGGTCGCCGCCTGCGGGCGCGCGACCCACTGACCTCATCCAGCACCTGCGGCGCACCGCCGCGATCCGGAGGATCCGATGAGCCAGGACACGAAGACCCTTCTCGAGTTGGCCAACCAGTACCTCATGGCGAACTACGCCCGGGCGCCGATCTGCCTCGTCCGCGGAGAGGGCGTCCGGGTCTGGGACACGGACGGCCGGGAGTACCTCGACTTCGTGGGCGGCATCGCCGTGGACGCCCTCGGCCACTGCCACCCGAAGATCGTGGGGGCGATCCGCGAGCAGGCGACGACCCTGCTCCACGTCTCGAACCTCTACCAGATCCCGTCGCAGATCCACCTGGCGAAGCTCCTCTGCGACCACTCCTTCGCCGACCGCGCGTTCTTCGGGAACTCCGGCGCGGAGGCGAACGAGGCGGCGATCAAGCTCGCCCGCAAGTACGCGAAGGAGGCGCTCGCCTCGGACCGGGTCGAGATCATCAGCATGCGCGGCGCCTTCCACGGCCGGACGTTCGGCGCGCTCTCCGCCACCCCGACCGAGAAGTACCAGCACGGCTTCGAGCCGCTCGTGCCCGGGTTCAAGTACGTCCCGTTCGGAGACCTCAAGGCGGCCGAGCGGGCCGTGGACAGCCGCACCGCCGCGATCCTGGTCGAGCCGATCCAGGGGGAAGGCGGGGTGAACGTGGCCCCGGACGGCTACCTCCAGGGGCTGCGCCGGCTCTGCGACGCGAGCGGGGCGCTCTTGATCTTCGACGAGATCCAGACGGGGCTCGGGCGGACGGGGCGACTCTGGGCGTACCAGCACTGGGGGGTCGAGCCGGACGTCATGACGCTCGCCAAGGCGCTCGCGAGCGGGATTCCCATCGGCGCCGTGTTGGCCAAGGAGTTCTGCGCGAAGGTCTTCACCCCGGGCACCCACGGGACCACGTTCGGCGGGAACCCGTTCGCCACCACGGTGGGCGTCGCGACCATGACGACCCTCCTCGAGGAGAAGCTGCCCGAGCGGGCCGAGCGGGTCGGGACTCACCTCATCGAGCGCCTGCGCGCCCTGGCCCAGCGCTGCCCCGCGATCAAGACGGTGCGCGGCAAGGGGCTGCTGGTGGGCATGGATCTGGACCGCCCGGCGCAGGGAGTCGTCGCCGCGTGCCGCGAGGAGGGGCTGCTGGTCCTCACGGCGGGCGACCAGGTCCTGCGGCTGACCCCGCCCCTCATCGTCGAGGCGGCGCACGTGGACCGGGCCGTGGAGATCCTGGGGAAGGTCCTCGGGGGAGGACCGGCGTGAAGCACCTCGTCTCGATCGCCGACCTCTCGCGCGGCGAGGTCGAGCAGATCTTTCACCTGGCGGCGGAGTGTAAGACGCTCCGGAAGGCCCGTCAGGCGAGCCGGCAGCTCGCGGGGCACACGATCGCCCTCATCTTCGAGAAGCCCTCGCTCCGGACCCGCGTCACGTTCGAGGTCGGCATGGCGCAGCTCGGCGGCGCGGCCGTCTACCTCGCCGCCCAGGACATCGGCCTCGGCCGGCGGGAGTCGGTTCCCGACGTCGCCCGGAACCTCTCCCGCTGGGTGGACGGCATCGTCGCGCGGACCTACGCCCACGCGACCGTGGAGGAGCTGGCGCGCCACGCGGGCGTGCCCGTGATCAACGGCCTCTCCGACCACGAGCACCCCTGCCAGGCCCTCGCCGACTTCTTCACCCTGTGGGAGCGCGGGCTCGAGCTGGCGCGCGGGCGGCTCGCGTGGGTCGGGGACGGGAACAACGTCTGCCACTCGATCCTCCTCCTCGGCGCCCTCCTGGGGACGGAGGTGGCCGTGGCCTGTCCGCCCGGGTACGAGCCGGCGCCGGCCGTCCTCGATGCGGCCCGACGGCGCGGGGGACGCGTCCGGGTGACGGCCGAGGTCCCGGAGGCGGCGGACGGGGCAGACGTCGTCTACACCGACGTCTGGATCAGCATGGGGCAGGAGGGCGAGCGGGAGCGGCGGCTCGAGGCGTTCGGCCGCTACCAGCTCAACGAGCGCGTCCTCGGGATGGCCAAGCGGAGCGCGGTCGTCATGCACTGCCTGCCGGCCCACCGCGGCGAGGAGATCACCGACGGCGTGCTGGACGGCCCCCAGAGCGTGGTGCTCGACCAGGCGGAGAACCGGCTCCACGTCCAGAAGGCCGTGCTGCTGACGCTGCTGGGCGCGGCGGGAGCCCGGTCGTGAGTCGGCCGAAGAGGATCGTCCTGGCGTATTCCGGCGGCCTCGACACCTCGGTCATTCTCCGCTGGCTCATCGAGACCTACTCGGCCGAGGTGATCACGTTCACCGCGGATCTCGGCCAGGGGGAGGAGCTGATCCCGATCCGGGACAAGGCCCTCCGCACGGGCGCGAAGGGCGTCCACATCGCGGACTGCCGCGAGGAGTTCGTCCGCGACTTCGTCTTCCCGGTGCTCCGGGCCAACGCGGTCTACGAGTCGGGGTACCTCCTCGGCACGTCGTTCGCGCGGCCGCTCATCGCGCGGCGGCAGGTCGAGGTCGCGCTCGTCGAGGGCGCCGACGCGGTGGCCCACGGCGCCACCGGGAAGGGGAACGACCAGGTCCGCTTCGAGCTGACCTACGCCGCCCTGGCCCCAGACCTCCAGATCATCGCGCCCTGGCGCGAGTGGGACCTCCGCTCCCGCTCCGACATGATGGCCTACGCGGAGCAGCACGGGATCCCCGTGCCGACGACGCCCGCGCGCCCCTACTCGATGGACCGGAACCTGTTCCACATCTCTTACGAGGGCGGGATCCTCGAGGACCCGTGGACGGAGCCCCCGGAGAAGATGTTCCTCCTGACGGTCTCCCCCGAGCAGGCGCCCGACTTCCCGACCGTCGTCGAGGTGGGGTTCGAGGCGGGGACACCCGTCGCGGTGGACGGCGAGCGGCTCGGCCCGGTCGCGCTCCTCGAGCGGCTGAACCGGCTCGGCGCCGAGAACGGCGTCGGGCGTGTGGACCTCGTCGAGAACCGGTACGTCGGGATGAAGTCGCGCGGCGTCTACGAGACGCCGGGCGGGACGCTCCTCCACGTCGCGCACCGCGCGCTCGAGTCCCTGACGCTGGACCGCGAGGTCCTGCACCTCCGGGACTCCCTCGTGTCCCGCTACACGGAGATGGTCTACTACGGCTACTGGTACGCCCCGGAGCGCGAGGCGCTCCAGCGGTTCATGGACGACGCCCAGCGCGACGTCACCGGCACCGTGCGGCTCAAGCTCTACAAGGGCAACGTGACGGTGGCGGGGCGGCGGTCGCCCCGCTCGCTGTACCGCGAGGACATCGTCACCTTTGAGGCCGGCTCGGGGTACCGGCAGCAGGACGCCGACGGGTTCATCCGGCTGCACGCGCTGCGGCTCCGGATCCGCGCCCTGCGGGACCGCGGCCCTGCGTCGTCGTCCCCCTCACCCTGACCCTCCCGCTCAGGGAGTGCGCCGAGACTGAACCGCCCTCCGGGCCGAGACCCGAGCAGATCCAACCGGCGGGACGGGGCGCCCGCGAGGCCGTAGGCCGAGCGCGTCCCGGCGAGCTGGAGGACGCGGAGATGCGACGGGGATCGGCACGGCGGTGATCGACGTCGCCTTCACGCTCGAGGAGGTCGAGCGAGTCCCGCTCGCCGGCGCCTCGGCGGTCGTGATCGACGTCGTGCGGGCCTCCACGACGATCGTGACGGCGCTCGCCCGGGGGGCCCGCGCCGTGCTCCCCGTTGCCACGCCCGACGAGGCGCGGGCCCGCGCCCGGGGTTGGGCGGACGGGGAGGCGCTGCTCGGGGGGGAGCGCGGCGGGGCGCCCCCGCCCGGGTTCGAGTGCGGGAACTCGCCCGCCGAGTACTCCGCGGCGCGGGTTCGCGGCCGGACCGTCATCTTCACGACGACGAACGGGACGCGGGCCCTCCTCGCCGCGGCGGGCGCGCGGCAGGTCGCGGTCGGGGGCTTCGTCAACGCCGCGGCCGTGGTCCGCTGGCTCGCGCGCCAGCCCGGCCCGTGGCTCCTCGTGTGCGCGGGGGAGCTCGGGCGCTTCTGCCTCGAGGACGCGACGTGCGCGGGGCTCCTCGTGGCGCGCCTGCGGGCGGCCCGGCCGGGGGCGCCGGCCTCGGACGCGGCGCGGGCGGCGGAGCTCCTCTGGGGGCAGTACCGCGACGACCTCGGGCGGATGCTCGCCGAGGCCGTCTGGGCGCAGGCGCTCGTCGCCATGGGGCGCGGGGGCGACCTGGGACTGTGCGCGGCCCTCGACGTCTACGATGTCGTCCCCGTGGCGCGGGACGGGCGGCTCGTGGCCGCGGCGGATGATTGACAGGGCTCCGCGGCGGTCGCCATAATGGTTCCGGTGAACCTGCCGAACCAGTTGACCCTCGGCCGCATCCTGCTGGTCCCACTCGTCGTCGGGTTCCTCATCTCGACGAACTCGACCCACTCCCTCCTGGCGGCGGGTCTGTTCGCCGCGGCGGCGCTGACCGACTGGCTCGACGGCTACCTCGCGCGGCGGCGCCGGCAGGTGACGACGCTCGGGAAGCTCCTCGATCCCGTGGCGGACAAGCTGCTCGTGGCGGCGGCCCTGATCTCGCTCGTCCAGGTCGGGCGGGTCGGGGCGTGGATCGCCGTGCTGATCATCGGCCGCGAGTTCGCCGTGACGGGGCTCCGGATGATCTCGGCGACCCAGGGCGCCGTGATCCCGGCCTCCGACCTCGCCAAGTACAAGACGGCCTCCCAGTACGTGGCCGTGACGCTCCTCATCCTCGAGAAGAACGTGCCGGCGGCGCTCGAGGCGGAGTACCGCTACCTGTCGCACGGGATGCTCTGGGGCGCCCTGATCCTCACCGTGGTCTCGGGGGTGGAGTACTTCGTGCGCTTCTACCGACGCGCGGACATCGAGGCCCTGGTGCGGGAGGAGGATCGCTGGCACTGACGGGGCTCTGGCTCGCCGCCGCCTACCTCATCGGCGCGATCCCCGTCGGCTACGTCGTCGCCCGTGTGGCGGGCGTGGACATCCGGCGGCAGGGGAGCGGGAACATCGGGGCGACGAACGTGCTCCGGGCGCTCGGGCGGGGCCCGGCCGTCGCCACGCTGGTGGCCGACATCGCCAAGGGGTACGCCGGCGCGTGGGTCGGAAGCCTCGCGGGGCCGGCCCCGCTCTGGGCGGCCCTCGGGGCCGTCCTGGCGGTCGTCGGCAACTGCTGGCCGGTCTACCTGGGCTTCCGCGGGGGCAAGGGCGTCGCGACGGGCCTCGGGGCGTTCCTCCGGGTGACGCCGTGGGCGATCCTCCCCGCCGCCGTGGTCTGGATCGTGCTCCTCGCCTCGTTCCGGTTCGTGTCGCTGGCCTCGCTCTGCGCGGCGATCGGGTTGCCGCTGGCCGTGTTCCTGCTCGGCTACCCGCTGCCACTCGCGGCCGCCGCGGCCGCGGTGGCCCTGATCGTCGTCGGGCGGCACCGGGAGAACATCGAACGCCTGCTCGCCGGGACCGAGCGCCGGTTCGGCCAGCGTGAGCCCAGCGTCACGTGACCCCCGCTGAGGGGCGGAGCGCGGCGGGGCGGCTGGCCGTCATCGGGGCCGGGGCGTGGGGGACGGCGCTCGCCGTCCACCTGGCCCGGGCCGGCCACGCGGCGCGGCTCTGGGTGTTCGAGTCGGAGCTGCTCGCCCTCCTGACGAAAACCGGCGAGAACCCCTGGTACCTTCCCGGCGTGACCCTCCCCGAGGGCGTCAGACCGGTCGGCGCGCTCGCGGAGGCCGTGGCCGGCGCGGACCTGGTCATCGTGGTCGTTCCCTCCCACGGCTTCCGGCGCGTGGTGACGGAGCTCGCGCCCCACCTCGCCCCGACGGCCCGCGTGCTGTCGGCGGCGAAGGGGCTCGAGGACGAGCGCCACGCGCGTATGTCGGAGATCCTCGCCGCGGAGCTCCCCGCGCCGCACCGCAGCCGGATCGCGGTCCTGTCGGGGCCGACCTTCGCGCTCGAAGTCGCCCAGGGGCGCCCGACGGCGGCCGTCCTGGCCGCCGCCGACCCGGCGTTGGCCCGCGACCTCCAGCGCGCGCTGGCCACGCCGACCTTCCGCCTCTACACGCAGACCGACGTCGTCGGGGTCGAGCTGGGGGGCGCCCTGAAGAACGTCATGGCGATCGCGGCGGGGATCTCGGATGGCCTCGAGCTCGGGGCGAACGCGCGCGCGGCGCTCCTGACACGCGGCCTCGCCGAGATCACGCGGCTCGGCGTGGCCCTCGGGGCGCGCCCCCGGACGTTCGCGGGGCTCGCGGGGGTCGGGGACCTCGTGCTCACGTGCACCGGCGAGCTCTCGCGAAACCGCCGGCTCGGGCTCGCCCTGGCCCGGGGGACGTCGCTCGCCGCCTGGCAGGCGGCGACGCGCGCCGTCGCCGAGGGGGTGCGGACGACCGCGGCGGCCCTCGCGCTCGCCCGGCGGGTCGGGGTGCCCGTGCCCATCACTGGCGAGGTCGCCGCGGTGCTCTTCGAAGGGAAGTCGCCCCGCGAGGCGCTGACGGCGCTCCTCCACCGGGAGCTCCGGCCTGAAGAAGAACCGGAGGACCTGACCGGGGCGGCCATGCCAGTGCGCCCGGCGTAGGGAGGCACGCGCGACCGTGCCCGAGCTCCGCAAGGACCCCGTCGTCGGCCGGTGGGTCATCATCGCGACGGAGCGCGCCCGGCGCCCCTCGGACTTCGCCCCCGAACCGAGCCGCCTGAAGGGCCCGCAGGGGTGCGTCTTCTGTCCGGGCAACGAGGGGGCTACGCCCCCCGAGATCCTGGCGTTCCGGCCCGGCCGAAGCGAGGCGTGGACGCTCCGGGTGGTGGCGAACAAGTTCCCCGCGCTCCGGATCGAGGGGGATCTGAAGCCGAGCGGCGAGGGGATCTACGACCGGATGGATGGGGTGGGGGCCCACGAGGTGATCATCGAGACGCCCGACCACGGGGCGACCCTCGGGACCCTGCCGGTCGGGACCGTGGCGGACGTCCTGTTCGCCTACCGCGAGCGGCTGCTCGACCTCCGCAAGGACCCGCGGTTCGAGTACATCCTGATCTTCAAGAACCAGGGCGAGGCGGCGGGCGCCTCGCTCGAGCACCCCCACTCACAGCTCATCGCCACGCCGATCCTTCCCGAGCTCGTCGTCGAGGAGCTGGAGGGGGCGGCCCGCTACTACCGGCGCAAGGAGCGCTGTGTCTGGTGCGACGTGGTCCGGCAGGAGCGCCGCGACGGCACGCGCGTGGTCCTCGAGGAGGACGGCTTCGTCGCCCTCGCCCCGTTCGCGCCGCGCTTCCCGTTCGAGACCTGGGTCCTGCCCGTCGCCCACCGCGCGACCTTCGAGAGCACCGACCCGGACGAGTTCGAGGCCCTCGCCCGCTTGCTCCGGGAGCTCGTGGGGCGCGCCAACCGCGTGCTCCGCGACCCGCCGTACAACTACGCGATCCACACGGCGCCGCTGCGGGCGACGGAGCTCGACCATTTCCACTGGCACCTCGAGTTCATGCCGAAGCTCACGCGCGTGGCGGGGTTCGAGTGGGGCACGGGGTTCTTCATCAACCCGACACCGCCCGAGGACGCGGCGCGGTTTCTCCGGGAGGCGGGGGCGGGCTGACGGGGCGAGGGCGGCCGGGGCGTTTGACCGCCGCGCGCGGGCTCTGCTAGAATCCGCTCGTCGAGCGGGAATAGCTCAGGGGTAGAGCACAACCTTGCCAAGGTTGGGGTCGCGGGTTCAAATCCCGTTTCCCGCTCCAGCTTTCCCCCGGCCCCGGTGACCCCGGGGCCGGTCGCCCCTTGGGGCGCGGGGTCGCACGGGGCGGCGTAGCCAAGTGGCCAAGGCGACGGTCTGCAAAGGCGGCCCGTCGCCTTCGTGTTTTCAAGCACTTAGCGTGCCACGCCTCTCACGGTCTATACTTGGAAGTGGACAGGAGTCTCAAGAGGCGCGCTCGGGGACGGGACACCACGAAAAACCGGGGTCGCGTAGCACACAAAATAGCACATGGCCGACGCGGCGCGCCGGCGCGGCGCGAGGGTGTGGGAATCCCTGGCGGGTCGAGACGCAGGAAGAGGAGGACACTCTGGCATTCCGGCTCGCGCGTGCGTGGATCGATGAGAACGACGCCCGGCGTGAGGGCCTCGTCCCACTCTGACAGGCCCACGATGAAGCGGCAGCGGGGGCGCGCGGGCGGGAGCAGCACTGTTCAGCATTCCCCCCGATCCCGCCTTCGCCCGCCGATCATCGACTCCGAGTACAACCTTCCCGTTCGCTTCCCCGCGTTGTGGGGCGCGAGCCGGCGCCCCGTCGATGCCACGGCCGCGCTCGTCAGGCGTCGGAGCGATCGGCACCGCGACAGTCGCCGCGATGGTGACGACCTCGCCCGCCGTCTCCACCGTCTTCTCTGGCCCGAGCGGCTGTGGGAGGCGCTGTACGCTACGCTCTGGCGCGCGGTCTGCCAGGATCATCCCGCGTGGGCGCGGCGCTACCGGCGCGCGCTTGTGGGGCAGGCGCTCACCCCCGCGACGCACAGCGCGCGACCCGACGAGGATCTGATCGAGCAGCTGTCTCGGCTGAAGATTCCGAAGGACGTGGGCGGTCGCCCCGGATCGGGACACGCGCTCGAGGTCATGCCCGAGTTCTACCGGGAGCTGCGCCACCTGCTCCAGCGGGCCAAGCCCCCGCGGCGGCCCTACGCGCCGGGCACCCTGGGTCGGGTCCGGGCCCTTGTGCGGACATGGCAGGAGTTCGTCACGGGGTTCCCCGCCCTGCCCGCCAGCGTGGCCGACCCGCTCACCGGGCGGCCGGTGAAGCTCGCCCAGGCGATCACGGGGACCATGTTCCGCCTCAAGCCCGAGACGGTGCGCCGATACGTCGAACGCAACGGCGACGTCGGACGCGGCCTGCTGGCCCACCTCCGGCGCGAGTGGCTTCGCGCGTATCAGCCCGGCCGAGCCCGGCCGCTGTTCGACCTGGCGGACCCTCGGTCCTTCCTCCTCCAGCTCCTCGAGGACGGCGACACGCTCGACCGCGACTCGCGCACCCCGTAGCGCCGCTCCGCCCCCGTCCGTCCGTCCACCCCCGATCCCCGCAGCTGGGGGGACGAAACCTTGTTGCGGTAAGATCCGCCCTTCCGGTCGGACTCTGGAGGATGCTACAACCCCTCGCAGGATGAGCGCCACCACCTTCTTCGAGGTGACGGATGCGGCGCGGGCCCTCGGGTGCTCCGCGTCGCTGGTCAGGGCGCTCGCGGACTCGAAGCGGCTCCGCGTCGCCGCACAGACCCCGCGAGGGGTGCGTCTTTTCGACCCTGCGGTGGTTTTCCGGCTCGCCGCCGAGCGCGCGGCGCGGCGGGGGCGGTAATCGTGAGCGCCACGTCACTCGTGGAAGCAGCCGTCTTAGGCCGCGACGGGCGTCGGCGTGGGGGGGAGATTCGATTCACGTGTCCCGCGCATCCTGATAAGCACCCCTCGGCCGACTTCAACCCGGCGCGCGCGGTGTGGATCTGTCGGGCGTGCGGGGCGGGCGGCGGGCTCCGTGACCTCGCCCGGAGGCTGGGCATCAACCCCGGCCCTCGGGCCTTCGCCCGCCCGCGGCGGCTCTCTGTGGAGGAGGAGCTCGTGCGGCGCGAGGCGCGGGTTCAGGCGCGCCTGGCGAGGTTCCGGCCGCTCTTCCGCCTGGCTGACGAGGTGAAGGAGAGCCGAGACGCCGCGACCGGGCTCTTGCGACGCGCCGCGACCTTGCCCGAGGACGGGGACGACGTCTGGAATCTGGTCTTCGCGGCCTCCGAGCTGCAGCGCGAGGCCGACCAGCTCGAAGCCGAGGCCGACGACCTCATGCGGGCGATGCGATGACGGCCGATCCCCAAAACCTGACGGATCTCGGAAACAGCCGGCGGCTCGTCGAGCGGCACGGGGCGAATCTCCGCTACTGCCCCTCGCTGGGCTGGTTCGCCTGGGACACGCGGCGCTGGGCGAAGGACGACACCGCCGAGGTGATGCGGGATGCCAAGGAGACCGCCCGCTCGATCTACGCGGAGGCGGAGGTGGCCGACGACCCCGAGGAGCGCAAGCGGCTCGCAAAGTGGGCGATGCGGAGCGAAGCCGAGCCGCAGCTCCGGCGGATGATCGCGCTCGCCCAGAGCGAGACGGAGGTTGTCGTCCGGCCCGAACGGCTCGACGCGGACTCGTGGCTCCTGACGGTCCTCAACGGGACGCTGGACCTCCGCAGGGGCGAGCTGCGGCCTCATCGGCGGGAGGATCTCATCACGAAACTGGCCCCGGTCGCCTACGACCCCGAGGCCACATGCCCCACCTGGGCGGCGTGCCTCCGACGCTGGTTCGCCGAGGATGCCGCGCTCATCCGCTTCGTCCAGAAGGCCGCCGGGCACTCCCTCACGGGCGACACGCGCGAGCAGGTGATCTTCATCCCCTACGGCACCGGGTCGAACGGGAAGACGAGCTTTGTGCGCGTGCTCCTCGACCTCCTGGGCGACTACGGCTGCCAGACCCGGACGGAGACCCTGCTCGTCAAGCGGGGCGACGCGATCCCCAACGACGTCGCGCGGCTCCACAGGGCGCGGCTCGTCGCCGCCGTCGAGGCCGACGCCGGCCGGCGGCTCGCCGAAGGGCTCGTGAAGCAACTCAGCGGAGGCGACCGCGTGGTGGCGCGGTTCCTCCACCGGGAGTTCTTCGAGTTCACCCCGACGTTCAAGGTCTGGCTTGCCGTCAACCACAAGCCGACCATCCGGGGGACCGATCACGCGATTTGGCGCCGGGTGCGCCTGATCCCCTTCGACGTCACGATCCCTGAGCGCGAGCAGGACCGGGCGCTCGTGGAGCGGCTGAAGGGCGAGCTGCCGGGCATCCTGACCTGGGCCGTGGAGGGCTGCCAGCTCTGGCAGCAGGAGGGGCTCGGCCTGCCGCTGGCGGTCCGCACGGCCACGGCCGGGTACCGGGCCGAGATGGACGCGGTGGGCACGTTTCTCGGCGAGTGCTGCGTCTCGGCGCCGGACGCAGAGGTCGCCGTGGGCGAGCTGTACGAGGCGTACACCACGTGGTGCGCCCGCTCTGGCGAGGAGGCCGTCAGCAAGAAAGCCCTCAGCACGCTGCTCGAGGAGCGGGGTTTCGCTCCCGGGCACAGCGAGACGGCTCGGCTGCGGCGGGGGCTCCGGCTGCGGCGTCCCGACGAACCCGAGTTGCCCGCCCCGGTCCCGGTCGGCGCGGACGTGGAGTGGCAGCCGTGACCGGGTTCGAGCCCGGGTCTGCGCTCGTGACCGAGGCCCTCCGCCGGGGCGCCCGCGTCGTCTTCGACCCGCCGCGGTTCCGCGGCCCTGCCGAGGCCATCGCGCTCGCCCAGGAGGCGCCCGAGGCCGCCCGCGAGATTCTCCGGCGGGCCGTCCTCTTCCGGGCTCAGCTCCGCACCCCTGGGCCGGTGCCGATCCTCATCCTGCCCGGTGCCCCGGATCGCCCGGGTGGGTGTCTTTCCTGTGGGATCCCGGTGGCGGACCGCCTCCGCTGTTGCCTCTGCCAGATCGCCGCCTGGCTGGCTCTCGACCTCATCCCGCCCGACGGGGGGGACCGACCGTGACCCGGCCGGCCCCGGCTGACGCATCCGGGCTCCTGACGCATCTGACACGTTCCTACAGGTTTTCTCTATGCGCGCGCGCATACGTGAAAAGAGGGAAAACGTGTCAGGACGCGTCATCCGTCAGCCGACGGCGGGTGGCGTCGGCCATCCAGGAAACCCCTGGCCCGCGCGCCCGCGTCCATGCGCGGGTCCCCTGGCCTTCGAGGAACACGGGCAGGAAGGATGTACTCGAGGACGCCAAGGCCGATGCGTGAGGGCACATCCGCCCCGATGGCGACGGACGCCGCCGAGTACCTGACGGCGCGACAGTTTGCCGCGCTCATCCAGGTGTCCCAGAAGTCGGTGTTCCGCTGGGCAACCGAGGACCCGAGCATGCCGGCGCTCCGGATCGGTCGGACGCTGCGCTTCCCGCGGGCGCGGCTCCTGGCGTGGCTCCGGTCGCGCGAGCAGGGGCCGGGCCGCCCGCGGCGGTCTCGGACACCGTTGCTCTCTGGCCCGCAAGTGCTGATCGAATCAGACAACGGCCCCGGCCCGGCGGCGGCATGTGCTGAGCGATGCGCTACCGGGGCCTCGGAAGCCGGCCAGACGGCCGCGCCCGACTCCGCCCGGAGGCGCCCGTGACGGCCCGTCCAGAACCGGCCGTGGTCCTCCTGATCGAGGCTGTCGGAGGCCGTCGGCCCCCTCCTCCGCGTCCACGGCCGGTCGACGCCAGGGTGCGCGCGCTGGCTGACTTGTCGGAGCGCTTGAGATGATCGTCGCGCTTCGCCGGAAGGACGGGGCCGAGACCGCCCGGAGCGAGCCGTGAGAGCGCTCCGGGATGGGATTCCCCGCGCATTCAAGAATCACCGGACTCCCGAGGGCTGCGCATACGGGTGTTACGTGAGAGCGAAGCTCAGCCGACTCGGCGGATCGCTGCCCGCCGATGCCCGCCCGTGGCTCCGGGCGGCCGGGCTCCTGGTCCTCGACCTCGACAGGCTCCGGGCCGAGGTGGAGGCGACCCGCGCCGCGCTGGCGAACGGCGCCGGCGTCCGGCGCCGGGAGAAGGTGCGGGTGGCGCTCCGGCAGCTCGAGCGCCGGGAGGCGCGGCTGTTGATGCGGCTGGAGGCCGCCGAGCGCCGCCTCGAGGAGCTGGCCGCCGGTGCCGCTGACCCGCACGCGGCCCTCCGCGCCCTCGTGGCCCGGCCCGCGCCGCCCTCGGGGGGAGCCGACGCATGAGACGCCCGAGCCGCGCCCGCCGCACGCCGGCACCCGCGGCGCCGTCTCTGCCCGCGGAGGTGCCGACGATCTTGGAGGCCCTGACCCGCCGCGACCTCTGGGGGCGGTCCTTCGGCGGCTCGTCGTGGGCGGCCTGGCGCGTCGTCCTCGCGGCCATCGCCGGCCTGCCGCTCCCGGAGGACGGCGAAGCGCTCTACCGCCGGTGCACGGGTCGGAGCCGGTACGTGGCGCAGCTCGCGCGCGAGGCGTGGCTCGTCGTCGGGCGCCGCGGCGGCAAGTCCCTCGCGGCGGCCTTCCTCGCGGTGTACCACGTCTTGCGCCTGACCCTCCTGCTCGCCTCGGGCGCGCTCGCCGTCGCCCTCGGCGAGGTCCTCACGGTCATGCTGATCGCCGTGGACCGGAAGCAAGCGCGCGTGGTCTTCCGGTACCTCACCGCGCTCGTGGACGCGGTGCCCGCCCTCGCGGCCCTCGTGGCGCGGCGGACGCGCGAGGCGCTCGTCTTCTCGAACGGGCTCGTCGTGGAGATCCACACCGCGTCCTTCCGCACGACCCGGGGCTACAGCGTGCCCGTGGCGATCCTCGACGAGGCCGCGTACCTCCGCGACGAGACGAGCGCGACGCCCGACACCGAGATCCTCGCGGCGCTCCGGCCCGCCATGGCGACGGTGCCTGGCGCCGTGCTCGCGGTGATCAGCTCGCCGTACGCGCGCCGCGGGGAGGTCTGGCAGGCGCACCGCCGACACTACGCGAAGGACGGCGACCCCGTGCTGGTCTGGCAGGCGGACACGGCGACGATGAATCCGACGGTGGACGCGCGGATCATCGCGGAGGCGTACGAGCAGGACCCCGTCGCCGCCGCGGCCGACTGGGGCGCGCAGTTCCGGTCGGACGTCGAGACGTTCCTCACGCGCGAGGCCGTCGAGGCGTGCGTCGTCGAGGGCCGCCGCGTCCTGCCGGGGGAGGGGACGGTCGTCTACGTCGCCTTCTGCGACCCGTCGGGCGGGAGCGGGGACAGCATGACCCTGGCGATCGCGCACGCCGAGGCCCGCGACGGCCGGGTGGTCGCGGTGCTCGATTGCCTCTACGAGCGTCGGCCGCCGTTCTCGCCCGACGCGACGGTGGGGGAGTGCGTGGAGCTCCTCGGGCTCTACGGGATCGCGGCCACGTGGGGCGACCGGTACGGCGGGGCGTGGCCCGCCGAGCGCTTCGCCGCGCACGGGGTCGGGTACGAGCCGTGCCGGACGCCGAAGGAGGACCTCTACCGCGAGCTGCTGCCGCTGGTGCACAGCGGCCGGGTGGAGCTCCTCGACGACGCGCGGCTGCTCACCCAGCTCGTGACGCTCGAGCGGCGGACGGGCCGGGGCGGACGGGACTCGGTGACCAAAGCGCCGGGCACCCACGACGACGTGGCGAACGCGGCGGCGGGCGCGCTGGTTCTGGCGCACGCCCTGGGCGCGGCCGCGCCGGCGCCGGCGCTCGAGCCGAGCCCCGAGGAGCTCGCGGGACTCCGCCCGCTGCTCGCGCGGCTGCCCGCGCTCGACCGCCTGCCGGCGGGGCTCGGCCTGGCGTTCCGCGACCCGAACCGGGTCTACGACGACGAAGATGACGGTCCCTACTTGAACCAGTTCGGACAGTGGGTCCGATGATGACGACTCCGTGTCCTGGCGGGCTCGACGGGCCGCGGGCGACGGCCTGGGGGACCGGGCGCCGGCCGCCAGGATCGTTCCACCCGGCGCCCGGATCGCCCACTCGTTCCAGCCGAACCGATCCCGACCTCCGGCGGGGCATGCCGTGGCCGCCGGGCGACGGTCACGACGAGAACGCCGCGCGGGCCTGCCGGAGCTACGTCCCCGCGCGGCGATCGCCCACTTCACCACGCAGCAGAGGAGAGGAGGGTCCATGACTGACCGACCGAGCCCCCACGACGACGAGGACGACCCCTACACCCGCGCCTACGCCGCGCTGACGGGGATTCCGACGCTGAAGCAACTCGTCGCCGCCGAGCGGCGCAACCCGCGGAAGTGGCGCGACCCCGAGGAGGTCCTGCGCGAGGCCCGGGCTGAGGCCGAGCGGCCGATCCCGCTGGCCGTGTACGATCGGGCGCTCCGCGCGTTCGGCGTCGAGCCGATGGACCGGTCGAGCGCGACGGTTCACGCGCGCATGCGCCTGTACGAGGCGATCACCGGGCGCCCCGCGCCCGCGCCGGCGGGGACGGCCTCGTACGACCGGACCGACCCGTTGCTCCGCGTGGCCGCCGCACTCGAGGCCCCCTGGGCGCGCCGCGAGCTGGCCCTGCTCGACGAAGTCGAGACCGCCGCGGCGCGGGAGGCCGCGCGCGGCGCGGGGAGCGCGGGGCAGAGCGCGAGCAAGACGCTCGACGAGCTGCGGAACGATCGGAGGCTCCCGCCCGGGGCTCGGGCGCTACTGGAAGGACGCCCCGCGGCGTCCCGGGGGCTGAAGACCAAGGAGGCATCATGAGCGACACGACGATCGAGACGCCCGCGCCCGCGACGGCCGACCAGATCGAGGAGGTGGCGGCCCGGCTCCAGGCCGCCGAGCGTCAGGCCCGGAGCTGGCTCGCCCGGGAGACGGAGATGAGTGCCGAAGAGGCCCTCGGCGATCTGGTCCACGGCTTCCCCAGCGCCGAGGCGCTGCTCGGCTCGAAGCTCGACCGCGCGGCGGCCGTGCGCCTGGAGCTCGAGGCCGCGCTCGCCGCGGCGCGGGCGGTCCCGGCGGCGTCCCCGCCTCCGGCCCCGGTCGCGCCGACGACGCTGCGGGAGCTCGAGGCGCGCGAGCAGGCGGTCTCGGCGGGGCGGGCCGAGGACTGGTCCCGGGGCGAGCTCAGGATCGCGATCGACCGGGCGGAGCGGCTCGTCCCGATCCTCCGGGCCGGCGTCCAGGCGTTCGCGGCGGTCACGCTCACGGCGTTTCGGGATCTCGTCGTCGCGCGCCAGCAGGCCGAGGTGGACCGGCTCGCGGCGACGCTCGCCGAGCTGCGCCGGGAGCGGCACGCGGTCCGCGAGTTGGCGACCGCGTGGACGGTCGCGCTGGACGACCTGCCGAAACTGCCGGGGCTCACCCACGGGCGATGAGCGACGCGCCCCGCCCCGCGCCGGCCCCCGGCGTCCGCGATCGCCCCGTGGTCGTTCTGGAGCGGGGCGACTCGCTCGACCAGGCGCTCCGCGAGTTCAGGAAGCGCTGCGGCCATGCCGGCATCCGTGGGGAGCTGAAACGCCACGCGGCCGCGATGTCCAAGGGCGTCCGTCGGCGCCACAAGGCGAGGCTGGCCCGGGCCCGGTCCCGGCGGCGGGCGCGGCGGACCGCGCGCGAGGTCCAGGACGACTGACGTGGACGAGCTCTCCTTCGCCGTCCGCGGGCTCCTCGCGCTCCTCCGGGACGAGGGCGTGCCGGACCGCGACCTCATCGGCGTCGCGCGCTACGGCGTGCTCCTCATCGCCCTCGCCCGGGCCCCCGAGATGGCGGACCTCCGGGCCTGGATCGGGGCGCAACCCGGCTCGCCCGACCCGGAGGCGCCCGCGGCGCGCTACGCCCGCGCGCTCGACGGCCGGGTCACGTACTTCTGGGTCATCTGGGACGAGGCCGCCGCCCGCCTGGGGGCCGAGACGTTCCCGACGTTGTGGGCGCTGCTCGACACGGTCGAAGGCGAACGCCTGGCCGAGCGGGTGCTGATGGAGTCGGCCGAGTGAGCCCGCCGCGGCGCCTGGGCCGAGCCGAGAATGCGTGGCCCGAGGGGCGGCGGCAACTGGCCTGCTTGCGCTGTGGCGGCGTGTTCTGGAGCGCGGCGCGGGACCAACGGCTCTGCGCGGATTGCAAGGAGCTGGAGCTGTGGCGCGCGTGACGTCGCCGTGGGCCTGGGCGCCGCCGACGCGCTGGGCCTGCCTCCGCTGCGGCGCGTGGTTCCTGACGAGGGATCTTCAGCCCCGCTGTCCGGCGTGCGGCTTTCGGGAAACCGCGTCGTGATCCCGACCGCCGAGATCGCTTGGCTGGCCGGGCTACACGGCGCGCCGAGCGCACGGACGGGGCCTTTGCAACGCCTGCTACCTTCGGCGATACAGGCCGTGGCCTCGCCGCTCGCGCGACGGCCGGACGCTGGCGCTGTTCGGATGAGTCGCTGTCCTGCGTGCGGCTTCGTGGAGCGGCCGTCGTGACCGCCAGGCATCCCTGGCGCCTCCTCTCGGGATAGCGCATGTCCACCCCTAGCTCCGGGCCCGAACCGCGCCCTCAGGCCGCACGTGCGGGCTACGCGGCCTCCGGGGTAGACTGCCCGGGACGGTGCCCGGGGTGCGGCGGCCCGCTCCCGGGGGGCCGGACGGCGTGCTCGGGGCGGTG
>Ga0114945_10000341_pt1 | contig 29888 bp, 33 predicted proteins | sample OV2TP3_FD_87194 | JGI IMG/M metagenome (GOLD analysis project Ga0114945, IMG submission 87194) | Hot spring microbial communities from Beatty, Nevada to study Microbial Dark Matter (Phase II) - OV2 TP3 | ecosystem: Environmental > Aquatic > Thermal springs > Hot (42-90C) | place: USA: Beatty... | reverse complement strand
CGTATATATGAAGTGACATGGCCTTCCTCCGGAACAAAACGGTGTATACCTCGGAGCATCCTGTAACGGGCCTATTATACACCATCACCCCGAATAAACCAACAGTATCATTCATTCCCGCGCAATGCGGCAATGACCTTATCTTCGTGCTATTCGTCTCTCCAAATGAAAACACAAAAAACCGCACCTATTCAGATGCGGCTTTACCGTTGCCTCTGATTGCTATGAGTCCGGGCGTCCATCGTGCCCTCCCGACGCTGGACGTGTGAAACCTGAAAACCTGGCGCTGATACCGGCAGAGCGCCGGAGTAGGCTACTTCAAGAACAGCTTGCCCAGGACCACAACTTGAGTTGCTACGATCAATCCCATGACCCAATGCGTGGTCGATAGACGCTTGACCACCTGATCAAAGGCCATCTTGAAGCCGGTCAACATGCCTTTGATTTCAGCCACGTCTACCATGAGTTTGGTCATGTCCTGGCGCACCGACCGGATGTCGGCCTCTAAGCCTCCAATCATTGTTGCGCCGCGTTCGTCTGCCATGTTAAATCCTCAAGGTTGAAGTGTGGACCGGCCACCAGGGGATAGAATACGCAGAGTCGGGGGAGATGTCAAGGAGAATTGTGACCCGGCAAACTTCTGCCCGCGCCGTCGGGGGTCTACGCGGATGGGGAGCGCCGGGTTGGTAGAAACGCTGCTTTGAGGGGGCAGTGCGGGAACAGGGGCGAGGCCTACTTCCTTGCTGGAGGGCAAGCTTGCTTTCAAAAGAACTGTAAAAGAATCACAGTTAGCACTTGCACGACCATCATGATTCGGCATATCCAGATAAACCGCTTTATAAATCTGGAATGGGCATCTGCGGACATCGGTATCTTGGAGGGTACGCTGGTGTCCCTCCTCGGCCTCAAGACAGCGCCTTCGAGGAAGGCCACCCGCTGGCCCAGGCTGCCTTCCAGGTAGGCTATGCGCTGGCCCATGTTGTCCAGCCGGCGCTCGATGCGCTCCAGCCGGTCAATGACTTCGTCGGTGGGTAGATTATAGTCGTCGGGCATGGGGATTACTCCAGAGGGTACTTGTCGCGCTGTGCGCTCAGTTCGCGGTTAAGTTTTAGAAGGATGGACGCCATCCGGATTTGCAGATCATCAATTCGATCTAACCTTGCGAAAATTTCTGCCTGCGCCTCCCGTATTTCTCTAATCTGTTCCTCCAGGACCACAAGGCGCGTTTCTCGATCTGATGTCCTATTCATCGGCAATCTTCCGCAGCTCGCGCAATATGGGGGCCGCCTTTTTTGCCCGCTCGTCCATCCGCTTCAAGATAGCGTTGATCCGCTTCGTGGTGGCCCTGAACGCCGCATCATGCTCTTTGGCGGATAAGGGCTTGCGTGAGGATTTTGTCGCCATACGAACTCCTATAAGGTCAACTCCTTGCGCTGGTCGTCGTTCATCGCCTCGCCCTCCCTCTGCCATAGAATAAACACAATGGCGAGGCGTGTCAAGGCAAAACCGGGCCGCGTCTTCAGGGCCTCTCGGCCTCGAAGGCTGACCGGAGGAGTTCGACGCTCTTCGGCACGCCGGTCATCGCGTCCTCCCTCCCCTCGAACTCGATCGACACGTAGCCGCTGTAATTCCCCTCCCGAAGGATCGCCGCGATGCGCCGGTAGTCCAGGTCCAGGGTGTACCACTCCCCGCCCCCGAAGTAGGTCTTGGCGTGCACCAGCACGGCGTGAGGGGTTAGCAGGCGCAGCTTGTCGTAAGGCTCGCCCAGGAAGTTGCCCGTGTCCATCGTCACGCCGAGCCACGGCGACGGGATCGCCTCCACGATGCGCAGGACGCCCTCCGGCGCGAAGGTCAACCCCCAGTGGTTCTCCAGCGCCAGCACCACGCCGCGCGCCTCGGCCAGGGGGAGGCATCTCCGGATGCTTTCGATGACCCACGCGAACGCCTCCTCGTCCGTGCGCCCCGGCAGGGGCGGCTCGACCCCCCCGGCGGCCATCAGGTCGTCGAACTTCGGGATGGTCTTCCACCGGCCCGAGTTCAGGCGGATGGCCGGGATGCCCAGCCGGTGGGCCACCTCGATGCATCGCCTGGTATGGTCCACCTGCCTGGCCCGCTCGTCGGGGTCGGGATGCACGAAGTCCTGGTGGATGGACAGGGAGTAGAGGTCCATCCCCTGCACCAGGGCCTCTCGCTTCAGCCCGGCCAGGTAGGCGTCCTCCTCCGAGGCCATCTGCCGGTGCAGGACCTCCACCCCGTCCAGGCCCATTTGCCGGGCGCGCCGGATCACCTCCTCAACAGGGACCTTCTCCCCCCGGAAGTGCCAGAAGGAGTAGGACGAGACCCCGAGATGCAGTTTGAACATGGGCTCCTCCTTCGCGCAGAGCAGAAACAAAATAGAAAAGCCCGTCCGGGACTGCGCTTAACCACGGACGGGCCTGGCGCTGGCCGGGGATGGAGAGGGCCAGCGCCCCAAGGAGGGAGAGCCTCCCAACCAAGGAGGGAGAATCTCCACCCCTTAAAGACGACCCTGGGGGCGAAAGGTTACACATCGGGAGGGCCGGGGGACAGAGACAGGCCCCCACCCTTTCCCTAAAAACCCCATTTAAATGGCCGAGGCCACCATCTGACGGCTGGCCCTGGACCGGCTCCTGACCAGCTGAACATTGTTTTCTCTCAGCTTCCGGCAGAGGGAATCGAGCATGTTCTTGTATATCTGCGCCGCCATCTTCACATCGGTCTTTAACAGCGCCTCGAACTCAATTCTGCCGATCACCATTAAAGTGGCGTCTTCGCAGGTCTCAATCGTGGCGCAGCGCGGCAGGCCGGTGACCAGCCCCATCTCCCCCACGATATCCAGCGGCGTCAGCCGGGTCAGCTCCACCTCTTCATCCTTGACGACCAGTTCGCCGCTCAACAGCACGTACATCACGGTGCTGTTGTCTCCGTCCTGACAGAGCGCCTGACCCTTCGGAAACTTTTTCACCCGCCCTATCCGCAGCAGCTGCCGGGCCTGGTGGGGGGACAGTCCCCGAAAGAACGGGATCTTTTCCGTGATGTTGTGTTCGACGATGATCTGTTCGATCCTGAGCAGGCTCGCCCGCGTCGGCATGTCTTTAGCCCTCCCCCGTACGCGCAAAGGGCCGCACCTGTGGGGCGCGGCCCATCTCGTCCCCCCGATCTGTCGCGCATGCGGCGCCCATGGACGCTATCCTTGTGAGGATGCACGGCCAAGCAGCGAACTACACGGGAAATGTACGACAGGGTCGCTCACCTGTCAAGCTTCAAAAAGGCGCCGGCCGGTCGGGTGAGGCAAAAAAAAACCCGTCCGGGACCACACCCAAATCTCCGGACGGGCCGGGTGCTGGCAAGGAGGGGGGAAAGCCAGCACCACAGGGAAGAGCGTCTTCTACCCTCTAAAGACGAGTCTGAGGGCGAAAGGTTACACGGTGGAATGACCTCGATCATAGCCCTCTACCGGTCCTCTCTCTCCTCCTGGGCGGCCGCGTCAAAGTCGATCATGTCGACGCCTTTGACGTAGGGCCTGGTGGCGTATCGCCTCGGGGTCTGCATCTTGTTCACGATGTCGCTGATCTGATACCCGGCCCTGATGATGGCCTCGAGGTCTTTCCGTTTCGGGTCGTCGGGGGCTATCTTGGACAGCACGAGTTCCGCCTGCCCGATGACCGCGGTCAGGGGCTGAAAGATCTCGTGCGCCGCCCCCACGGCCGCCTGGGCCAACACCATCAGGCGCTCCGCCTCTCGCGTGGCCTCCTCGGCCTGCCTGCGCTCGGAGATGTCGCGGTAGTTCACGACAATGGCCTGCACGCTCGGGTCCCTGAGCAGGTTGATGCCCACGCCCTCCAGCCAGCGCCACGCCCCGTCCCTGCGCCGGTAGCGGAACTGGGCGGTCTCGGTCGCCCCCGGCGTTTTCAGAAGCCGGGCGAAGAGCCCGGAGGTGAGCGGGAGGTCGTCGGGGTGCATCATCTCGAACGCGTTCCGTCCGACGAACTCGCCGATGTCGTAGCCCAGGATCCGGGTGATTGAGGGGCTGGCGAAGAGGATGATCCCGTCGGCGCTGAGGAGGTTGATGCCGTCGGAGGAGTTTTCGATGAGCGCCCGGAATCGCCTTTCGCGCTCTTCGACGGCCTCCTCGGCCCGCCTGCGCTCCGCGACCTGCGTCTGGAGCAGGGCATTGGCCTTAGAGAGTTCGGCGGTCCGCTCCGAAACGCGCTGTTCCAGGGCGTCGTGCGCCTTTTTCAGCTCCTCCTCGGCCCGCCTGCGCCGGAGGATTTCGGAGACGCCGGAGAGGGTCGCCCCCACCTGATGGAGGAACGGGCGCATCCGCTCGATCTCGCGCAGGATGATCTGCTTGCCCGCCTGATCGGAGCCTGTGGCGACCACACCGACCGTCCTGTCCCCGGCCAGGATGGGGAAGAAGAAGGCCGTCTGGCCCGCGTTGAAGGCCCTGGGGCGCTGGCGAAAGGCGACGCTGCCGTCGGGCTGAACGACCCGCTCGTGGTAGCGGGGGTCCCACCCGTCGATCACCTCGGCGCGCCCCGTCCTGGCCACTTCGCAGAAGATCTCCGGATGGGAGAGGTCGTAGCGCCAGCCGACGGGGGCGTGGGTCACGGGGGATGTCGGGTAGGCCCGGACCACCTCCACGAACCCCTCTTCGTGGCCGACCGCGGCGATGACCAGGCTCCGGGGGTGGAACGTCCCCAGGATGCCCTCTTCGAGGGCGCCGAACATCTGGTCCGGGTCGCGCGCGTCGAGCAGGTGGTGGGTGAGCCGGGTGAGGGCCTGGAACTCCCTGTGCATCCTTCCGAGCTCCACCAGCGTCCCCCAGCCGGGCGAGGATACCCCCCCGGAGCTGGCGAGGTCGATCAGCGCGCCGAGGAACCCGTCCAGGGTGTCTCCGACCAGGGCCAGAACGACGTGGATGGCGTCGAGGTTCCGGTGGGGACCTTCGACCTCCCGCAGCATCCTGTGGAGGATGTCCCAGAGGGCGATCTGGCCGGAGAGGAGGGGCGGCATCTCGCGGGGGGGATCGACCCCGGTCAGGATTCTGCGGATGTCCGCGATGGGATTGCGAGGGTCCCCCTCCCGGATACACCCCCCGGCGAGGTCGAACAGGGCGCGGTGGACGGGCAGAGAGGCCGTCTTACCGGTCTGTCGGAGTCTTTGAAGCAGGCTCTCTATGCCCCGCTCGCCGTGCGCATCGAGAAACGCCGTGGTCAACGCCCGCGCCTGGTCCTGTATCTCCATCCTGTACACCCCCACCTTGAGCCGTTGAACCTGCCAAACAAAAAACCACACCCTTCAGGTGCGGCTTCCCCCTGTCGCCCCGCCCCGACCGGGATGCGTCGGGGCATCTCCCGGTCTTCTGTGCCCCGGTTGTCCGGCGCAATGTACGGCGGGCCGCCGGGGATGTCAAGCAGAATTACGAACCGCAGATTTCCCTTGATCGGCGCAGGATCAAAAGCTATTTTTAGACTTGAAGTTGTGTGTGCAATTCGTTGTGGATCAAGACATTGTGTGAGAAGAAAGGGGTTGCCATGAAGCTCAAGGTGGGCGTGGCCGGGCTGCGGCGCGGGGGGGCGCTGTTCCGGGTGTTCCAGAACCGAAAGGACGTGGAGGTGGTGGCCGTCTGCGACCGGGATGGGGCGCGGGCCGAGGCGGTTGCGCGGGAGGGGGGCGTGGGGGCGCACTACGAGGACTACGAACGGTTCCTCAAACACGGGATGGACGCGGTGGTCCTGGCCACGCCGCTGCCGCTCCACGCGGCGCAGGGCATCCTGGCCCTAAAGACGGGGCGGCACGTCCTGAGCGAGGTCCCGGCGGCGAACTCCCTGGAGGAGTGCGGGCGGATCGTGGAGGCGGCCCGGAGGTCGGGGATGAAGTATATGATGGCCGAGAACTCCTGCTACATGGCCTATCTCCAGTCGTGGAAGAGGATGGTGGCGGACGGGCGCATCGGGGAGGTGACCTACGCGGAGGCGGAGTACGTCCACAACTGCCGCGCCATCATGCGCAACCCGGACGGGGGCCTGACGTGGCGGGCGGGCATGCCGCCGATCTACTACTGCACGCACAGCCTGGGGCCGCTGCTGATGCTGATGGAGGACCGGTGCGTATCGGCCACGGGCCTGCACACCGGGTGTCACGTGGCCCCGGACATAGGGGCCATCGACCTGGAGGTGGGGTTGTTCCGGACGGCGAAGGGGAGGGTCGTCAAAATCCTGAACGGGTTCTCGGTGGCCAGGGAGCCGGCCTTCCATTACTACGTGGTCTACGGGTCCAAGGGGGTTCTGGAGACGGGCAGGCCGGGGGATGCGGAGGGGACGAAGGCGTTTTTTGCAGACGTGCCGCACCTGCAGGGGATGGCCCGGCTGCCCCTCACGACGAGCCATACCGGGGCGCCCCCGGAGGCCCGCGCGGGGGGGCACGGGACGACGGAGTTCTACATGGTGGACGACTTCGTGAAGGCGATCCGGGAGGACACGACGCCCCCCATCGACGTCTACACGGCGATGGACTACAGCGCCCCCGGCCTCTGCGCGCATCTGTCTGCGGAGCGGGGAGGCGCGCCGGTGGAGGTGCCGGATTTCAGGAAATTGTAGGGAAGGGACTATATCGAGAGCCTGATAATAAATCGCTGCGGCTCTGGCCCTCACCCCGGCCCGCTGCGCGGTCCACCCCTCTCCCATAAATGGGAGAGGGGAAGCCGAGCGCCAGCGAGGCGGGGTGAGGGCCTGTGTACCTGGGATGTCGTTCCATACACAAAATTTTTTGAATCACCGCTTCTCCTCAACCCTTGGCGTGACCGTCGTGTCCGGCTCCTCCTCCATCTCCTCCCGCCGGGCCTTCCACCCCCGGCGCCAGGGGTCGTCCGGGGGGATGGCGACCCGGCGGGACGGCTCCCCGCGGGGCATCAGGAGGCCCTCGTCCTTCGTGACGGTCTGGATGTCGAGTTCGCCCGTCTCCCCGAGGGGACGCTTGACGTGGACCTCCCCCTCGTAGACGCAGAGGCTCGCAGACCCGTCCTCCCGCATCTCCACCCTGAAGGTGGCGGGGTCCCGGACGCTGGCGTGGACGGGGCTGGCGAATGCGAACTCCTCCCCGGCGTCGAGGCCCTTCACGCTGCCCCACGCGCCCCCCTTGAGGAGGTGGACGACGGTCGCGCGGAAGCCTGCGCTGTCCGACTGCTCGAGGGCGAAGGCGGCGTTCTCGTGAATGCGGATGAGGGACGCCGGGGCCCGGGTCTGGACCTCGGCGCGGGAGCGGGGGCCGGTGGAGATGGCATCGCCGGAGATGAGCCGGTACCCCGCCGAGGCGAGGTGCCAGTCCTGGCCGTGCGCGGACTTGAAGAAGACATCGCCGACGGCGGCGGAGAGGACGGCGGCCTGTTTCAGGGGGCGCTTCTGCCTCTGCCCGGACTCTGTCTTTAGCTTCTCACAGCCCGCGCCGGACAGGAGGATGAGCAGGCAGAAGAGGACCAGAATCCTGGAGGGCATCGGGAGGGTCTCCATAGGGAGGTCAGGCGTCCTGAGCATTCTGAAGGGATAGCCCACACAATGTACGGCAGGGATGGACGGGCGTCAACGGGATTCTTGAGGGGGACGCATTCTTCTTGACAGGCCCGATGGATATGGATAGATTCCGTGTAGGGGCGATCCTGTGTGATCGCCCGTCGGTCTGATACGATAGAATCGCAGGGCAGGGTCGGGAACGATCCTGTGAATCGTTGGCGGGGCGGCACGCAGGGCCGCCCTTACAGGCGGAGGAGGGGACCATGGTTCGGATCGGGTTCGTAGGGACGGGGGGGATCGCCAACCATCACCTGGAGCAGCTCGGGAAGGTGGAGGGGGCGCAGGTGGTGGCCCTGTGCGACGTTGTGGAGGCGCGGGCGCAGGAGGCGGCGGGGAAGTTCGGGGGGAAGGCCTACACGGACTACCGGAAGATGCTGGACGCCGAGACACTGGATGCGGTCTACGTCTGCATCCCGCCGTTCGCGCACAGCGACGCGGAGACCCTCGCGGCCCGGAAGGGGATACACCTGTTCGTGGAGAAGCCGGTGGTGCTGGACCTGGCGCTGGGCCTGAAGATCAACGAGGAGATCCGGAAGGCCGGGGTCATGTCGAGTGTGGGCTACAGCCTGCGCTACACCCCTGCGGCGGAGGCGATGCGGCGCTTTTTGCAGGGGAAGACGATCGCGATGGTGACGGGAAACCGCTGGGGGGGCGTCCCCGGCACGCCCTGGTGGCGGGTGATGGCGCAGTCGGGCGGGCAGCTCGTGGAGCAGACCACGCACCAGGTGGACCTGATGCGCTATCTGGCGGGGGAGATCGTGGAGGTCTACGCCCGGTACGCCCAGCGCGTGATCGGGGACCTGGAGAACGCCACGATCCCGGACGCGCAGGTGGCGACCTTTCAGTTCGCCAGCGGGGCGGTGGGGTCGATCACGACGAGCTGCGCCATGACGAAGGGCGGGGGGCAGTCGGACGTGACGGTCACTCTGCGGGACGTGTGGGTCCGGTACGGAAGGGAGGTCACGGTGTCGCCGGCGGGGGCGGCGTCGATCCCGGTGAGCGCCGAGCCGATGCCCAACATCGACGCGTCCTTCATCCGGGCGATCCAGACGGGGGACCGGTCGCTCATCAGGTCCTCCTACGAGGACGGGTTGAAGTCGGCGGCGGTCTGCATCGCGGCCAACGAGTCGGCGGAGACGGGGAAGCCGGTGCGGATTGTTGATTGCGGATTGCGGATTGCGGAATAAGAAGCCCCATTCCGAAATCCGAAATCCGAAATCCGCAATATTGAGGAGACACCATGATCAACAAGAAGGCGTTTGATAAAGGCTTAAAGCTTCTGAAGAAGATGACGGGCGAGCGGCTGGAGGAGGTGCGGCGGGCCTTTCGGGAGGCGGACCCGGATTTTGAGCAGTACGTCGTGGGGTTCGTGGCCGGGGACGTCTGGTCCCGGCCGCGCCTCGACCTGAAGACGCGGAGCCTCTGCACCATCGCGGCGGTGACCGCCCTGGGCCGGCCCAGCGCCCTGAACCTCAACATTCACATGGCCCTTGAGAATGGGGCGACGGAGGAGGAGATCGTGGAGGTGATGTTCCAGATGGGGGTCTACGCGGGGTTCCCGGCGTGCTGGGAGGGCCTCCTGGCCGCCAAACGGGTCTTCGCGGAGCGCCGGGGGCGGAAGGGGCGCGGAAAGAGGGGGGGGCGATGAGTCTGCGCGGATGGGTCCTTCTGGTCGGCCTGCTGACGATCTTTGCCGCGCAGTCCTACGCCTCGGGCGCCAGGTGGAGGCATCTGGACGCCTACAACTGGGGGGGGGTTGCGGTGGCCCTGGCCCTGCTCTGGCTCCTGGTGTCGATCTGACCTATGGCCGAATACGTCACCGAGATCAAGCGCCACATCAACAAGCCCGACCAGACCTTCCGGTGCGAGGCGCTGGCGCGGGGGCCGGGGCATCTCGTGCTCCGGTACGTGAGCGACCGGACGGGCCGGATCGGGGACGTGACCTTTGCGCCGGGGTCCACGACGTATGCCCACTACTGGGAGGGGCGGGGCTACGTGGCCTGGCGGATGCACGACCCGGACGGGCGGCTTAGGGGGCACGTCTTCCACATCTGCAGGGACGTGCGAATCGGGGCCGGGGTGGTGGACTACCGGGACATGCTCTTAGACATCTGGGTGGGGGCCGACGGAGGGGTCATTGTTCTGGACGAGGAGGAGGTCCGGGAGTGCGCCGAGAAGGGGTTGGTCAGCCGGGAGGACGTGGCGTGGATCGAGGGCCAAAGGCGGGAGGTTCTGGCGCGCCTGGAGGAGATCGTCCAGGAGATCGGGGTTAAACCTTTGACGGAAAAAGGGGTCTAATCTTTCGAGAGATGAAAATTCGATCTCTCACAGCCCTGCGGGTGCGCGGCGTTCTCTCAACCCTGCTGTCCGTCTCTGTCAGGGTCCTGTTGCTCATCGCACCCGGCGTTCTGAACGGTTGCGGCAACCCTCAGTCCTCCCCGCCTCCGGGGGCGCTTCGCGTCGAGACGGTCGCGTCGGGCCTGGACACGCCGTGGGACCTGGCGTGGGGGCCGGACGGGGTCATCTGGGTGACGGAGCGGCCGGGGTCCATCTCGCGGGTGGATCCGGCCACTGGCAGCGTGACGCGGGTCGGACAGCTCTCCGTGACCGAACAGGGCGAGAGCGGGCTGATGGGCCTGGCGTTTCACCCGGACTTTTCGGCCCAGCCCTACGTCTACCTGGCCCATTCCTACAGCGCCGGGGGGGGCATTCGCAACCGGCTGGTGCGGATGCGCTATGACGGGACGCGCCTGGGGAACCCGGAGACGCTGCTGGAGGGGATCCCCGGCGCCTCCTTCCACGACGGGTCGCGCCTGGAGGTGGGGCCGGACCGGCTGCTCTACATGACGACGGGGGACGCGAGCGAGGCAGCCCTGGCGCAGGACCGGTCCTCCCTGGCGGGGAAGGTCCTCCGGCTGACCCTGGACGGCGCTCCGGCGCCGGGCAACCCCTTCGGCACGGCGGTCTACTCCTACGGCCACCGCAACCCGCAGGGCCTGGCCTTCCATCCGGGCACGGGTCGGGCCTATGTCACGGAGCACGGCCCGAGCGACAACGACGAGGTCAACCGGATCGAGGCGGGCCGGAACTACGGCTGGCCCAACGTGCGGGGGTTCTGCGACGGGGATGTGGCAGGGGAGCAGGCGTTCTGCCAGGCCAACAATGTGGCCGAGCCTGCCGCGGCCTGGACGCCCCCCATCGCGCCGGCGGGCGCGGCGTTCTACAACGCGGACCTGATCCCTGGCTGGAAGGGGAGTTTTCTGTTCACGACGCTCAGGGGGGCTGCGCTCTACCGGCTGACGCTGTCGTCGGACGGGGGTCGGTCGGTGGGTCAGGAGGTCCTGTTCCAGGGACAGTATGGCCGGCTCCGGGACGTGCTGGTGGGGCCGGACGGGGCGGTCTACCTGGCCACGAGCAACCGGGACGGGCGCGGAAGTCCGGCGTCCAGCGATGACCGCATCCTGCGCGTGAAGCCATAGAGATCATGATTCAGAATCTGAGCGTGTTCCGGCGCATCGACACAACGGACAGACCACCCGATGCAGGGGATAAGGTGATCGGTGAAGACTCCGATCAGGCGCTCGTCCGGGGGTTCAAGGCCGGGGACGAAGGGGCGTTTAACGAGCTGGTCCGCCGATACCAGGGGCGGGTCTACGGCCTGGCCTGCCGGATGGTCCGGGATTCCGAGGAGGCGGAGGACATCAGCCAGGAGGTCTTCGTGAAGGCATATCAGGCGCTCCGGAGGTTTCGCCAGGACTCGGCGGTCTACACCTGGCTCTATCGCATCACTTCCAACCTCTGCGTCAACTATCTGCGCCGAAAAAAGTTGCGGGAATCTCTGTCGTATGAGACCGTCGCCGGTTGGCTGGTCGGCAGGGGCGCCGGGCCGGACCGGGAGACGGCGCGGGGGGCGGTCGGGGCGGCGGTGGAAGAGGCCGTGGCCAAGCTCCCCCCCAGGCAGCGGGCGGTCTTCATCATGAGGCAGTACGAGGGCCTCTCCCACGACGAGATCGCCGCTGTCCTGAAGCGGTCTGTGGGGGCCGTGAAGGCGAACTACTTTCACGCGGTCAAACGGCTTCAGAAGGAACTGGACGGGTATCAGAAGTTTATCGAGGACGGTCGGTTATGAGCTGCAAGGACGTGGAAAAGGACCTGGTCGCCTACGCCGAGGGGGACCTGGACGACCTCCGGTCGGAGGTCGTGCGGGCGCACCTGGAGGCCTGCGCGCGCTGCCGGTCGGAGGCGCAGGCCATCCGGCGCACGCTGAGGCTGGCGGCGGCCTATCGCGTCCCGCCCCTGTCGGAGGGCGCCGGGGTGAGGATGCTGGCCGGGGTCCGGGAGCGGGTGGACCGGCGTCGTCGTCGCGTCCGCCGCCTGGCGCCGGCCCTCGTCGCCGCCGCGGCCGTTCTGACGCTGACCGTCGTCGGGTTGAGACTGCGAACCCCGGACGTGGCCCCTCTGACGGAGAAGGGGGGCGAGGGGGGGCCTGTGGGCGCAGACCGCATCGCCCTGCTGTCGAACGACCCCGAGCTGTTCGATGAGGTGATGGAGCGCCTTTCGGGCCTGGATGTGGGCGGCGTCCAGGGGGCGCAGAAGGGGGGCCTGAGGGCTTCGACGGGACAGGCGGGGGTGGAGCGTCCCAGGGAGGCGGAGCCGCTCTGGCGGGAATACCAGAAGGGGTACTTTCCCGGGGTGGGGGTCGAGTCCCTCCTGAAGGACCTCAGCGACGAGGAGATGGATCAGGTTCTGGAGAAGATCGAGGAGCGGTTGACGGTATGACGGCGGAGAATAAAAAGCGAAAGGGAGAATGGGAGAGCGGGAGAATGGGTGAAAATGCATCTTCTCCCTTTCTCCCTTTCACCCTTTCTCCCACTCCTGTTTTGTCTCTACGATCTCTGAGGTTCATTTTGTTCGTGGTGGGGATCGCGGGGCTGGAGGTCTCCGTCGCCGCCGCACAGGCGCAGCCGGGGGAATCGCCTCCGGCCGTGGAGGGTCCTGCCCCGACGCGGTTTCCCGTGACGCCAGGGGAGCGGCGGGAGCGCCTCCGCATGGTCCGGATGTGGCGGCTGATCGACGTGCTCAACCTCAGAGAGGGGCAGTCCGAAAAGTTCTTTCTCACTCTTAAACGATATGATGCCGAGGAGGACAGGGTGAACGGGGAGCGCGAGCGGCTGTCCGCGGCGCTGAGGGGGATGGTCGTCCGGCCCGAGACCCCGGAGAAGGCCCTGCTGGACACGATGCAGGCGATCCGGGAGCAGGACGAACGTCTGCGGCAGGCCAGGGCCCGGTTCCACGCGGAGGTGGCCAGCACCCTCTCCGTGAGGCAGCAGGCCAAGCTCCTGCTGTTTGAGCAGAAGTTCGACACCGTCCTCCGCGAGGCCATCTTTGACGTCATGGTGCGCCGGCGTCCCGGCGGATGGGGCGAGGGGTGGGGGCCGCCGGGGCGACAGGGACCTCCGGTCGAGTTGCCCAGATGAGGTACGCCGTACGAAAGCCAGGCGAAAGGCGCCTGGCTTTTGCGTTTGGTGGCCTGGCTCGAAAACGGCTTGACAATGGTGAATGGATTTGATATTATCCATTCTGGCATGAAAGACCATCTCAACCCCGGACCGCGCGTCCGGCTCGGCGTCCTGGCGTCGGGGGGGGGGACGAACCTCCAGGCCATCCTGGATCGCATCCGCAACGGCTCGCTCCGTGCGGAGGTCGGGGTGGTCGTCAGCAACAACAGCCAGGCCGGGGCGCTGGGGCGCGCCCGCGCCCTGCAGGTCCCCGCGCTCCACATCAGCGGCCGGCAGTTCCCGGACCCGGCGGACCTGGATGAGGCGATCCTCCGCGCGCTGCGCGAACACGGCGTTGAGCTGATCGCCCTGGCGGGGTATATGAAGCGGCTGGGGCCCAGGGTCCTGGGGGCCTATCTCAACCGCATTCTGAACATCCACCCCGCCCTGCTGCCCGCCTTCGGGGGGCAGGGGATGTACGGGATGCGCGTCCACGAGGCGGTCGTCGCCTCGGGGGTCAAGCTCACGGGTGTCACGGTCCATCTCGTGGATGAGGTCTACGACCACGGGCCGATTATCGCGCAGCGGGCGGTCCCGGTGGAGGACGACGACACGCCCGAGTCCCTGTTCGAACGGGTGCTGAGGGTCGAACACGCCCTCTACCCGGAGGTCCTCCAGTGGTTTGCGGAGGGGCGGGTGCGGGTGGAGGGGAGAAGGGTATACATATTGAAGAACGATGAACGATGAACGATGAACGATGAAGTAAAAGCGTTTCGTTCAGCGTTCAGCGTTCTGACTTCATCGTTGCTTTAATGAGGGTTTGCATGAACGCTCTGCTCCGGACTGAGCTGGAGGGCGTCCGGCTGTTCGCGCGGGGGAAGGTGCGGGACGTCTACGACCTGGACGACCGGCTGCTGATCGTGGCCACGGATCGGATCTCCGCCTATGACTGTGTCATGCCGAACGGCATCCCGGAGAAGGGAGAGATCCTGACGGCGATGTCCCTGTTCTGGTTCGGACTGACGCGGGACATCGTCCCGAATCATCTGATCACGGCGGACGTGGGGCGATACCCTGAGGCGCTGCGCCGGTTTGGGGATCAGCTAAAGGGGCGCTCCATGCTGGTCCGGAAGGCGAAGCGGATCGACATCGAGTGCGTTGTGCGGGGCTACCTGTCCGGGTCGGGGTGGCGGGAGTACCGGAAGACGGGGATGGTCTGCGGCCTCCGGCTGCCCGAGGGGCTTCGGGAATCCGACCGCCTGCCGGAGCCGATCTTCACCCCGGCGACCAAGGCGGATTCGGGCCACGACGAGAACATCTCCTTCGAGCAGACCGCGAAGCTCGTGGGGGAGGACCTGGCCCGCAGGCTCCGGGAGGTGAGCATCGCCGTCTACCGGAAGGCGCGGGACTACGCCGACGGCCGGGGCATTCTGATCGCGGACACGAAGTTCGAGTTCGGCCTGATCGACGGGGAGGTCGCCCTGATCGACGAGGTCCTGTCGCCGGACTCCTCGAGGTTCTGGCCGAAGGACCGGTACGAGCCCGGACGCCCCCAGGACAGCTTCGACAAGCAGCTCGTGCGGGACTATCTGGACACGCTCGACTGGGACAAGACCCCTCCCGCCCCGGCCCTGCCCGAAGAGATCGTGCGGCGGACGACGGAGAAGTACCGGGAGGCGTATCAGAGGCTGGTCGCGAGTTCATTGAAACGGGGATAACACTGTGTCAACGGGCATCGGGGGAGACGGAAAGAGCGGGCCCAAGCGGGTTATGGTGGTGGACCGCGAGCGGTTCAGCGACCTGATCTGCAAGATGCTGTCCGGGAAGTACCAGACGACGGTGGCCACGGACGGCCTGCAGGCCGTGCGCGCGCTCCAGGAGTCGCCGCCCGACGTCATCGTTGTGGAGATGTCGATTCCGGGCAGCGGGCTGAGGCTGGCGGAGCTGGTGGGGATAAGCCCGAAGTTCAACCACATTCCGGTTGTCCTGACCTCGGCCAATCCGTCCATGGACATTGTCCTGAAGGCCAAAGATGCGGGGGTGAGTTCGTACCTGGCCAAGCCGTTTCGACCCAGCGAGCTGGCCAGCCGGATCGAGCAGGCGCTGACGGAGCCGGTCGTGGCCCCGGAGCCTTCCGCCGAGGCGTCGCCGGAGGAGAAGGGGGCCGCCGCGGGGGCGGAGGGGGCGCCTGCTGTGGAGGACGCGAAGCGGGCGATCCGGGATCGGGTGAAGAAGATCGACGGGCTGCCCGTGTTCCCGGCCACGCACGCGGAGATCATGAAGCTGGCCAAGAGCGAGAATGCCACCAGCGAGGCCCTGGCCGAGCAGATCAAGATGGACCCCAGCCTGCTGGCCACGATCCTGAAGCTGGTCAACTCGGCGTATTACGGGCTGCGCAAGAAGGTGGACTCCTTGAAGGTGGCGGTGTCTCTGCTGGGGTTCGAGGAGATCGCCAACCTGGTGATGTCAGCGCAGGTGTTTCAGGGGCTGGGGGGCTACAAGAACAAGCTGGGGCTGGACCTGAAGGGGTTCTGGCGGCATTCGGTGGGGGCTGGGTTCGTGGCGCGGTCGGTGGCCAAGAAGTTGCAGACAGAGGCGGAGACGGCGTTTCTGGCCGGGATGCTGCACGACATCGGGAAGGTGGTGCTGGACCGATTTTTCCCGGACTATTATATCCAGGTGATGAATCTGGTCAAGGGCGGAGAGATGTCGATCGGTCAGGCGGAGGAGGAGGTCCTGGGGCTGACGCACGCGGAGGTGGGGGGGCAGCTTGCGGCGGAGTGGAAGTTTTCGGAGAACCTCCAGAACGTAATTATGTACCATCACGCGCCGGAGACCGCGCGCCGGTATCAGCGGCTGGTGGGGCTGGTGCATCTGTCGGACGTGATCTGCCGGACGTTGCAGTTCGGCAGCGGAGGGGATCAGCTGGTTCCGCAGATCGACCCCGCGGTGATGGACCGATTCGCGCTGACGGAGAAGGGGCTTCAGATGTTTGCCGAGACGGCCAAAGAGGACCTGGAGTCCGCGGAGTCCTTCCTGCTGGCGCTCGGATAAAAGAACAGCGGTCAGCGGTCAGCGGTCAGCGGTCATCGGTCAACTGTTCTTTTGCTGAAAGCTGATCGCTGAAAGCTGATCGCTATTTTTTTGCCTATGCCCACCCGAATTCACATCCTGCCGGACGACCTGGCCAACAAGATCGCCGCGGGCGAGGTGGTGGAGCGGCCCGCCGCCGTGGTGAAGGAGCTGGTCGAAAACGCCATCGACGCGGGGGCGGACCGGATCGTCATCGACGTGGCGGCAGGGGGGCAGGAGACCATCCGGGTGAGCGACAACGGCTGCGGGATGGGGAGGGACGACCTGTTGCTGGCGCTGGAGCGCCACGCGACGAGCAAGATCCGCACGCTGTCGGACCTGAGCGCCCTCTCGACGCTCGGGTTTCGGGGGGAGGCGCTGCCGAGCATCGCCTCGGTCAGCCGGATGGCGCTGGAGTCCCGGACGGCGGAGGAGGAGGCCGGGACTCGGGTGTCTGTGGAGGGGGGGAGGGTGAAGGAGGTGAGCGCCGTGGGCCGGGACGTGGGCACGACGGCGACCGTTCACGGCCTCTTCTACAACGTGCCCGCGCGCCGGAAGTTCCTGAAGGGGATCGAGACGGAGATGCGGCACATCGTCGCGTGCGTGAGCCAGATCGGGCTTGCCCATCCGGCGCTCAGCATCGCCCTGTCTCACAACGGCCGGTCGGTCCTCCGCCTGGGGCAGGCGGACCGCAGACGCCGGGTCGAGGAGGTCTTCGGGCTGGACGTGGCCCGTGAGGCGGTGGAGGCGGAGGCGGAGGCGGAGGGGATCCGGGTGCACGGGTTCCTCGGCAGGCCGACCTTCGTCCGCCGGTCGGGGACCTGTCAGGCGCTGCTGGTGAACGGCCGGCCCATCCAGAGCCGCACCCTGGCGCACGCCGTGTACGACGGGTACGGCGGGCTGATCGCCAGGGGGGACTATCCGTTTTACGCGCTCTACCTGGAGGTCCCGCCGGGCGAGGTGGACGTGAACGTCCATCCGACCAAGCGGGAGGTGCGGTTCGCGGATGAGCGGCGGGTCTATCAGGTGATCTCCGGGACGGTGCGGCGGGCGCTGCGGGAGGCGGACGTGATCCCGGAGGTGTCCCCACAGACGTTTGAGCGGGAGGCCCCGGCGGGGGTCGCGCCGGGGTCCTATGAGACGAGGGCGGACCCCGTTCCCACGGCGCAGGAGACGACCAGGCCCTACGAGGTCGGGAGGAAAAGGCGCTCCCGGCCGGCGGCCCTGGACCTGGACCTGCAGATGTCGCTGCCGCTGATCGGGCGCAAGTCCCCCGAGCCGGAGGAGACCCCGGAGGGGAGGGAGGCGGGAGAGGTCGGGGCGGAGACGGCGGGGGTCTGGCAGCTGCACGAGACCTACATCCTGGCCGAGATCAAGAACGGCCTGATCCTGATCGACCAGCACGTGGCCCACGAGCGCGTCCTCTACGAGGAGACGCTGCGGGGGTTCCGGGCGCAGCCCACGCCGGGGCAGCAGCTCCTGTTCCCGCTGACGGTCTCTTTCAGCCTGACGGAGATGGCCTTTCTGCGGGAGGTGTTCCCGCTGCTGGAGCGGCTGGGGTTCGGCATCCGGGACCTGGGGGGGAACTCGGTGGTCGTGGACGCCATCCCGTCGGGGCTCCGGCAGTGGGAGGACGGCAAGCTCCTGAAGGAGATCGTCGAGGACCTGCAGGAGGCGGGGCGGTCCAGGTCCGGGCTGGAGGAGCGCGTGGCCACGTCCTACGCGTGTCACACGGCCATCCGGGCCGGGGAGCGTCTGTCCAGGCGGGAGATGATGACGTTGATCGACCGGCTGTTCGAGACGGAGGACCCCTTTGTCTGCCCGCACGGCCGGCCCATTGTGATCAAGATGTCGCTCGATGAGATCAACAGAAGGTTCGGGAGGTAGGGGCGAGGCAGGCCTTGCCCCTATCTTGATTATGTCGCCCTTACTCTTCATCGTCGGCCCGACGGGGGTGGGAAAGACCGAGGCGGGCATCCGGGTCGCCCGCCTGCTGAACGGAGAGGTCCTCTCGGCGGACTCCCGGCAGGTCTACCGGCACATGGACATCGGGACGGCCAAGCCCACGCGGGCGCAGCGGGCAGAGGCGCCCCACCACCTGATTGATCTGGTGGACCCGGACGAGGGCTACAGCGCGGGCCGCTTCAGCCGGGACGCTGTCCGGGTCATCGCCGAGGTCCGGGCGCGGGGGCGGCGGCCCATCGTAGTGGGGGGGTGCGGGCTCTACGTGCGCGCCCTGCTGGAGGGGTTCTCGCCGGTGCCGGAGGTGGAGGGTGGGGTTCGGGAGCGGGTCCGGGCGGAGGCCGCGCGCGTGGGGGCGGAGGCCCTGCACAGGCGTCTGCGGGAGGTGGACCCTTCCTCCGCCGGGCGCATCCGGCCCTCGGATCGCCAGCGGATCGTGCGGGCGCTGGAGGTCTACGAGGCCACCGGGGAGCCGATGTCCTCGTGGCAGGCCAGGCCGAGAGAGGGGGGGATCGGGGAGGGGGCGGTCGTGGTGGGCCTCCGGATGGAGCGGGCGGCGCTCTACGCCAGGATTGAGGAGAGGGTCGGGCGGATGATCTCGGAGGGGCTGGTGGAGGAGGTGGAGCGGTTGCGGGGGATGGGCTACCGGCCGGAGGGGAGCGCCCTGGGGACGTTCGGCTACCGGGAGGTGTTTGCGCACCTTGAAGGGGGGATGCCTCTGGCGGAGTCGGTCCGGGCGATCCAGCAGGAGACGCGGCGCTATGCCAAGCGGCAGATGACCTGGTTCCGGGGGGAGGGTCGGGTGCGATGGGTGGATGCCCTGTCGCGGGATGTGACGGGGGAGATCGTGAGGGAGATGGAAAAAGACAATTGACTTCATGAGGCTTATACCTTATCTTTAGGGCACATTCTTGTGTGAGCGAGCGGGAGTAATTCAGTGGTAGAATGCCAGCTTCCCAAGCTGGACGTCGCGGGTTCAATCCCCGTCTCCCGCTCCAATTTTTTCGCCCCGAAGCGGGCGTTTTTTTTTACCCCGACTCCCCTCTCTCTTTGCGTCAAGAATATGCTTGACAAATAGGGGGTTACGACCTATTTTAGGGTGGTTTATCGGGTCCTTCGAGGCGCCTCTTAGAGGTCGGAGGAAATGGCCATGAAATGTACGGTTGTGGGCGTATGCCTGTCGAGTCTCCTCATCGTCTCATCCGCCTCGGCGCAGGCGCCTCCGGGCGCCCCGCCTCCCGCCGCCTCCCGCTCACCGGCCATCGACTGGCGTTCGGGCGTGATCGCTGCGGTGGGGGTCGGTCAGCCCCCCTCCAATCCTGTGAACGTGGCCCAGGCCCGTGCGCTGGCGATCCGGTCGGCCCTGATCGACGCCGAGCGAAACCTGGCCTCCCTCGCGTACGGACTGGCTGTCCACGCGGAAGCCACCGTGGAGAGTCTGGTCGCAAGCAACGATGCGATCCGCGCGAGGGTGGAGGGGGTGCTGAAGGGGGCGAGGCACGTGGGCCAGCCGAACTACCTGCCGGACGGCTCGGTGGAGCTGACGATCGTCGTGAAACGGAGCGACCTGGCCAATGCCGTGCTGCCGGATGCGGGGTTTGCCCCCGCGATGCTGCCTCCCGTCTCCGGCCCTTACACCGGGCTGATCGTGGACGCCAGGGGGCTGAACCTGACGCCGGCCCTGGCCCCGAAGGTGCTGGACGACCGGGGGCAGGAGGTCGTCTACGGGCCGTCGTTCGTGACGCGGGACTCTGCGGCGCGCTCCGGCGTGGCGGGCTACGCGAGGGACCTGGGCGGCGCGCGAGGGGACGAGCGGGCCGGGCCAAACCCTCTCCTCCTGAAAGGCGTGGGCGCGGCGGGGACGAACCGGACGGATGTGGTCCTGTCCGCCGAGGACGCGGGGAAGGCGCGGGGCGCGGGGGCGGGGGTTCTGAATCAGGGCAAAGTGATATTTGTAATTGACTGAGTTAGAAAGGATTATAAAAATCAAGGGAAGGGCATGCTTCTTTATGAGGTATGCCCTTTTACATTTCAGGTCAGGGGACCCCATGCGCGAACAGGACGCCTGGTTTCGCCGGTTCTTCGGGGAGGAGTACCTGCTGTTCGACGAGCACCCGGACACGCCGCAGGAGGTGGCATTCATCGTCGAGGCGCTGCGGCTGACGCCCCGGACGCGGCTGCTGGACCTCTGCTGCGGCTACGGCCGGCACGCGGTCCCGCTCGCAGGGCAGGGGTTCGACGTGGTGGGGCTTGACCTGTCGCCGGTGATGCTGAGAGAGGCCAAGAGAAGGCAGAACGCTGAACGCAGAACGCTGAAGAAAACCCCCCAAACACCGGCCCAAAAGGCAAGGGAGAAGAAAGAGAAAGTTCATCGTTCATCGTTCATCGTTCATCGTTCAGTTGGTTGGCTCCGCCTGATCCGGGGGGACATCCGCCACCTGCCGTTCGCCGGATGCTTCGACGCGGCCATCAGCCTGTTCACGTCCATCGGCTATTTCGACGACGAGGCGGAGAACTTCCGGGTCCTGAAGGGGATCGCGGGGGCGTTGAAGCCGGGGGGGCGGGTCCTGTTCGAGACGGTCAATCGGGACGCCATCGTCCGGCACTTCCGGCCCGTGCAGGTCTATCGTCCGGCGGGGATGACGGTGATCGAGGAGCGGCAGTTCGACCTGGTGTCGGGCCGGTCGCGGGTGGACGTGACGGTGATTCGAGACGGGCAGGAGACCCGCCTCCACCACAGCATCCGGGTCTATGCCTTCACGGAGCTGGAGATGCTCCTGATGTCCAGCGGGCTGGAGGTGGAGGGGGTGTGGGGGGACTTCCGGGGCGGGGAGTTCACCTGGAATGCGGCCAGCATGATCGTGCTGGCGCGGAAGGTATGAGACACCTCATCGTCTTCGTCAAGGCCCCGGCGCCGGGCCGGGTCAAGACGCGGCTCCAGAGGCGCTACGCCCCCGAGCAGGTCGCGGCGATCTACCGGGCGTTCGTCGCCGACGTGCTCGCGCACGGCGCAGGGGTGGCGTGCGAGCGCCGGACGGTCTGCTATGCGCCGGCGGAGGCGGAGGCAGAGGTCCGCGCCCTGGCCGGGCCGGAATGGGACGTGCACCCGCAGACGGAGGGGGACCTGGGGGACCGGATGGCCGGGGCCTTCGCGTGGGGCTTTGCGCAGGGGGCGACGCGGGCGGTCCTGATCGGGTCCGACAGCCCCTCCCTGCCGCCGGGCCTGATGGCGGAGGCGTTTGAGCGGCTGCGGACGCGCGAGCTGGTGATCGGGCCGAGCGTGGACGGGGGGTACTATCTGATCGGGATGTCGAGGCCGCTGCCGGAGGTGTTCCGGGGGGTGGCGTGGAGTTCGGCGCGGGTCCTGGAGGAGACCCTGGACCGGGCCGAGGGGGCCGGCGTCCGGCCCTCTCTCCTGCAGCCGTGGTACGACGTGGACACGCCGGAAGAGCTGAACTTTCTGCTGGCACACGTGAGGGGGGAGGGAATGTCAGGGGGGGCGGCGGATGCGCCGGAGACAGTGAAGGCGATGGAGAAGATCATGAAACGGAGAAGCGGAGAGACGGAGAAGGGGTGATTCCCCGTTTCCCCACTTCCCCGCTTCTCCGTTTCTCTTTCCTACAGCACCTTCAGCCCTTCCGTGAGCTTGGCCTGCTCGGCGCGCTTGGCCTCCAGGACGTCGACCTGGGCGATCAGCGCGGCGGCGATCCTCCGGAAGGCCCCGGCCTGGGGGGAGTCGGGCTGCCCGATGACAATGGGGATGCCCGTGTCGCCGGCCTCCCGGATCTTCGGGTCCAGGGGGACTTCGCCCAGGAAGGGGATGCCCATCTGCTCGCACATCCGCAGGCCGCCGCCGTGACCGAAGATATCCGTCCGGGTCTGGCACCTGGGGCAGACAAAGGCGCTCATGTTCTCGATGACGCCGAAGATCGGGACGTCCACCTGTTTGAACATCAGGATGCCCCGCTTCACGTCCTCCAGGGCCAGTCTCTGGGGCGTGGTGACGATGACCGCGCCCGCGATGTAGACCGATTGCCGGACGGTGATCTGCACGTCCCCGGTGCCGGGGGGGAGGTCGAGGAGGAGGTAGTCCAGGTCCCCCCAGGCCACGGTGTGCAGGAACTGCTGGATCATCTTGGTGATGAGCGGCCCCCTCCAGATGACCGGGACGTTGTCTCCGGTGATGAAGCCCATGGACATGAGCTTGATGCCGTGGTTCTGGAGGGGGATGATCCGGTCGTCCTCGGTGTCGGGCCGGCCCTTGACGCCCATCATGATCGGGATGTTGGGGCCGTAGATGTCGGCGTCCATCAGGCCCACGGCCGCGCCGGTCTGCGACAGGGCCACGGCGAGGTTCGCCGCGACGGTGGACTTGCCGACCCCCCCCTTGCCGCTGGCCACAGCGAGGATGTGCCGGACCCCCCGGATGGCGGGCCGGTCCTTGGCCGACGGCCCGAAGGTGACCGTGGCTGCCGTGACGCGGACCTGCTCCACCCCGCGGAGGGGCCGGACGGCCTCTTCGCACGCTTGCAGAATCCGGGTCTTCTGCGGCCCCGTCGGGTTAGTCAGGACGACCTCAAGGCTCACCTGTCCGTCCCGGACGGTCACGTTGCGGACCATGTTGAGCGTCACCAGGTCCCGCTTCAGATCGGGTTCGATCACGGTCCTGAGCGCGTTGAGGACTTCGTTTTCGGTCACTGCCACAGGAGATCTCCTATTTCAATGATTCTCACACCAGCACAGACACATCCCTGAGCCGCTGGACGATGGGGGGGAGGATCTCCAGGATATAGTCCACGTCCTCCATCGTGTTGTCCCTCCCGAAGCTGAAGCGGACCGAACTCTGGGCCAGGCGAGGTTCGAGGCCGATCTCCATCAGGACGTGGGAGGGCTCCTCGGTCCCGGAGGTGCAGGCCGAGCCGCTGGAGACGGCCACGCCTTCGAGGTCCAGGCTCAGGATGAGGGACTCCCCCTCGGCGGCGTAGAAGGAGACGTTGAGGGTGTTGGGCGTGCGCTGCGCGGGATGGCCGTTGCGCCGGACCCGGTCGATGCGGGCGCAGAGGCCAGACCAGAGGGTCTCGGTCAGGGCGCTCAGGCGGACGGCCTGACTGTCCCGCTCGCGGAGGGCCAGCTCCGTGGCCTTTCCAAACCCGACGATGCCGGGGACGTTCTCCGTGCCGGCGCGCCGCCCGGCCTCGTGGGAGCCGCCGTGGAGCAGGGGCGCAAAGGGGGTCCCCCGACGGACGTAGAGCGCCCCCACGCCCTTCGGCCCGTAGACCTTGTGGGCGGAGAGGGAGAGGAGGTCGCAGCCGAGGGCGTCCACCTGGGCGTCGATCTTCCCGAAGGACTGGACGGCGTCCACGTGGAGCAGGACGCCGCGCTCGCGCGCGATGGCGCCGACCTCCGCGACGGGCTGGAGGGTCCCGATCTCGTTGTTGGCGTGCATGAGCGAGATCAGGACGGTGTCGGCGGCGATGGCGCGGCGGCAGTCGTCGGGGTCCACCTGCCCGAAGGCGTCGACGGGGAGGACGGTCAGGCGACAGCCGCGCCCGGCCAGGAACCGGGCGGTGTGCAGGACGGCGTGGTGCTCCACGGCGGAGGTGATGAGGTGCCCGCCTCTTTCGGAGCAGGCCCGGACCACCCCCGCCAGGGCGGCGTTGTCCGCCTCGGTGCCGCCGCTGGTGAAGAAGACCTCGGCGGGGTCGGCCCCGATCCCGCCGGCCACGGTCTGACGGGCCTCCTCCACGGCCACGCGGGCCTCCCGGCCAAAGGCGTGGATGCTGGAGGCGTTCCCGTAGACAGGGCCCAGGTAGGGGAGCATGGCCTCAACCACCTGGGGCCGGATAGGCGTGGTGGCGTTGTGGTCGAGATATATGGTTCGCATGAAATTGTTCTGGTAGGGGCGACCCGACGGGTCGCCCTAAAAATGCGCCACGGCCTGGATGTTCAGCACCTTGTTCCGCCGGAGGGTCGGGCCGGGGGCGAAGGTGTAGCGCGTGTCCCAGACCACGGCCACGTCCTGCGAGATGTCTACGGCCAGGACGTAGCCGTAGAAGGTGTCGAGGGTGCTGTCGAAGAAACCCGCCTGGCGGGTGTCGATGTTGTACTTCTCGTAATAAGCTGACGCCTGACTGAGATAGGGGATGCGTTTGAGAAAGGCCTGGGCCAGCGCGCCCCTGGCGATAAACCGCTGGTTGGTGGCGCCCCCCTGGCCGGAGAGGCGCTGATAGGCGGCCGATGCGGTCAGGATCGGGCCGAGCGAGAGCCGGGCGTCTCCGTAGATCCCTCTCATCGAGGTGTCGCTGAGCGCAGACGCCTTGGTGAAGGCCGTCTGCCGGGCCTCGTCGTAGCGGGCGCGGCCCTTTTCGTAGAGGTCGTCGAAGTACTGAGGCCTGAAGTGGTCTGAGAACCGGCGGTATTCGGCCCTGGCCCTGAGGGGACCGAGGATGAGCTGAAGGCCGGGGGCGCCAAACCCCTCGCCCCGGACGCCGTTCCGGTCCACCAGGCGGGCGTACTGGCCGTAGAGGGTCAGGCGGGCGTGCTCCCGGTCCCAGATCGGATAGGCCGCGTCGACGCCCGCCATGCCCACGGCATCCCGGCGTGGCCTGAAGGGGAGGCGAAGGCCCCGGAGGCCCTCGAACTGATCGGCGTCGGCCACGGCGGTGAGGCCGACCTCCAGCCGGCCCACGCCCATCTCGTTCGGGTAGAGGATGGGACGCGCGGACAGCCGGGCGCCGATGAGCGCCCCACCCCGGGAGAGGTCGAGGAAGTCGTTGACGACCAGGCGCGCGCCGACGTTCCAGGAGGATACATCCCGGACGGCGACGTCGAGGCCGGTCTTTTTGACGCCCGGCTCCTCGAGGGTGTTCCGGTAGTCGCTCATGATCAGGCCGTAGCCCAGGGTGACGTTCTCCAGGGCTCCGACTCGGACGTAGACGCGATCCTCCTCCCGGTCGAGGTCGCCGTACTGCAGGTAGTGGACCTTGCGAAGGATGCTCTCAAACCCGGCGGTCCGGGTGCCGAAGTCCCAGCCCCGATCCCGGAACCGCCCCCTCTCGTCGATGAACAGCTCGATGTCCAGGACGGCGTCGAAGTTGCCGGCCGTCAGGCGGGGGCGCAGGACCATGCGCTGCCACTGCGCCCCGTCCACGGTGACGGTCCCGAACAGGCCGGACAGGACGGTTCGGAAGTCGGCTTCGGCCCCGACCCGAAGGCTGTCCTGCGCGGCCGCCATTCCGGCGGTCAGGACGATGAGCAGCGGCACGGCTGCCCGGCGGTATGTGCGAATGGCGGGCTCCTTTTGTTCCTCAAGGGGTTCGGAAAAATAATACGCCATCTCCCCATCGAAGTCAAGCCTTTACTCTACTACCCGGCGTAAATTTCTACGCCGTAGCCTGTTACCTCCCTGCCTGGTTCTTCTCCTCTGCCCCGGTGACCAAATAGTGACCAAACGGGAGATTTTCGACCGCCCCTTTCATCCGGTCGGGTGCGGCATGGAGATACCGCATGGTCATGTGGATGTCCGTGTGCCCCATCAGCCGGCGGATCGTGTCCAGGTCCACCCCGGAGGCCGCAAGGGTCGTCCCGAAGGTATGGCGCAACAGGTGGGGATGGGCGGGAATCCCGGTACGCTTGACGGCTCTCTCCATCCGGTCCCTCATAGCCTGGTCGGTGTAGGGCGTCCCGTCCGGGCTGTGCAGCACGTAGGGGCACGAGATGTGCCGGGGGTGCTTGGACAGGACCCCGGCCAGAAAGTCGTTGACGGGGATGTCCCGGATGTCCCCGGTCTTGACCCGCCACGCCCTGACGCCCTGTCCCTCGGTCTTGGGTCGGACCTTCACAACCCGGCGCTGGAGGTCCACGTCCGGCCAGGTGAGGTTGACGATCTCCCCGATCCTCGTGCCGGTGTTCAGGCCGATGGACGTAAAGACGTAGAGGTCCCGATCCCCCCGGTAGGCGTCGAGCAGCCGGTTGGCCTCCTCGACCGACAGATGGGGCGGCTCTGTGGCGTCCACCTTCAGGAGCTTGACTTCTTTGAAGGGGCTGGCCTTGAGTTGTCCCCACTTGACGGCCAGGTTGAGCATCGCCCGCAGGACGGTCAGCAGGGCGTTGATGGACGACGCCTTGAGGGTCCTGGCCTGCTCGGTCTTGAAATCCTCAATCATCCAGGGGGTGATCTCCTTCAGAAATCGGTGGCCGAAGAAGGGGACCAGGTTGACGCGCACGGCGCTTTCTGCAACCCGGTATCGACCGGGGGAGAGGTTCGTCTGAACGTACTTCAGGTAGTCCCGGCTGAACGCCTCGAACCTGACGGCCTTGATCTCCTTGATGTCAACCCATTCCTCCTGTGCGGCCTTGACCTCGACGTTCTTCAGGGCCAGCTCCGCCGTGCGCTTGTCGGGGCAGATTTTGCGCCGGATGCGCCTGCCGTTGACGTAGGTGTCGATCCACCAGTTACCGTCTCGCTTGAACACACCCATAGACAGCCCTCCATCGTGAAAGAGAAAGGGCCGGGGTCTGCCGTCCCTGGCTCTCCCGGCCCTGCTGTCCGCCTGTGCCGTCCCTGGCGTGGCGTGTGGCGCTCAGTCTGCGGCCTGCTCCTTCTGCGCCCTCTCAGCGATACATTCCTCCGCTATGGCTCGAATACGGGCCTCCCATCGGCTGGCAGGCGGAATCTCGCCTCCAAAAAACGGAACCTCTCCCGGCAGTTCCCCCGATACCCACCCTTTCAGTTCGGGATGAAGGGCGTTGTAGAGTTGTCGGGTCCCTTCGCTTGCCTCCTTCTCAGTCATCAGCAAGACAAGAACATGCTCTGCGAGTTCCTTGTCCATTCGCACAACTGCTTCGTATTCGTCCATCTTTCGCCTCCCTGCGAAAAAGGGGAGGGTTCGCGTCCGTGCTTGCCCTCCCCCTCGTGGTGTCGCTACCGTCCTGGCGGCGGTGCTACCTGCGATACGTCCCGTTGACCGGCCTGCTGCTGCCGCTGACGGCCCTCTGCTGGCCGTTCTGCGTCTGCCCCGGCGGCCTCCGGTCGGCCTGCTGCGCCGGTCGCTGCTGTTGTGGCCTCTGTGCGGCCTTGTCGTAGAGATGCAAACCGACGCCGAACAGGGTGGCGGCCTTCTTCAAGGCGTCCGACGCTGCGCTCTTGAGGTCATCGGCGATGCTTACCGACTTGCCGCTGTCCCTATGCCGGGCGATGTCAGAGCCGCCAAAGGCCGTCTTGGTGACGCCTCCGGCGCTCAAGCGTCCGTGTACGATGGCCTCCGTCTCCGTGACCTCGTGGGCCAGGACCTCGAAGGACCACGCTCCCCCGAACGCCTCATTCAGCCGGGCAATGACGCTGTGCGTTTCGAGGTAGTCCAGGCGGGTCCCCCCTCGGCCTTCGCGCTGCCGTATCTGCTCCGGCGTGAAAGGTCGGGTCAGCACGTCCAGGTTGATTGTCTGTTCCATCGGTTCGTCTCCCCTCGTCAAGTGAAAGGGGGGCGCGTGTGCGCGCCCCCCTCGGTGTCTGCTCAGTTCTCGGAGATGATTTCCGTGGTGAACCTGTGCAGGTTGACGTGTCGCTCCATGACCTCGTGGACCTGCAACCCCTTGTATACCTCCGTGAAGGCGTTGTAGAGCGACCAGAGGTTGCGCGGGGAAAACTCCTCGTAGCGGGGCGTTTTCCACTCCTCAGCAGTCCTGAGAAACTGCCGGGGTTCCAGCAACCCGCGCCCGAACGCCCGGCCTAACATCTCGTGCGCCCGGTCGTCGGAAAGGTCCAGCCGGGTCATTGCCTCCCGCGCGCTGACAAGGGAGTCCCATGTCTGATGCGCCTTGTGGAAGGTCAGGACCAGCTTGTCGCGCAGCTCCTCGAGGATCCCCCCGGTATGCCTCCTCATCACCACGAGTTCACCGGCCAGCGCCAGGTTGTCGCAGACGAAGACCCGCCCGCCGATGGCAAAGCCGGCGCTCATGCTCTTGTCGTAGGAGTTGCGGAATCCGACGGCCAGCCCCATACCCGAAACGCCGTTGGCAAAGGACACGACCCCGAACATCCGGCCTCCCGTCTTGTTCAGCCCGAAGGTCGCCTTGTCCACCCTGAACCCCTTGCCCTGCATCATCTCCTCGCCGATCCGCAGCGTGTTGACGGCCAGGTCGTAGTGAGGCAACGGCTTGTAGGTGTCCGTCTCGACCGGAACAGGCACGGCGGCTATATCTTCGAGTGTGGCGGCCTGTGCGCCACAATGCAGGCACAGCGTTGACGTGTTCATCGGTGCTCCCCTTTCGTCAAGGTCCAATGAGAAAGGGGGGAGCGTTGCGCCTCCCCCCCTCTGCTCTGTCCGGTTCAGTCTGCGGCTATCGGCTGAGTCTCAGGCGTCAACCTGTAGGCCCTTTCAACTTCATTGGCAAGGCGTTCCATCCGGGACTCTTTCAGCCGTTGAACCATTGCCGGGGCAAGTTCCGGGCGAGACTTCAGGGCGTCCCACACGAAGCGGTCAGCGCCTTTCCACCACACGTCATAGACTGCCCTGGCACATACCGGGGTCGCGTCCTCCGGCTTGCCAAAGCGGTGGACCCGGCGCTCGCCCTTCACGAGATTGAAGTCACGAGCGTTGCCGCACGACTCGCACTCAAAGCGCCTGACGGTCTGACCGAAGGCCGTCAGAAACTCGCCCAGCGCCATGATGCCGCCGCAAAGCTCGCAGGGCCGGAGTTGAGAGACCCAAACCTCGTGCTTGCAGTGACCGGCGTAGCTGCCGCCGCGTCCCTGCTTGTCCGGGCAATCACACTCGAAGTTGACGACGTGGTAGGCCGTCCCATCGGACTTCAGGACTTCGGCGCTGCCGTCAGCGTCCAGCGTCAGCTTGTAGCCCTCGGACATCGCATAGGCGATGGAGAGGCGGTCGTCCTTGCAGCCTACCATCCAGGTGGCAGGTTTGGACTTGACAGATTGGGGAGAATTGCCTATCATAAAGATACCCTCCTGAAAAGGAGTTTGAACCTTCGGCCTGTTCGGTATCCCTGCCAAGAGAAACCCGAATGGGCCGTTTTATTTGCCTTCCCCGTCCCTGGGGTCGCTGCGTCCTATCCCTGTCTGCGGGTCAGATGCCGGGGCGCAAGTTCCGGTATAGCGACTTCATCGTCCGTCCGCGTTATTCCTGAGCGCCGGGGGCTGAGAGTCCTTGCGGCTCCTGTCCTCCTTGCCGTTGCTCGTGCTGCCTGTCAAAGAACTTGGTTCATTGTTCACGTCCTAAATATAAGCAATTCTAACTTTATTGTCAAGCAAAAAATGTGTGTATTCAATTTTTTCTTGACAAAGAAAAAGTTTTGTTCTAACTTTTATGCAAAACAGAAAGGGAAAACGATATGATTACCGTCCAAGAGGCCACAGAGATTAAGGGTTGCTCGCGGGCAACTATCCTGAGCGCAATCACCAAAGGTCATATCGACGCCGAACGGTTCGGGCGCAAGGTCTGGATGATCCCTCAGAACGCCAAGTTTGAGGCGTGGCATCCTATGGCCGTCCGCCAGCAAGCGGGCCGCGCCCGGTGGTCCACGTCAAAGGCCAAGAAGCCCCGCAAAAGTGCTTGACTCTCCCCCTCCGGTTTTCGTATCCTATCCCCTGGGGGCCGGGTCCACGCTTCAACCGTGAGGATGTGACGATGCCCGACGAGCGCACCACGCCAACCCCCGGCGACCTTGAGGCCCGCTTTGATGGGATCGAGAATCGCCTGGCCCGGATCGAGGGCCTCCTCGAAGGCTTCAAGCTGGCCTTCGACCAGAT
>Ga0114945_10000339_pt1 | contig 29925 bp, 30 predicted proteins | sample OV2TP3_FD_87194 | JGI IMG/M metagenome (GOLD analysis project Ga0114945, IMG submission 87194) | Hot spring microbial communities from Beatty, Nevada to study Microbial Dark Matter (Phase II) - OV2 TP3 | ecosystem: Environmental > Aquatic > Thermal springs > Hot (42-90C) | place: USA: Beatty... | reverse complement strand
GTATTGATTACAACGGGACCAGACCGCATAGCTCGCTGAATGATCTGACGCCTAACGAATTTATTAACAAAGAACAGGAAAAACTCCAACTCAATTTGGTACAGTCAATGGGGTAAGCTCCCAGGCAGTATCCTCCTTTTGGCCCTATCTGTCTTCTATCCTCTCGCGACAGTGGTTATTTCTAACGACGCCTCTGTCTTTATCTATAGCCTAGAGGATCTCAAAGAAGGTTTTAATAGATTATCCCTCAATACCTATATTTTCTTTGTCTTATTCTCCCTTCTCACCGTTCCTTTCTTAAGACGATTTTCTCAAACCATCATCGCTTGTTTCATCCTGTTACAGACTTTCAATGTGTATGGATATTATCAACATCAATCATGGCTGAGGTCCTTTGTCTTAAACAAGCAACTTCCCAAAAATGAACAAGATTTCGATTTTCAAAAAGAAAAATTAATGACCTTTGACAAGCTCAATGAAAAAGCTAAAAAAATTAAGGAGTTGGTGGGGGGATATTCCCTCTATTATTTTTCAAATCCCTATCTGAGTTTAATAAAAGACAAAATTAAATTTTTTAATTCAGATCAGCAACAACTTCCATTGCCCTATCAAATCCTTGCTGCCCATGCGAATCACTTAAAAATAGCTGTTACAGCTCCTAACGATGCCTGGCTTCTCTATGAAGATCCATACCACCCATTCTGGAAAGCCGACATTAATGGTCAAAAGACGGTTATTGTGAAGTCCACCGATAATTATAAAATGTTAAAATTGAAACCGGGTCTCAATAACATTCACTTTTATTTTAAATCAAACACTATTGCGCTTATTCATGGTTTTATTGGTTTAAATTCACTGGCTTATGATCATGAGCCAATTCTTGGTCAAATTGGTGAAAAATGAAGAAGTTTGACTTATTTGACTATGCTTCCCAAAGCTACGGGTTTATCCGTTCCCAAAAGGACTATGCCATTGTCATCACTGGCGGCCAGCACCATACCGTTAGACTCTTCCCCGCGGATGATAGCTGGCTGAAGGTTATTAACAATAATAACTCGCTTGCCAATCAATTCTTCTTTTGTATAAAATTTTCTGATGCCTGCGACCAACTGCCTGATCTCTTTACCTGTATCAACCTTTAAGATATACAGGCGATCGGCGTTAGGATGATCCTTTACTTCCCTAATTTGGGCCACAACCAGTTCCACTCTCTTAAATTCATCTAAAGTAATCATAGCTAATTCCTTTCCCCATTTTTTTAAAATAGACCAAAATATTCAGGAAAACTATTGTTAGTCTTTGTCACCTCTTCTATAATCAATTGTTATTTATTTCTGTCCTAAATAAATGCTTGCCTATTTAATTATCTTTTTTATTTCTTCCTCATGTATCCTTTTAGAATTATTTTTTACGCGCATTCTAAATTTTAAAACATGGAACCATGTTGTTTATACCATTATCCCTTTTGCTATTTTAGGATACGGCATAGGGACAAATATTTTCCTTATTTTCAAAAATCGATTTCCTAAACAAATAAATCCTCGCATCATTGCCTATACCCTTATTATCCTCTCCCTTTCGACTATCACAAGCACGCTCTTATTAATTGAACTTCCTATTCAAATCGATCAGCTGATGAATTTATTCAAGGACATTTTTTCGACCTTGAAACTTTTAGGTGCCTATGCAATTGTTATGCTACCTTTTATCTCGATAGGTTTTTTAATAACATATTTCTTCTCTCTTCAGCCAGAAAAAAATAATAAATTTTATTTCTTTGATCTCGTAGGAGCTGGCTTGGGCGCTATCCTTTTTTTCTTGCTTATTAATCACTTGGAGATTTTTCGATCCATTGTCTTATTAAGTCTTTCTTCATGCTTTCTGGGTTTACTCCTTATTGTAAACCCAAGACAAAGAATTCCTTTGACCATTCTCGGTTTAATCATTATTCCTCTCCTCATTTCCAGGATCCCTGAAATAAAAACTTATACCATCGATCGAAAAAAGGGATGGGAATATATACCTGGCTATTTTCAAGCTGGAAAGGATTACGAATTAACTTTTTCCAAATGGCACCCCCTCGGTCGAACCGATATCTACCGCATACAATCTCTCGACACCATGGATGTTATCTATAATCTCACACCCGTCACTTTTGACATTAATCTCTCTCCCTATCCTGTATTTTCCTATTTTACGACGAATTACTTAGCTGGCACGCCTGTTTACAGGCTTAAGGAAGAGGAGTTAAAAAAATACAACATTCAAGTAAAATTGTTCTCTCAAGCCATCGAAGCCCCTTATACAATTTTTAAAAATCCTAAAGTCGTTGTTGTTGGGACAGGGGGTGGTCGTGATATCTTTATGGCTAAAACCCATGGGGCCCAAAGTATCACAGGTGCTGAAATCAATCCCGCTATATTCCAGCAGATGTCAAAAGGGGGGCAACTTTATGAATATTCTGGACAGATTTATGATGGGCCAAATACACAGATATTTAATATCGATGGACGCCATCTTGTCAAAATATTGCCTCATAACAATTTTGATTTAATTATTCTCAATGGGGTGGATACTTTCTCCGGCCTCTCGACCGGGGCCTATGCTTATGCCGAAAGCTATCTCTACACAAAAAATGCGATTATTGACTATTTAAAAATTCTCAAGGACAACGGCGTCATTAACTTCAACCGATGGTTATACGCTGACTTGCCCCGAGAGAGTTTAAAATTATTTGCTATTTCCCTTGCTGCCTTAAGAGAGATGGGTGTTCCTGAACCGTGGAGGCATATTATTATTGGTGGCTATAGTGGTTGGTCGATTCTACTTATTAAAAAGAGTCCTTTTCTTCAAGAAGAAAAAGAAACAATAAAAAAATATTTTTCCTCTCATGAAACCAGTCTCATATTCCCGACCGAAAATTGGGAATCAAGGCAGGGCCCTATTACTTTCTTTGATGCTTATGCCGAGGTCTTTCAAAAGAAGGCCGAAAAGGCTTTTGAGGAACTTTATCCTTATGATATTTCTGTTATTACGGACAATAACCCTTTTTTTTATAAATATTACAAATTTAATATATTCAACCCCGTCTCTTTCGAGGCCTTACACCAAACAGGGACTGTGATTTTCTTAACTCAATTAGTCGTTCTTTTACAAGCTATTATTTTTATAGGGATATTTATTTCCCTTCCTCTTTGGTTATTCAAGAAATCTGATATCCAAGAACTCCCCTCTCCTTCTCTAAAACCATTTCTGTTATTTTTTAGCTGCCTTGGCTTTGGCTTTATGCTTATTGAAATATCACTGATGCAACGTTTTACCTTACTCTTGGGCAGCCCTATTCATTCCATCTCCATAACCTTAGCATCTTTATTAATCTTTTCTGGAGTAGGAAGCGGGCTATTGTCTTTTTGGGAAAAAAAATTATCACCAGAGAAATTATTAATAATATCTTCTCTCATCTTAACCTTACTGATATTTTTGATGGTCCACTTGGGAGCGAGTATCTTTGATTATTTTATGAAGTTTTCGTTTATTCAACGCACTCTTATAGTTTGCTTGGCACTCCTACCGTTTGGGATCTGTTTAGGAACTTACTTCCCTTTGGGATTAAAAATCATTGGAAGAAGATCTGATGGTGCTATTGCTTGGGCCTGGGGAATTAATGCTGGATTTAGTGTCCTCGGTTCGATGCTCGCCATCGTTATAGGACAGTTCCAAGGTTTCAATGAAGTCCTTTTGCTAGCCCTGTTCGTTTACCTCATCGCTTGCTTAGCCTTTAACCGCCTCTTTAAAACTCTCTCCTAACCCTCTATATACTGCCACTTTATCACCCGCTAAGGACTGAATTCAATTTATTTCAGGAATATTGCAGGTTAGGATTTGACAGAAAAGTTAGATTAAAATAGAATGAAGTTAATTCACTGTTTAATCTGAATATACCGTCTTTGTGACGATTAACAAACCTTTCCGTGACAAAACAAAAAATATTAATCGGTGGCCTCCTTGTTTTAGCCGGAATTCTTATCTTCGCCCCCTCGATCAATTATCAATCCTTATTAGCCCAAGGCGATCATGGTCGTGACCTCTATGCCGCTGAGGCTGTCTGGCGTGGGGAATTACCCTACAAAGACTTCTGGTGGGTCTATGGCCCTCTCATGCCTTACTACTATGGACTCTTCTATAAAATCTTTGGGGTCAATATTACCAGTGCGCTACTCGGCCAAATTATTTTAAAAATCATCTCTGGCCTTCTCATTTATTTTGCCATCATCCGTGTCATTGATTTCTGGGCAGCCGGCCTGTGCGCCTTGTGGTTTTGGTCATTTTGTCCTGACTTTTTCTTTACCTACAATCATACGGGCGCTATCACCCTGCTTATGGTGGCAATGTTTGGTCTTTTTTCTTATATAGAGAAACCTAAAATTTCTTATTTATACATTGGCCTGTGGGCCATCTTTTTACTGTCCTTCATAAAAATTAACATCGGACTTTTTTCCTTAGTGGTCTTTCTTTTGTCTGTTGTCATTATTAATAGCTTTAAAAAAATCCCTTTCTCAAATTCCTTTAAACCTTTTTATATCACAGCCATGGTCGGTATTCCCTTGATCGTTTTCGCCATTTATGCGTATTTATTACAAGGATTGTCTATCGCTGAAATCCGTCAATGTCTTCCCTATTTGGCCGAAGATCACCCTTATAACGCGCCCCCTATAGTCGCCTTAAGAAATCTTCTGGACATCACATTAGCCAATATCGCCTCTTCGGTCGGTTCCATCTTCTTTGCCCTAATTATTCTTTTGTCCTTTGCCCAAACGATTTTCCAATTATTCAATAATAGAATTGATAAGCAAGAACGCCAGAATATTGCCCTCGTTTTGCTTATCCTTATCTTGTTTTATGTGGCGAATTTCCATGAATTTTGGGCAAGCGGCATTGTTCTCTATCGAACATTGTGGTCTAAACCCTTCAGTATCTTATTGATGTTTATCATTTTAGCCTTCGCCCTCAGGAGCTTGCCGCGATGGATCAAATTCTTTTTGTATGGCATGTTAACATTTCTTATTATTCAAAATGCTTACCAACAGCGTGCTTTAATCGAGATGATTAAACAAAATCCTTGGCAGAATCTGAATTTAGAGCGTGGAGGCATTTTTGTTGGCAATCAGCCTCAGTGGATTCAAACCGTCCGTCAGGCCACCCAATACTTAAAAGAAAATCTTTCTCAAGATGAAACCTTTTTAGCTCTTCCCTACGATCCCCTCTATTATTTCCTCACCGGCAAACCAAGTCCCACCCGCCAGCTAATATTTTTTGAACACATTAACATCCCTCGTGAGCAGGAAATGAAAATCATCCAAGAGCTCAAACAGAATAACGTTAGTTACATTTTACTTTCTAACCGCTCCCTCATTCCTCATGAAGGATTGGGTATCTTTGGAGAAACCCATTGCCTCCTTCTATCCCAATATCTGAAAGATAACTTTCAATTGATTAAGACCATTGGTCCCTGGCAGCCTGCGCTAGGAGATGGCTGGGCGTGGGATCACAGCGTGCAGATATTACGAAGAATTAATCGCTAGTCGTTGAATTATAAAATAAAAACCCAACTGTCGTTAGACAAATTTGTGCGGCGAAGCAGAACGGGGATGCGGATTACAAAGGGCGGTCTCCCTATCTATGAGATATCTGGTCGACTTCTCATAAGTGCAATTATTTAAACTTAAACTTTAAATTTACGCAATTGTATGGTATGCTCTAACCATGATCAAACGCGAATTAGGTGCCGAGCTAAAAGTCGATGCGAAGCAATATCCAGTTGTTACAGTGACTGGTCCACGCCAGTCCGGCAAAACGACATTAGTCAGAAAGTATTTCCCCAAACATCAATATCAAAATCTTGAAGAACCGGATACCAGAGAAATCGCCCAGACGGATCCGAGAGGTTTCTTATCCGCCAACGACAAAGGTCTGATATTGGATGAAATCCAGCGCGTTCCCGAATTGCTGTCTTATATCCAAGGAATTGTTGATAAGACTAAAAAGTGCGGCCAGTTTATTCTCACCGGGAGCCGAAATTTTGAACTTATGGAAACAGTGACCCAGTCTCTGGCCGGCCGAACTGCGCTTTTATGTTTGCTTCCCTTAAGCATTAATGAGCTAAAAGCGGCGAACATCCAACACTCACTTGATCAGCATTTGTTAAAAGGTTTTTATCCCAGAGTTCACGCGGAAAATCTAGATCCGACAAAGGCTTATCGTAATTATTACCAAACCTATATTGAGCGCGATCTAAAGGCGCTCATTCATCTGAGGGACATAAATCACTTTCAAAAATTTGTGCGCCTATGCGCCGGGCGCGTAGGGCAAATTTTTAATGCCAGCGCCTTGGCCTCCGAGGTCGGGGTTTCAGTCCCAACGATCAATTCCTGGCTTTCTATTCTACAGGAATCGTACGTTGTTTTCCTGTTGCAGCCGTATTATGCCAATATCCGCAAGCGGCTTACGAAATCACCCAAACTTTATTTTTACGATGTCGGATTAGCCGCTTATCTTTTGGCGATAGAAAATGAGACGCAAATGAGCCGCGACCCATTACGCGGCGCGTTATTCGAGAATATGGTCGTGATGGAATTGGTGAAATACCGGTTTAACGGCGGGCAAGACCACAATCTTTACTTCTTTAGAGACGAGCGCCATCACGAGATTGATGTCGTTATCAAATCCGGCAGCACTTTAATCGGCGTTGAAATAAAATCCAGCGCGACTTTCCACACCGATTTTCTCAAAGGGCTTGAATATTTTGAGAAACTTTTCAAAAGCAAAGTTGCCAAATCAGTCGTGATTCACGCCGGAGATGAACACCGGGGTAAAGAGTTTACGGTCTTAAATTACGAAAATACGTCTGATGCTTTCAGGGGGTGAGGGTTTATTAAAAAGGCATTAATCTATCGTTGAGATTCTTCTCATAGTCGAATCTCAGGATATTGAAAAAATGCTCTTTGAGAATACCTTCTTGGTGTTTGGTTATCGCCTTCTCACAACAGGTCTTACAGATTTAGCTACATTACTTCCCGGGTCAGATCGAATAATCACGACCTGACCTTTTTGAAAAGAGGCAAGAACTTCTCGACTTACCTTATAAGTTATATCTCTTCCTGATCGATAATCAGAGACCGTGATCTCCCCCTTGGCTGAATCCATCGCAATAATAGGCCCCTTGGCCACATCACCTTTTATTAATGCAGCAAAGCCGGGTGTCGAAAAGGCAAAAAGAGTGATAAAAATTGTTACTACCATAAAAGTTTTCCTCATCTTTCTCCCTCCTTTATTATATTATCCTTATTCCAAATAGGATTTTAACTCTGACCAGGTCATTCGACCGACTTTACCGTCAGCCTTTAAGCCATTGTCTTTCTGAAACTTTATGATTGCCTCCTGAGTTTTGGGACCCATTTTCCCATCCAACGATCCATTGTAATAACCAGCATTTTTTAAAGCCTTTTGAATTTGGATTATCGAAGGATTCGAAATATCTGCCGACCCTATATGTGTTTTCACCGGCCCATTTCTTCCATAACCTTGAGACTCTTTTCTACGTAATTGACGTTCAAGTTGTTCAACCTCGCGTCCCTTATCTTTTACTTCCGCCTCAAGAGAGGCTATGCGGCCATGACATTGCTGTAATTCTAATACATAATTCTTGTTTGCTGTAGCACATCCAGATAGAAAAATAATAAATAAAGCAAAGACAAAAAATTTAGTAAACATCTTTCCCTCCCATTTCCAACTTTTTGAGCTCTTCCCACGTCTTGATGTTAATAACGCCACTCTGCTTGAGATTCCTAGATTTTTGGAACTGTTTTATTGCTTTAACGGTTTCTGGGCCCATCTTGCCGTCAACTTCACCTTCATAAAATTTAGAATTCTTTAATAGGCTTTGGATAAATTTGATATCATAAGAAATTTTTTGAGGAGTAGAAACTTTTTTGACAGACGGTTTGTGATCCTTAGATAAAACCGTGGTTTGTTTCCTTAATTCATTTAATATCTTTGAATCGATTCTACCGGTCGGATTCAAGCTGTTTTTCTTTTGGAAAGTTCTAATAGCATTTCGGACTTCTTTGCTCATTTTCCCGTCCATTGGGCCTGTGTAAAATTTAAGGGTCTTCAGCATCCTCTGGATTTCCCTAACCCGAGGGTTGTTACTTACCAGGGTCCCAATATAATTCTCTTCTTTTTCGCTCACCCGATTTGGAAATAAAGATACAACCCGTTCATTGAGCGGCTTAACAATAATCACCGCACTGATTGTAATAATAATGAGTAACAAGATTAAGAATTTCATAACGTGTATAATGATGTTAGTTTAATATGTTAGCAGAGTGAAAATGAGAAGAAGATGAGACTAAAATGAAAATTTTCTCATTAAAAAATGAGTTAAGACAACGGAAGGGTAACGATAAAGGTGGTCCCTGTATTAACCTGGCTCTGGACCTCAATCTTTCCCTGGTGAGCTTTGGCAACGGATTGGGCAATACTTAAGCCTAAACCGCTTCCTTTCCGTGGGTCCTCCTCCCAACCCGGTATTTGAAAAAATCGATCAAAAATTTTGGGAAGATACTCTTCTGGGATTCCTGAGCCTTCGTCAGAAACATTGATTTTCAAGGTATTATTTTCTTTCAAAACTTCCAAGGATACCTTTTTCCCTGGAGGTGTAAATTTTATGGCATTATGAATAATGTTAAAAAAAAGACGTCTTAAATGCACAGGATCGCCCTCAAAGACAATTTCTTGTTTAGGCAAATTGCAGTAAACTTCAACGCGATTTTCTTCCGCCAGAACTTTCGTCTTATCAAAAATGGTATTAAAGAATTCTTTAAAATCGAATTGTTGGAATTTAAGAAATTTAGGACTGTAATCGAGTTTGGCTAACAGAAGCAGATCCTCCACAACTTTAATGATTTTCTCAATTTCTACCATATTCTCCTTCAAAACCGCTTTATATTCCGCTACGTCTTTATCCGTGCGCAAAGCAACTTCCGTTTCTCCTCGCAAGATACTCAGCGGGGTCTTCAGTTCATGCGCTACTTCCGAGCTAAACCGTTCAATATGATTAAAAGAATTTTCCAGGCGCGCAATCATATCATTAAAAGAATCAACCAGTATTTTCATTTCTTCGTCAACATTGTCTACATTAAGCCTCTTGGATAAATCTTGCGAACTAATCTGGCGAGCCGTTAATACAATGTTGTTAACCGGATGCAAAATCCTTTCTGCTAACAGATGACCCAAAAAAGCGGTCAATAATAAAATAATCGGGATGCTAATCATAAATAAGTGTTGTCGATGCCGTAACAAATCTAAAACTGGCTTTTCGGACGCCGCAATAAGTACAAATAAATAACGACTGTTTGGCAAAGAAATCCCCGCCTGTATTTGCCGAAAATGCCTTTTATTGACAACGATATCCTTGAAGGCGTCTTCCTGAGGAGAAATACTCAAATTAGGCTTAAAACTTTTTTCAATATCTGCAGGAATATTTTGTCCAGCAAAAATTAAACGGCCATCGGATTCAAAAAAAGCCACTATATCTTGGCTTAAATCCAAGCGGTCAAATCGAACAAACCATTTTTCTTCTTCGGACAAGGCTTCACCACCTGTTTTCTTCTTTTTAACCGCAACAATGCTCGCCTTAGGCGGATATTGAAATGAAAAGATCCGCTGAATAACTGTATAAATATCTTCTCCCACAGCGGTGGATAGCTCTTCACTGATGATATTACCAAGTTCGTTAACCTTGCCGGAAAGTTCTTCATCCAAATCATTAATTAAGTATTTAGAAAGGCTCACTTGAAGAAAGACACTGTAAAGGATTAAAATAAGGCCGAGAATGATTGTAAATAAATTACCAAGTTTAAATTTTATAGAATTAAATTTCATGATGGGGGGTCTTGCCCAACATATACCCGCTTCCACGCAAGGTATGTATTAATTGCCGCCGAAACGTTCTATCCATTTTGTTTCGTAAATACCTCACATAAACATCGATGACGTTGGTGAAGCTATCAAAACTTTCATTCCAGACATGTTCGGAAATCATCGTCCGTGTGATGACTTGTTCAGGATGAAGCATGAAATATTCCAGCAAAGCATATTCCTTGGCTGAAAGAGTAATATTTTGCCCTGCCCTTGTGACTTTATGAGTCACTTGATTTAGTTCAAGATCATCATATTTAAGAAGAGTCACTTTGTTGTCCTGCTTTCTTCGTAAAAGGGCTCGCACTCTTGCCAAAAATTCTTCAAAAACAAACGGCTTTGTCAAATAATCGTCGGCGCCTAAATCCAGCCCACTGATTTTATCTTCGATCGAATCGCGTGCCGTTAACATCAAAATGGGGGTGGCTACCCCCCTCTTTCTTAATTCCCGGCATACATAGAACCCATCTTTTCCAGGTAACATGATGTCGAGAATAATCAAATCATACTCATTGATATCAACACAATAAAGGGCCTTTTCCGCATCATAGGCGACATCAACCGCGTATTTCTCTTCCTTCAGCCCTCGTTGAATAAAGTTGGCCATTTTTTGCTGATCTTCTACAATTAAAAGTCGCATTAAATAACCCCTAAAAAGAAAAATCGCCACCTACATGACAGATGGCGGCCCGACCATCAAAGACCTCTAGAACAATTATTCTAGACCACTTTTTAGTGTCCGAAACTTTTAAAGAACGGGCCCGACGATCCTGCTACGCCCAATGGCTTGCGCGTTGAGCTTCGCAGGATTTTTATCTACTTGCTCATCGAGTTCTAAGTAGCCGCCAAGGGAAACCTTTTTGGCGAAGTAGAACGGGCCCGACGAGATTTGAACTCGCGATCTTCAGATCGACAATCTGACATGTTGACCAGGCTACACCACGGGCCCCAAAATTCAGTGATATCCGCTGGAGGCGGACCCGCCTCAGGCGGGAGAGATAAGTGGTAAGTGATAAGTGAAAAAACTTTACAAAAGTAGGAAAAAGAATAAACGACATACTAACAAATTTTTTAGAGAATTCAATTAATTGTTTTTACAAAAAACCGTTTCTGAATTATTTTCTTTAAGCTTATCACTTAAAACTTACCACTTATCACTATTTTCCCATGGACGAAGAAGGACTCGAACCTTCGACCTCTTGAATGTAAGTCAAGTGCTCTAACCAACTGAGCTATTCGTCCAAAAAGATTTTATATAGAAACTGCCCGCCAAACTACTTGGCGGGTCCGCCACGTTCTATGGCGGAAGCTAACCGCCCAAATGAAATTAAGAAATTAAAATGAAAAATGTAAAATTGTGGAGTCGCTTGGGCGACACCCTAATTTTTATTTTTTCATTCTAAATTTTAAATTTATTTTCTAACCCGTAATCTTGCCGGTTCCCATCATGATAAAGACCATCACAAAAAGTGCGACTGTTTCCGCGATCCCTAAGGCAATCAAATAATTTCCCGTGCCTTTCCCTGTTTCCGCCAAGGAATCCGCTGCTGCCGCTCCGATGACCCCTTGCATCCACGCTGACATCCCGATCGCTAGCCCTCCAAAGACACCCGCCCCTAATAAATACGTCCCTTTGATAATAGAATTAACAATCGCATTCATAACAATCATACCATAAATCGTCTGAGAAAGAGGAGCGCCAATGAAAAGAGCCAAGATAAACGGAGCCGGTTTATTTTGAACAAAACATTTTTTCCATGCCCCGACAGCCGCCGGCCCTACGGCGCCAACGCCTAGCGCTGAACCCACCGCGGCAAGACCTAAGGCCGCCGCCATACCAATATCTTTACATAACGTTACGACCACCTGATCCATTTTTTTCTCCTTTTTTATTAAGTCTTAACTACTCTCAAATCCCTGAACGGTTCATATTTTATTCCTCTCCATTCCAAATTTAAATGGCTGGAAAATTCCAAGATATTCAGTCTTAGTCCATGCACCAAAACACCCAACATCGCCAGAATTAGGTTTAAAAATAAATGCACAAAGATTAAAACAAGTGAGGCTAATATCGCTTGGGGAATATTGTTAAAACCAATATCTAAAGCTATCTGATTAAAAGAATCGGCAATCGCCACCGTTGCAAGACCGACAGCAAAAAGACGGATATAGGAAACCACATCGGTAAAAACTCCAATGACATTAAAAAATAACAAAAATAAGTTAACCCCCACCTCTTGCCGTTGGAGAATGATATCCACAATAATGATCATTATGGCGGCAAGGCCGATATAAACGATCGTCATAGAAAATGGTTCGCCTAAGATTAATACCTTGGCTAAGAAAAAGGCTACCCACAGAAGCGTAATCCAACCGATCTCCGATAGCATGCCCATAGGCTTTGGAATCTTATTAAGAAATCGCCATAGATGCGAAATAGTCAAATGAACGGCACCTAAAGCAAAACAGAGCATTTGAACATTTTTCATTTCCGTTAACCAAGGCAAAATAGGTTTAAAAATTTGCTTAAATAAAAGCGTGCCGAAAACAGTTCCCGTGAGAATTCCCCAGATAATCGTAACGGTACTTAAAACATAGGTTAAATACAAAAAGGTCTTGTCGGGCATCCTCTTCCCGAATTTCCGATGAACAAACAAGGTGGTTAAGAAAAAAATAAAGCCATAACCCGCATCTCCCACCAACATCCCAAAAAAAATCGAAAAAAATATTAAAAAGAAAGGACTGATATCCAACTCCCGATAACCCGGTATAACATTCATCATATTATAGAGAGATTCGATCAAGCGAATCCACTTGGGATTACGCAATAACGTCGGCACACGATCATCAAGGCCAGGGTCTTCTATCAATAATCCCCATTGTTCCTTCTGGGCATGCTTTTTAAGAGACTCACATTTATCAATGGGACAATATCCTTTTAAATAGGCTAACTTCTCTGCTTCCCCCATGCCGGCAGCAACCATCTGAAATTCCAAATCCATTTGTTTTTGCTGTAAAATCTCTCTGAAGTCATTTAAGTAGCCTAATGATTCTCTTATTTTGCTTTCGGCCGCCTTAATTTTTTCCTGATCCACTCTTTGGGCTTCCTGCATGGCTTTCAACCCCATGGATGGCGAGCGAAGCGTTTCAAAAGGCCATTCCATCTTTTCTCGTGAAATAAAAACACAACGTATTTTCGACTTATCTTCAGAAATCTTTTGGACAATGACTTTGGAGGGGATTTTCTCAAGATCCTTCGCCGAAATTTCTGCCAATTTTATATCAATCCCTTTCATAGCTAATTGCACAACCTCTTGAGGATTAAAATCCCCCCACGGTTCCCATTGGCTGATAAGGGCCTGTCGTTTGGCGATATCTTCCGTTAGTTGATGGAGTTCTGCTTGAGCAGCTAGGATTTCGGCGGCCTTTGCCTTCCAGTCCTGAAACGATAATTGCTCAGAACTTTGCCTCGCCCCTTCAGATGAAAGCACCCCAATCACTTTGGTTAGTATTTGTACTTCCTCTTTAATCTCGCTGATACGTGGCCCTTCCGGAGTTTTTTCATACTCGACATGAATGATCCCAAGCTGGCGCAAGGATTCCAAGGCCACGGACGTATCCTTCTCTTGTAGGACCAAATATATCTTTTTCATGGAGACAATCATACGCTCGTGAGCTCCAAGGTTTTGATCTCTAATTTTTTCTTAGCCACTTTCCCAATACCAACCGCATTAGCCATCTGATCCCCCAAATAGATACGGATGATACGAATATTGTTCTTGCATTCGGGGATCTTGATTTTTTCAAACAGATTGACGCGTTGCGTTGTGATTCTTAATTCGTATTCGAGAATAGTGATTTGTTTTCGAATCACCGCCATCTCGGCCATGATAGCGACAAACGCCCTGAGTTCCATCAAGGCTCGATCGACCCAAAAAGGCGTTGTATACAAATCATACTCTCCCTTTTCAAATTCCACATCTTTAAAAACCGGAACCGTTGTGCCAGCAATATTTAGGGACTCAACAAGTATCTTGGTTGGGATAATCCATTTATGGAAGTCGATATTAACGCTGGCCGTTTTTAATATGGGATCGGCCAACACACCAAGCCATTGACGAATAGTCCTTTCCTTGTCTTGGAGAAGAAATTCCACTTCTTGATAGCGTAGACGCGCTTCTAAAATCTTTATTTGAAGCTGTTGCTTTTTTAGCTGCAACGTAGGCAAATAACGCTCAAACTGTCTTAGACTATCCCGTTGACGTTTGAGTTCACCTTTTGTGAGTTTGAGTTTGGACATACAAAGTCACACGTCACATGACACAAGTCACAAGTTAAAAACTTCTATAGAATCCCCACAACAAAGCTCCAACCTTATCCCTTAAATTCATCAACTTGGTATAGTCTCCATCCGTGAGAAGATTTAATCGTTTACAAAAGTTGATTAAATATTCCGTTTCGGCTAAGGATCCCAAAGCAATATTAGCAAACTGCTTTGTTTCATTTTTCCCTTGCCTACCAACTCCTTCTGCAATATTGGTTGGTATGGAAATAGCCGCCCTTCTTAACTGAGATGTCAAGCTATACAACTCATCTTTAGGAAAATTTTTTGTTACCAAATAAAGCTGCACTGCCAATTCATCTGCTTCTTTCCATGCTTTTAATTTCCTGTATCCTTTTGTTTCCATAAACGCTCCCTCCTTTTTTGAAAGATACGGAGGGGAGCGTATCTCTTGTGACATGTGACTTGTGTCTTATGACTTATTTCTTCGGCCAAAACTGTTTAATCAAAGATTCTTTGATTCCTGTTTCCGGTGGTTCGAAAATATCCGCTAAAATCTTCCATCCTAAATCCAAGGCCTGTTCCAGAGGGATATTCACGGAAAGTTCCATTACTTCTTTTTCAAACCGCGCGCCGTATTTAAGAAGTTTATTATCCCAAGCACTCATTTGAAATCCCATAGAACGTTTTTCGAGGGTTTGACGATAATCGGCATAGAGCTGAATCATGCGATCCATAATCGCACGATGATCATCACGTGTCTTATCATTGACCAATTGTTTTAAACGACTTAAACTTCCAAAAGGTTCAATCCGTCCTCCACGCAAATAAAATTGTCCTTCGGTAATGTAACCTGTATTATCCGGCACCGGATGGGTCACATCATCGCCCGGCATGGTGGTTACCGCTAAAATGGTAATGGAGCCGGCCCCTTCGAAATCCACGGCCTTCTCATAACGCGCAGCCAATTGGCTATAAAGGTCTCCAGGATAACCTCGATTAGATGGGATCTGCTCCATCGTAATCGCAATCTCTTTCAAGGCATCCGAAAAATTCGTCATATCCGTCAATAAAACCAAGACATTCTTGCCCTGCAACGCAAATTGTTCGGCCACAGCCAAACTCATATCCGGTATAAGCAAACATTCAACGGTCGGATCAGCCGCCGTATGAATAAATAAAATAGATTTGAACAAAGAACCATGTTTCTCGAGTGTATCGCGGAAAAACAAATAATCATCGTACTTAAGACCCATCCCGCCTAAGACGATGATATCGACCTCGGCTTGCAAGGCAATGCGGGCTAATAGTTCATTGTATGGCTCTCCGGCTACTGAAAAAATAGGTAGCTTCTGCGATACGACCAGTGTATTAAAAAGATCAATCATGGGGATGCCGGTACGAATCATATTGCGTGGTATGATCCTCTTAGAAGGATTAACCGATGGACCACCAATATCGATCATATGATCCGTCAGCGCAGGCCCATGATCGCGTGGCTGACTGGCCCCATTAAAGACACGACCTAACAAATCTTCCGAGAAGCAGACACGCATCGGATGTTTTAAAAATCTTACTTTATCGTTGGTCGCGATCCCCCGACTCCCGGCTAAAACCTGCAGGGAAACCTTTTTCCCCTCTAAACGGATCACTTGGGCTAACGAAATCCCGGATTTGGTTTCAACCTCGGCTAACTCACGATAACCGACGTCTTCCGCCTCCACGGTGATCACGTCTCCCGCGACTTGAAGAATTTGATTGTAGATTTTACGCACAGATGAAATCCTTTTTATAAAGTCACAAGACACAAGTCACAGGTCACAAGTCTTTAGAAATTTTTACCTGTGTCGTGTGGCATGTGACGTGTGACCGATATGACGTTTCAAGTTACACTAAAACAACATTCTTCGAAATGCGCTGTCTAATCTCCCGCTCTTCATTCTTAAAGTCAACGGATTGAAAGGCCGTTGCGTTCCACGTCAAAAATTTCTGCCTTAATTCCAAAAAAAAGCGACGAGCTTCTTCTTTGGTATTGAACTGAAACTCCCCTTCAATAATTTCCAATAAAACATCGTAAATATATTTTTGGCGCTCCGCCGCTGTGGATTCATCCACTTTATCAAAGGCGTTCTGCTGTAAATAAACGGCATCAAAAAATTCACCTTTCAAATAATCCACAAAGTCATTCAGGGACGTCCCTTCTTCTCCTACGACCTTCATCATCTGAAAAACACCGTTACTCGAGCGCAAGATCGCTACCCCTTTTTTCACCTTTTCGGCATCGATGAAGCTTCGGTATTTGCTCCAACTGTCTAAGGGGTCTACGGCTGGATAGCGACGAGCTTCCGCCCGCTCACGAGAAAGGCCATGGAACGCGCCCACCACCTTTAATGTCGCCTGGGTAACCGGTTCTTCAAAGTTGCCACCCGCTGGACTCACGGCCCCTCCAATCGTCACCGATCCTAAACGACCATCGTATAATTTCACCAGACCTGCTCGCTCATAAAAAGATGCAATGCGTGTCTCCAGATAAGCCGGAAAGGCTTCTTCGCCAGGAATCTCCTCGAGCCGTCCTGACATCTCCCGCATCGCTTGAGCCCAACGCGAAGTTGAATCAGCCAATAACAAAACATTTAATCCCATTTGCCGATAGTATTCTGCCATCGTAACCGCGGTATAAACGCTTGATTCGCGAGCCGCCACTGGCATGGAACTTGTGTTACAGATAATAATGGTGCGATCCATCAGTGTCCTATTGGTACGAGGGTCAATCAATTCTGGAAACTCCTTCAAAATCTCCACGACCTCGCCCGCACGCTCGCCACAAGCCGCAATCACGACAATATCCACCTCGGCATGGCGTGCGAGAAGATGCTGCAAGACAGTCTTTCCTGCGCCAAACGGGCCAGGGGTGCAAAACGTCCCTCCAATCGCAACGGGAACCAACGTATCAATAATACGAATCTTTGTGATAAGCGGCTCCTCGGGTTTTAACTTTTGTCCGTAAGCCTTTATAGGTATCTTGACCGGCCATGTTTGCTTCATGGTCACAGGATATTCTTTGCCATGGCTGTCTTTGAGTTTGGCGATGGTATGATTGATGGTGTATTCTCCTTGATGGGCAATTTCGAGGACCTCCCATTCGCCTGTTAAATGAAAAGGGACCATAATCCAATGTTCAAATATTTTTTCTGGAACACTACCTAACTTTGTCCCCGATTTTACCTTCTCACCTTTTCGAACAGCCGGTGTGAAAACCCATTTTTCGCTTTCTTTAAGTGGTTTTAAATAAGCTCCTCGCTTCAAAAAGAATCCGTGCATTTGGGCCAATTCCGGCAATGGATTCTGTAATCCGTCGAAAACCTGACCTAAAAGACCGGGGCCTAAATCCACACTTAACAATTGATTGGTAAACTCAACCTCATTGCCGATTTTTATACCGAGAGTATCTTCAAAAACTTGTAGGTCGGCTCGATGGCCTTTGATACGAATCACCTCGGACTTTAGTTTTTCTTTCCCTGTTAAGACATAGGCCACCTCATTTTGCATGACCTTTTCCTCGAATTCGACGGCCACCATATTACCGGTAACCGCAATCACTTGACCACGTCGTGTATTTCCCACAAGACCCCCTCTTAGTTTTAAATTACTTTATTTTAAAATATCTTCACAGGCTTTTTGTGCCGACACCATCTCTTGATCAAAAATTTCTTTTCCTTGCGAAGATTCAAAAACATCCTGTCGCACTAAAATCTTTAATTTAATCGCGTAGGCCACTAAAGCTTCTAAATCAAAATAATGAAATCGTGCCAGTTCATCTATATATTGCCAGCGAAAACGGTCAATAATCCTCTCCGCTGTCAAGGGATCCGAGCTTTTTGAGGCTTGGACAAAAATATCAACAAAAAAAGGATGACCTTCCCGTGGGCCGCGCAGATATGTTTGAGGGTCTTTATTCAACTCCAAGGCTCGCAGCCACGCCATTTCATTACGGAGGCTATGACTAAATTGTTTCCAGGCAAGATAAAAATCGTTATTCGTATTAACATCCCATTCATCCTTCCTCACAATATCTCGAATAAGGAAATAATCCTGCGCGGTCAGCTTATCTTGGCAGAGTTCAAGAAAGTATTCCGGTGAGAAGGGCAGTTTACTACCAAATTGAAGCAAAGGCAAACTGGCTACTAAATAGTAGTAGAGGTGACTCATATGGGCCGTCACATGTTACACGTCACAGGTCACAAGTCGCTTTTAAAATTTCGTGTGACATGTGACTTGTCCTTCGATTTTACTCAGGACCCTGAGTTTGTCGAATGGGTATCTGGCTACTTATTTTTAGCTTTTCACCGCTTCTTTTAAGATAGCCGTTAACTCTTCGCTCACATACGTACTTAAATAGTCGGCTAGACTTTCATCGGTAAAATCAAAACTAGATTTGCCACCATCAAAACTAATGGTAAAACCTTTATGAATCTCCTCGGAAGCCTGAAACTGAATAGGCCTTCGTAATTCCTGTTGTAATTTATTTAAAAAACCGTGCTTGATTTTTTCCAAATCATGCGGACTTAAAACAACCTCAATGCTCTCACCGCCCTTCGATTTCTGAACAGCTTGTTTGATAACGGTCCCGATAATATTGGCCAATTGTTCAGGCGTTAAGGCCGCTGCGGTTTGATTCGAGATGACCGTTTTTAATATGCTATTGATTTGCTGGCGTAAATTAAGAAGGGTATCGCGCGAGGCTTGTTTAAGAGCCATGTGAGCGGCATCCTGCATCCTCTGAATTTCATTCTTGGCTTCCTGAATGAGTTGTGTTTTCTTCTTTTGTGCTTCTTCAATAATGGTGGCAGCCTGTTTACGGGCTTGCTCTTCTATCTCTTTTGCTTTCTGCTGGGCCGCCTGAATACCTTCGTTCTTAATCTTCTCAATCAACTCCTGAATTTGTTGAGACATTATCAACTCCTTAATAAAAATCCGAAACTCTAAGCACTAAACCCTAAAAATAATCCCAAAACCTAAAAAAATTCCGAAAGTTTTGGATTTGTTCATTAAAAATTTGGATTTGTTTAGCCTGCCTGGCGGCAGACAGGGATTTAGAATTTAGTTTTTAGGATTTCTTAGGGTTATAGTTTATTTATCTCTTCTAATATTTCTTTCGCGGCCTTTAAGGGGTCTTTGGCCTCGATAATCGGACGGCCGACAACTAAATAATTACTACCGCTTTTAATAGCTTCCGAAGGGGTTGTGATGCGCTTTTGATCGCCGACCTCACTTCCCAGCGGACGGATACCTGGCGTGACTATAACAAAATCCTTCCCTAATTCTTTGCGAATTAATTCTGCCTCTTGGGCAGAAGCCACAACACCGTCTAAACCAGCCTGTTTGGCTAACAGCGATCTTTCTAAAACAAGAGGGTGTATGTTATCGCTTTTTGCCTCGCTTGTCAAGACAGTGACGCCGATAAGGAGGGGTTTCTGGATCCTAATCCTTTGGGCGGTCTTTGTCGCTGCTTCCACTGCTGCCTTCATCATTTCCACTCCACCACCTGTATGCACCGTGAGCATGAAAAGACCAGGATATTGATGGACGGAAGAACCTGCTGGGTTGTCTATCGCCGGAGACAAAACAACCGCCGCACTCGTCGCTAAACTAACGGTGTTCGGAATATCATAAAATTTTAAATCTAAAAAAACCTTCTTCCATTTCGCCATAACAAACTTTACGGCGGCTGGACCGCAGGCGGTAAACAACGGACTGCCTACCTTAAATAGATCCACCACCGGCGAAAGTTTTTCTACTAACTCTCGCACCTTCCATAAAGAATCCACATCCAAAGCAACGATCAACTGAGCCTTAGTATTTTTCATCCTCGGTCTTTTCTAGACTTCCAATCAATTGTTTGATATCTGTGATTTTATTCTCATGCATATATTTTGTAATGCCTTCAAGGACCTCTAAAGGGGATCGTGGATTGACAAAGTTCGCTGTGCCGACAGCCACCATGTTTGCGCCGGCCATCAGGAATTGCAACGCGTCGTTAGCGGTCATAATTCCACCCATAGCGACAATGGGGATTTTCACTTTCTGGGCCACTTGATAAACCATGTGCAGCGCCACGGGGCGGATGGCCGGGCCACTTAATCCGCCAGTAAAATTCCCTAAAACCGACCGACGAGTTTTGACGTCAATAACCATCGCGGTAAATGTATTGATTAAGCTAACAGCATCAGCACCGGCTTCTTGAGCAGCCAAGGCTATTTCGGAAATATCTGTGACATTGGGAGACAGCTTTGCCATCACAGGATATTTAGAAATTTTTTTGACGGCTTTCACCACACGGGCAGTGGCTTGAGGGTCTTGGGCCACAAGCGTTTTATACTTTAAATTCGGACAAGAGAGATTTAATTCCAAGGCGCTTACCCCTTCAGCACGATTGAACTTTTCTGTGAGTTGAAGGAACTCATCATCGGTATGCCCTAATATACTAATAATTATCGGAATACCAATTTTTCGAAAAGCGGGTAATTTTTTTTGGATAAAACCATCGGCCCCGGGATTTTCAATGCCAATGGCATTAAGCATTCCCGCTGGTGTCTCAATAATGCGTGGGGGCGGATTGCCTTCTCTTTTATGCAGAGTAACCGTCTTCGGCACAACAGCTCCTAACTTTTTGACCTCTTCCAGATCAAAATATCTCTCCGCATGGCCGAAGGTGCCTGAGGCCACCGTCACGGGATTTTTAAAAGTAACATTGCCGATTTGGACTTGTAAATTCATCTCTTCATAGAGGCCAGAAGTCAGAAGTAAGAAGTCAGATAAAACCTGGTTTTAAAGATGTGCTTTTCTCTTTTCTGACTTCTTGCTTCTGACTTCTTACTTCTTTGGTCACTTAAGTAATGCCATCCTCATTCCAATCAAAACCAAAAATATCCCGAAGGCCCGCTTTAGGGTAGCTTCGGGCAAACCATGGATAAAATTGGCGCCAAGCAGTGCCCCAAAAACAAACCCTAAAGCTATCCATATCGCGACATCTATTTTAACATTCCCGCTCTGATAATAACGTAAAACCGCTAAAAGACTGACCGGTACCATCAAGACCGCTAAGATCGTTCCTTGGGCTTGGTGTTGTGTTAACGCAAAGAAATAAACCAAAGCCGGAACCATAATCGTGCCACCACCAATGCCGAAGGCCCCACTAAAAAGACCGCCAACTAAACCAATTAATGCGTATAAAATAATAGTCATGGTCGTCTCCTCTGTTAAGTAACCAAGTGACCATGCGACCAAGCGACCAGTTAAAAACTTTAAAGACTTACTTGGTTACGTGGTTGCCTGGTTACTTGGTTACTTTAAAAAATCACTTCCCCCAAATCAAAAATCGGTCCATCATAACAAACCGTTTTGTAGCCCGAAGTGGTTTTGATGGAACAACCTAAACACGCCCCGAGGGCACAAGCCATGATCTCTTCACAGGCCGCCTCGCTACGCAAACCATATTTTTTCGCAAAATCCTGAACCGCATGCAACATAACATGCGGCCCACATGTGTAAAGCACGGTTGTTTTTGGGTCAGGATTTATTTTAGAAAACAAAACTGACACACGGCCTTTAATGCCAACACTTCCATCATCCGTAGATATGTAAACCTTACATCCATTCTGTTTAAATTCTTTCATTGGCCAGACATGGCCTTTCGTTCGTCCACCGTAGAGGAGAACGAGTTCTAAATTTTTATTTTTCGCTAATGTATCCGAAAGAATCAAAAAAGGGGCAATACCGATACCACCCGCAATCATCACGACGTGTTTGATCCCCAGAGAGGGCGCGGAAAATCGATTTCCTAAAGGGCCTAAAACATCTAATTCGTCTCCTTTTCTCTTGAGAGCCAAAGATCGTGTCCCCAGACCAATCGCCTCATATAATATCTCGACATATTTTTTAGCTCGATAAACACTAAACGGTCGACGGAAAAATGGTTCTAAACTGTCATTGACACGAATATGAATAAACTGCCCCGGCTTGATCGTTTTAGCAAGGAGGGGCGCCTCCAAACACAATCGATAAAATCGAGGGCATAACTTTTCATTAGAAACGACTTTGTAGATATTCTGTATTTTATGCATCGTCAATTCCACAGCTGATATTTGATAAACTCTAAAATAACATAAGCAATCATGGCTTCCAAAAAGATAGAGACCGTTAGTTCAAAATTTGTATAACCAAAAACAATTTTTTCCTGTAACGTTTCCAAAAACACCGCTAAGATGGGCCAGCCTATCAGTCCCCATTTTTCCTGGGTACTAAAGACCTCTTTAAGGTTAACGATTTGTTTTACTTTCATGGCTTTGATTTGGGTAAACGTTGGGAATACCCGACTCACCTTCTGAGAATACGTTATATAGTCCTCTTTGAAGAGCTTCTGCAAATGCTCTTCTTCCAGGATGACTTGTCGATCGAAACGTAGATAAAACAACGCTGCAAAAAGAGGCAATGTCCACCACGGCCAAACAATGAAGACAAACCCTGCCCCCATCAGAAAACTTCCTAAGTACATCGGATTACGACTCAACGTATAAATCCCGGTGATGACAAGGATGCTACCTTCTTTTGAATGTACTTTTTTGTGACCACGGGCTAACATGCGAATAAAGATTCCCTTCAGAACAATCATGAGCCCAATAAAATCCCAAACATTGTCCAAAAATCGATTGGAGGAATAAAGATGCGGGAATTTATACAAAACTCCAGTCATAATAATCGCCAGGGACAAAATGGCGCTGTCGATTTTGATACGGTCTTTCATAGATTAGTGACCAGTAACCAGCGACCAGTGACCCGTTTAGTTCTAAACTGGTTACTGGTTGCTGGTCGCTTGGTTAACTTATTTCTGACACTTCCGGCAATAAAACGTGCTTCGTCCAGCTTGCACAATCCTCGTTATGGGTGTCTGACAAATCACACAGGCCTCGTGTTCGCGTCCATAAACTTTGATGCGGTTGATAAACTTACCTCTTGCCCCTCGTCCATCGAGATAATTGCGCATAGAAGTCCCTCGAGCCTGAATGGCTTTTTTTAAAACATCCATCATTGTCTTGTGTAGACATTCTATTTCTTCTGATTTTAAAGTTTTCGCACGACGCTTAGGATTAATACGACTTTCAAAAAGAATTTCTGAGGCATAAATATTGCCGATGCCAGCCACAAAATGTTGATTGAGCAGAAGCGATTTGATAGGTGCTCGACGATTCTTAATGGTCTGCGCAATAAATTGTGGATTAAAGGCCTCCTCCAATGGTTCTGGACCAATAACCTTTAAAAATTTCATCTTATCCAAATCATCCACAAAAGTTATTCGACCAAACCGTCGTTGATCATTATAAGTTAAACAACAACCATTAGAAAGAAGGAAAGTTACCTTCCTGTGCTTGGATACCTCATTAGCCATAAGGGAAGGGCTGCCAATGAGTTGACCCGTCATCATGAGTTGAATCACAATATACCCTTCGGGAAAAAGAGTCAATATGATTGCTTTCCCTCGTCGAGAAATGGAGATAATGGTTTTCCCACAACTGTTTTTAACAAAGCACTCAGTCGCTATATCCCGGATCACATAATGGTCATGAATCTGCACACCCTTGATCGTCTGATGAAGGATCATTCCCTCAAGATCGCGTCTAATCGTTTCTACCTCGGGCAATTCGGGCATATCCTCATTCCTTTATCTTAAAGCTTCGAGTAATTGTTTCGCCTCCTTGGCTCCTTCGGGATTATTTCTCTCTTCATATAAACGAATGGCTTTGTTGAAATATTCTTTGGCTTGCACCAACTGTCCTAACTCCCGATAACATTGGGCCATATAATAATAGGCCTGGGGATATTCTCCTTGTCTTTGTAGGGATTGAACATAATAGGTTAACGCCTTACTATAATCGGCGTTCAAAAAATGAAAAAAGGCCAGATTATTATAAGCCGGCCCGTTTTGAGGATCGATGGTGATCGCCCTTTCAAAATATTCCTGCGCTGATTGATTATCGTTGTAACGCATATATATTACGCCTAAGTTATTATAGCCTTCGCTAAGATTTGACTCCACCTGAACTGCTCTTTTATAGGAAGCCATGGCCAGGGCATCATCACCTTTACGACTATAAGCTATTCCTAGACCCCAATGCGGTCCTGCTTTATTAGGTGACTTGGAGACCACATCTTGCCAAAACCTTATTTCATTCTGCCAGACAAAATTACGCTGATAGGTCAAAAAACAATAGAAAAAAACAACGACTACAAAAAAAATCCGATATACAGCATCGTTATGACTTACTCTCCGAATCATAAGAGTTAAAAATAATGAAAAGCCTACCATCGGAAGATACAACCAATGCTCGTATATAACACCTTTATTCACAAAACTAACTACCACAACCTCAACGGACGTCGTTAAAAAAAACCAGAAAATACAAAAACTCACTAATCTATCCCTTGAAAACAGTTTTATCGCGAGCCACCAAAGGCTCGCAAGAAAAACGATCGAAAACAAGGTATGGGGTTCCCATAATCGTTGCACGATGGGATAATCGTAATCAAAATTCTGATTGACAGGTAAAAACAATAAACGAAGGTAAGTACACAACACACTGAGTTCTGTCAAAAAATAATTTCCATTAAACGAACGCGTAATGAGCTGATACTTCAATCCTAAATTCGAACCCAATCGATCCTGGAACAAAATACAGGGTAGTAAAATAACAATTAAAAAATAAGGAGTTATCCTTTTAAGCTTTTTACTCGAAAAAATTTTCTCGTTAGAAAAGAAAAAAATCTCATACATCAAAAGCATAAAGGGGATGGTGATTGTCATCTCTTTGCTTAACATCCCCAAAAGCATCGTCACAAAAGCCATACAGTAATAATCCCTTCGTGACTCTAACCGTGCCTTGACATAAAAGATGATCGTCGTTAGGTAAAACAGGGTAGCCATCAAAACAAATCGTTGGGTAATAAAAGAAACACTCTGCGTCTGAATCGGATGGCATAAAAATATCAGGGAAGCCACCAAGGCTAAAGAGCGACTTTCTCTAAGCGTATAACGAGGAACTAAAAAAGGTGTTTGCAATGTCAAGAGGGCCAATTGGTAAACTAAAAAGGTTGCCAAAATGTGAATAAGGATATTGACGAGGTGATATCCAAAAACATTAAATTCGCCGATGGCATAATTGAGAGCAAAAGAAAATCCCACTAATAATCTTGTATTAAACAAATACCAGAGATCTTCTAGATTTCGGAAATCACGTACGGCAAAATTGCCCACAATGTGACCGTAATCGTCAGAAACAAATTCGCCATGAAGGATATTAGAATAAATGGGGAAGCCCAATACAATAAGAATCAGAAAAACAGTGAAGTGATTATGCGGAAAGGTAAACTTCATGAACAGTCATCATATTGAGGAAACCAATGCCTTGATTCTTGCTTCTAATTCTTCTAAATTCTTTACTTTTATCATCCCTTCGATGCCCCATTTTCCTAAATCAATTACAGGACGTCCAAAGACAAGACCATAACATATCTCGGTATTAGTTCCATGGCTACCAGGCAAGGCAATAATCATATCGGCACTGCACGCCACAATCGCATTGCGCGCATATCCCATGCCAGTGGGGAGAGAAATTTGAATATAGGGATTGGCATCTCGCTTTTCTCGGCCTGGCAACAGACCGATCGTCATGCCTCCTGCCTCTGCAGCCCCTTTCGCAGCCCATTCCATGGCACCATCAAGCCCTCCACAGACTAAGACAGCGCCGGATTTTGCGATAATTCCCCCCACTTCATAAGCGAGCTTCTCAGCTTTTTTATCAATATCATGTCCTCCAATGACAGAAATTGTGATTTTCTTATTCATTAACTTATTCCATTTTATATATAATAATTATTATTTATGGGTATTTAAATACACAATATAGCTAAATTTATAGTTTTTATGGGTAATATACTCTACTTTTAGTTATACACATTGTGTCAACAAACTGTGAATAAATTCGTGACAGAAACCATTTTTTAATCTTATCGTTTATAGTTTGTTCCTTATATCTTTCTTGCGCCTGGCTCTACTACGCTCAAAATGCTTTCGCGTTTGAGCTTCGTAGAACCATCCCTGATAACATTAATGTTAGTTCCTCCGAAGCGCCAACGTGGAAACATTGGCGCGAAGGAGAATGCGCCTGGCGGGAATTGAACCTGCACACACGGCTCCGGAGGCCGTTGCCCTATCCGTTAGGCTACAGGCGCAAAAAACCTAGAAGCCAGAAGCAAGATACAAGAGGCCAGAAAACCATAACGTCGAATCTGGCTTCTTACTTCTTGCCTCTTACTTCTGACATCTTAAACCTCATACGTTATCTTCCCCCCGCAAATGGTCGCCACAACCTGTCCCGTAAACTTTCGGTCAATAAAAGGAGAATTTTTTGACTTCGAGGCTATATCTTCTTTCTTAAAAACCCACTCTTTATCAGAATCAATGATCGTAATATCAGCATCCTTCCCCTCGGCAATCACACCTTTATTGTCTAAGCCGACCACACGTGCTGGTGCCGCTGACATGCGTTCCGCCATTTGTGACCACGAAATAATTTTGGCTTTAACCAATTCAGTGATGGTCAACCCGACCGCCGTTTCCAAGCCAATCATCCCAAACGGCGCATGGTCATACTCTATTTCTTTTTCTTCGTGTGTATGAGGGGCATGATCCGTAACAATACAGTCAATCGTTCCATCTTTAATAGCCTCCCGAATGGCTTCTACGTCCTCGCTAGTCCTTAATGGTGGGTTCACTTTTGTATTCGTATCATAGGTGCTCACAGCCTCATCCGTCAACGTGAAATGATGACACGCGGCTTCCGCTGTGACTTGAATGCCTTGGTCTTTAGCGAAACGAATCAGTTCCACAGAACGTTTAAGACTCATATGGGCTAAATGGATTTTTGTCTTTAAGTATCTAGCCAATTCAATGTCACGAGCCACAATCACGGTTTCTGAAATCGCGGGGTCCCCTTTGAGTCCTAAAACCGTCGAATGATATCCTTCATTCATGACACCCCCACTCATTAAAAGGGGATCCTGACAATGCTCAATCAAAATCAGCCCCACCATCTTGGCATATTCCATAGCACGACGCATGATTTGACTGCTGGCAACCGCCCTTCCGTCGTCGGAAACAGCCAAACAGCCCGCTTGCTTTAATTCAAACATATCGGTGAGTTCCTCCCCTTTTTGACCACGCGTGATCGCACCCACAGGAATGACATTAACTAGACCTACCCGGTGAGCCTCTTTCAAAATTGCCTCCACGACCGACGCATTATCTATCACGGGATTGGTATTGGGCATGCACATAATGGTTGTAAACCCGCCCTTGGCTGCCGCTTTAGAACCTGTCTCAATCGTCTCTTTATCCTCGCGTCCCGGCTCGCGCAGATGGACATGAATATCAATCAAGCCAGGAAAAACCAAGTTCCCTTTGGCATCGATGACCTTATGATCCCCTTTAGGAATATTCGAGGCAATTTTCTTAATAATTCCCTTTTCAAGAAGAATGTCTTGTTCTTCTTTATGGACTTTATCCGCGTTGACGATGATTGCGTTTTTGATAAGAAGTGTCATTAATTAATTCCTTTAATTTAGGGTCGATCTGTAGGTTATGGTTAAGTAAATCATCCCTTAACCCTAACCCAACTACCATACAGGCATCTTTACCTTAACCCTAAACCCTAATCATTCTCATCCTTCTTCCTTCGTTCCTAGCAACAAATACAATATCGCCATACGGATCGCCACGCCATTCGTCACCTGATCGAGTATCACCGAATGTTCTCCGTCGGCCACCTCGGCAGAAAGCTCTACCCCACGATTGGTCGGTCCCGGATGCATGATCAAAATATCTTTCTTGGCCGACTTTAATTTCTCGGCATTCACGCCAAATTCTTTTGCATATTCCCGAATCGAGGGAAGAAATTTATCTTCTTGGCGTTCTTTTTGAATCCGCAACAGCATCAAAACATTGCTTCTTTTAATAACATCGCCTAAGTCATAAGAAACCTGAACTCCCGTTCGTTCGATTTCAATGGGCATTAAAGTCGATGGCCCACAGACCGTAACCTCAGCTCCCAATTTTGTTAATCCCCAAATATTGGAACGTGCCACTCGCGAATGAAGAATATCGCCTACAATCCCAACCTGTAGTCCCTCAATCTTGCCAAATTTTTCTTTGATGGTAAACATATCCAAAAGCGCTTGGGTGGGATGGGCATGACAACCGTCCCCCGCATTCACCACAGAGGCCTTGAGTCCGTCAGCTAAAATCTGTGGCACACCAGACGATTGATGACGCACCACCACCAAATCCACATTCATCGCCTCGATATTACGGGCAGTGTCCAAAATCGATTCTCCTTTAGACATGGAGCTACCGCTAGCGGATATATTGATTGTGTCAGCGGATAATCGTTTGGCTGCCAACTCAAAAGAGATACGTGTTCTCGTCGACGATTCGGAAAATAACAAAACAATCGTTTTCCCGCGCAGGGCCGGAACTTTTTTGACGTCACGCGCAGAAACCTCTTTGAACGATTTAGCTGTTTCTAGAACTAACTCTATTTCTTCCTGAGTCAGCTCATCCAAGTCAATAAGATCGTGTTTTGTCCATTCAGACATAGTTTCCTCAATCGAGAATTTCAGATTATCAGATTATCAGAAAGAGATCTCAGAAAATCAGAAATCGGATTCTCGAAAAATCTGCAATCTGTTCTCTGAATTCTCCATCTGATAATCTAGTATTCTGATATTCTCACTTTTCCTTTTCCTCTAAAACCACCTCATCCACTCGCTCATCGGTTTCTTTAAGAATCACTTGAACATTCTGATCTAATGACGTTGGGACGTTTTTCCCTACATAATCCGCTCGGATAGGAAGCTCCCGATGGCCGCGGTCAATCAAAACGGCCACTTGGATATTGGCCGGTCGGCCAAAATCAATCAACGCGTCCAACGCCGCCCGAATCGTTCGACCGGTAAAAAGCACGTCGTCTATCAATACAACAACTTTCCCTGTAATATCAAAATCAATCTTCGTTTCACGAACCACGGGTTGGGTGGCCACCAACGTCAAATCGTCTCGATAAAGCGTTATGTCAAGAATCCCCAAAGGAATATCCACATTTTCAATCTGTCTGATACATGTCTTTAACCGTTCCGCCAGAAAGGCCCCTCGTGTACGTATCCCAATAAGACACAAATCATCAACTCCTTTATTCTTTTCAACGATCTCATGGGCAATACGAATGAGGGCCCGCTGAATGGCCTCTTTATCCATAATCTTCGCGGTTGTCATGGTTGCCTTTCGAATACAACAAAAAAGCCCGTTCCCTTTTCGAGAACAGGCTTGATTCTTCTAATCTTTAATTTTAAATCTTGCATTTTTTACCCTTGCCGATCTCGCTGGATCGACTTAAAGGTTAACGAATTTGTTAAAATATAACACTCTCACCTCTTCTTGTCAAGCTGTAATTTTGCAACCTGTTATCTACGAATTAAAAGTAGACACTTTTTAACGAATTTTTGATTTAAAAGTAGACACCTCAAATAGGCCATACTTGGAAGAAAAAGGAGATTCC
>Ga0114945_10000338_pt1 | contig 29934 bp, 40 predicted proteins | sample OV2TP3_FD_87194 | JGI IMG/M metagenome (GOLD analysis project Ga0114945, IMG submission 87194) | Hot spring microbial communities from Beatty, Nevada to study Microbial Dark Matter (Phase II) - OV2 TP3 | ecosystem: Environmental > Aquatic > Thermal springs > Hot (42-90C) | place: USA: Beatty... | reverse complement strand
CTCGGGAGGGTCCGGGACGCGGCCCTCTTCGATGTCCAGGAGCATCTCCTCCTGCAGGCCCGTGCCCTTGGCCAGGGCCTGGAGAGGCATCGCGCACTGCTGGCGGTACTGCCGGATGAGTTCGCCCAGGGTCATAAGTTCCTTACGGCCTGGCCCAGGAGACCTTACGCCCATCCGCCAGGCTGATGATGAGTTTCTGGAGCACCTTCCCCTTCTCCATCACTTCCCGCTCGGCCCAGGGCGACGCGCCTGGGGCCAGGTCCTTCTCGGTCAGGCCCAGAAGCTTCAAGACCGGCCCGACCTCGCCCCGGCCGCCCCCCGCCTTCGTGGGGTCGAAGGCCGCGAAGACCTGCGCCGCCGGGGGCAGGGGCGGCAGCTCCTTCAGAATCTCCTCCAGCTCGGCCCTGGCCGCCTGGGGGGTCAGGTCCAGGAGCGCCAGCACGCCTTTCATGCCCTGCTCCGCGTAGATCTCTTTTAGGTCCGGGGTCTTCTCCTTTGCGTCTTCCTTTGCCATCTGCATCTCCTTCTGCATCTCCTTTCACGCCTCGTCGAAAAGCCGGTCCGGGAGTTTCTGCACGGCCTCGCACCGGCAGCGCACGCTCTCCCGCGCCGGCAGGGACCAGTCGCGGGGGTACTGCGCCTGGAATCCGCCCACCATGAACGCCTGGTCGATGGGGATGGACCTGGCCTTCGCGTAGCTCTCGCCTGCGATCCGGTGAGAGTAGCGCACCCTCCGGTCTCGGGAGGTCAGCCACCACTTCTCCAGCCCGCCCCCGATCCGGTCGTTGAGCTGGCGGTTCCGGGTGTTTTTGACCTGGCTGCGGAACCGCTTCAGCTCGGTCTCGTAGATCGTTTCGGCGCGGGCGCGGATGCTGGAGAAGACCCCTGGATCGTCCAGGTTGGTCCCGATGGCCTCGATGGTCTCCGCCCGCTTCTTCGCGCCCACTGCCGCCAGGCCGATCTCCCGCGTGATCTTCGCCTTGGCCTCGTCCATCACGCCTTTGATAAGGTCCACCGTGAAGTTCTCGTAGACCTCGATGGTCGCGGCCGGGATGGCCGGGAAGACCGCCTCGATTCGCATCAGGCCCATCGGTTCGGCCACCTGGCGCGTGGCCGAGCGGACGACGTCTTCCCCGGAAAGCCCGACCTCGTCGCCCACCCGTCGGGCCAGGACCTCCAGGAGCCGCTCAATCTCGGAGCGGAGGTTCGGGAGGAACTTGCCCTCGAAGTCCCCGGCGTCATTCAGACGGCGCAGGACCTCGCCCTGCGCGTCTCGGACCAGCTCCGTCACCCGGCGCAGCTTTTCGTTGTCCTCCGCGTTCGCCTGATCGAGTAATCGCTGGACCAGGCTGTCGAACTCAGCCCGCGAGGCCACCGCGCCCCCTCTGCGTCTTCTCCGCCAGCTTCAAATAATCGACCATCTCCCCGGCCGGCACATCGTCCATCAGCTCCATCGCCTCGTCCGGCGAGCAATCCACCCCGAGCTGTCCGAAGAACGCACAGATGACCTTGATGCACTGCTCGTCCGTGGCCCAGCCCTTCTCCCGCGCGACGGCCATCGACTGCACGACCTGGTTCATCGTGTTCCCGATGCGCTGAATGTCCTTCGAGGAGATCTCCGGGGCCTGGACGGTGATGGTCTTGCCCTCCTCGGTCTCCCGGATTTCCCTGGCCAGGATGGCCTGGTCCCGCACGAACTCCATCACGGTCGTGACGATGTGCATCAGGTCCTTCTGCTGAGACCTGAGCGCCTTGACTGTGGGGAAGTCCATCTCCCCGGCCGTGGCCCGGTTGGTGTTGCCGCCCTCGGCAAAAAAATGCTCCGGAAGGTTGCGGGAGCCCAAAATGTGATTCTTGATCATTCGAGCGCCCGTGGAGACATCCTCGCTGTTCAGGCTCGGGCTCACGGCCTGCCAGACCTCGTTGTCGTTGTGCGCCCGGACCGAGCCGGACCGGGGGGGCGCCTTGCGGTTGCGCAGCCACTCGTTGATGCGAGGCTGGTCGTAGCCCTTCAGTGTCACGTCCCAGATGAAGGCGTTCAACAGGCCGACGCGCTCAAGCTGGTCGAAGAGCATCTTGTCGTAGCCATCCATCCAATCGACCAGGGGGAACAGGTCCGGCCTTCCCCGCGTGGCCCCCAGGACCGAGTTCTTCTTGAAGAAGAAGCACTCCCCGTTCAGCCTCCCGTAGCTTTTCGAGGCGATGTCCATGTCCGGCAGGATGACCTTCAAGATCTTCTCCGTCTCGCCGGGGGCGGACCGCAGCACGACCTCCCCCTCGAACTTCTGGTTCATCGGGTGCTTCCGCACGGCCTTGATGTTGCTGGGGTCGATGTAGCCCAGCATCACCCGGCCGTTGATCGGGTTGATGGTCACGGGCCAGAGCTGCTCGCCCCAGATCTTCCATTCCAGGCAGTATTGAGGCAGGAAAAAGTCCCACTTGTTCTGGGGATCCTTCCAGTGGTCGGTGAGGACGCGCTGGAGGTCCTTGTCGGGCGTTTCGACTCGAAACCCATCCCCACAGATGATGTCCCGCTCCAGCTCCAGGATACGCTTGGCGAAGGGATTGGTGTCCCAGAGGAAAAACGAGAGCTGCTGGGCGCGGGCCAGGGTGAACCCAGATACGTCGCGGGGAGATCCGGTCAGGGGCCGGTAGAGGTGGTCGTCCGGGTCCAGCCAGCCCCCGCCGTAGAACCCACCGTCCGCCAGGGCCTCTTTGGCCTCCATTGGGCGGGAGGGGGCGTCCGTGGGCGGGACGGACGCCCCCCTGGTGGCGAGGGCCGCATCTGTGATCTCAGTGGCTCTGAGGTAGCTCCTCAGCCTGTCGATTAACGTCATCGCTCAAGTCCTCGATGGCCTGTTCCGGCGTGATATTCAGGAGGGTCAGCACGCCCTTCATCCCCTGCGCCTGATGGATCGCCTGGACCTCCGAAACCTCCCCGACCCCCTCGGGTTCCGGGGCCATCCCTCCGAAGATCCGGCTTCTGTGCTGCGCGTGGTAGTGTCCCCGTTCGGCCTCGATCCCGCCCCCGGCTGCCGGGGGCGAGCCCACGGTCCTGGCCTGTTCCGCCAGGGCCTTCGCCCAGAAATGGTCCGCGTGGCCGGTGGCCTCCGACCTCTCCGCGTCGAACCGGAAATGCCCGGTGGCCGTCTGGAACCGCTTGATCTGATGGAGCGACTGCCGGATCGTGGAGTCTGCCGGGATGCGGCTCAGGTTGTCCTCGAACCGGTTCTTGATGACCGTGGCCAGGACTTCCTTATTGGCGCTCGTGAAGGGGATGCCCTCGACCTTGCTCTCGCCGAAAACGTCTTTCGCCTTCTCGGCGAGTTGCGCCCCAATGCCGGTTTCGTCAATGCACCCCCGGCGCATCTTCGGATGGGACAGCAGGGCCAGGAGGATCTTCTCCTGCACCCAGAACGGGGTTTTCGCCAGGTCGATGGCTGCCCGCGTCCAGGCGATGCCGTCGATCTCCTCGTCCAGCCACTGCACCGAAAGGTCCCGCTTCCGGGCCACGTCCATGCCCAGGTAGAGATCGCCCACGAAGGGGATTCTCGCCACCAGGGGGGCCAGGGCTAAATCGCCAGGATCGACCTTGGTCCGCTTCCAGACCTCGTAAGCCTCGCGGGCAGCTTCCACAAGCTTGACGGCCCAGTTGGGCATCCGGGCCGCGCTGTCGTGCTCCACTCCGCCAATCAGGTCATAGGACAACCAGGCCGTGGCCTCGTCCAGGAATTCGAGGAGGTACTCCTGCGCCCAGGCTTCGTCGTCATCCAGCGCCCGGCGCAGGTCCTCCGGCGTGCAGGGCTGGCCCTGGGCATCCCGCAGTTTCAGCCCCCCGGCCACGGCGTCGAAGATGTCCGTCTTGTGCTTGGACCAGGTCCCCTCCGAGGTCCACATCTCGTAGAACCGGTTCTGTTTTCCGAGGGGGGTGGATGTGACGGCGATCCGGTAGCCCCGCGTGATCGTGGGGAAGAGGGCTGTCCAGATCGCCCGGCTGTCTTTGTGGATCGCGAACTCATCCAGGTAGACGTTGGCGCTCCAGCCGCGCGCTGTGTCGGGGTTGGCGGGCAGGCCCACCACCCGGCTGCCATTGGCCAGGAGCACTTCGAGCTGCTTGTAGACTGTGCCGTCCTCGGCCTTGAAGTCCGCCTCGATCTCTTCGATGGCCCGACCGATGGCCCGCAGGTGGACGGAAAGCTGCGACATCAGCTCCCGGCTCTGGCGCTCCCCGCGCGAAAGACAGACCCAGCGCGACCGGGGCCGCTCCGTCACATCCAGGCCGATCTCCAGGGTCGTTCCAAAAGTTTTGCCGGACTGCCTGGACCACATGCCTATTTTGAAGCGGCTCTTATCCTCAATCCAGGCCCTCTGGTACTGAGTCAGCGGAACCACTGCTTTTCGGCCACTCGCCATACCGATGGTGTCCTACCAAAAAAGGCCCTCGCTGCAACTGAGGGCTGTGATTCCTCAGAAGCAACGAGGGCCGGGTTGTTCCCATACGCTCGTGAAGCTATTCGGTTTTAGGTGCTCGTCCTGCTATATCACCACTTGGGCAACCATAGTGCAACGGCAACCCGTTTCCGACGTGCATTTTTCATGAGGGAGTTCGGGCGCTTGATCAATGGCAAAGATTTTGCCTTCCAATTTCTGACAGGCTTCACAAACTCGATTTTTAGCCGTGAGTATCTTCACTTTCTTTATGTCGCCCTTGCGGTAATTGCTCAACTTCTGTTGATGGAGCGCGTAAAACAAAATCATTCTTGCGGCTGATTCGCCGCCCAACACAAGGCCCGTTTCAAGGCCGGAAGGCAACCATTCTTGAGCGCGATTGCCGCCCCACAAGTGCATCATAGCCGCAGTTATGCGGAACGATTGCATTTGCTCATCGGGGAGCGCCGCAAGAATCTTAGGCTTTCCCCTGAAGATGGTGTCCAGAATCGCCAGATCACGGTCAGGGGTGTAGTTTTTCCAATCTATCCCCATCCCGCGCTGGAATACCTGTCCAACCTCAAATGAAGCGACTGCTTCAATAGCCTCCCTAAATCTTCCCTTCTGAAGTGCGCCCAGGATTCGCCCCTCAGTATCCAGCCGCTTTTCTTTTTCTCGTGCCAAGCGTTCTTCAGCTATCGCCTTGCCTTGCTCGGAACATCGCCACATCACAAGGTCAGATGTGGCCTTCTTCATTTCTTCAGGGTCGGCCTGAAGCAGTCGGGTGATCAGTTCTTTCTTTTGCCCTGTTGGAGGCAGCCCGCGCTGTTTCAGCATCTCCTTGAGGGCTGGAACCTTGAACTTGCGATCAAGAAGCTCTGCCAGTCCTACGGGTTCTAAAGCCCCATCCTCAACAAAGCGCCTGATTGCCTTTTCTGGATGCTCCCCAAGAACGTCTTCCCAGGAATCCGATCTTGAATAAGACTCCCCCGAAGTGGGGTATAAGAACCTGCTCAGTAGAAGAAGATGCGCGGGCGATTTCTTCCAGGCGAGGCCAAAGAGAGAGCGGAAAGTCATCTTCGCGCTTTCTTCTTGGGCTGTGCGGCCTCTTCATCTGGGATGTACTCGAAGATGTCTCCGGGCTGACAGTTAAGAACGCGACAAAGATTATTAAGGGTAGACGTGTCGAGCCTGGCAATATCTCCCTTAATCATCCTTCCCAGGTTCGATTGATTGATGCCGGTGGCCTCAGCTAGGGCTTTGCGGGTACGATAGCCACGCTGTGCCATCACCTCAAAGACCTTAAACTTTATCATATTGGGTCCTCCTGCCATAATATAAGCAAAAGGACCAAATAAATCAAGAACAAGGCAGAATTATTTCGCAGAAAACGGCATTTTTCTCTTGACAAGATGCCAACTAATGCTTATATTATGGGCACAAGAAGGCAATAAGCCCGGCCAGTGCTGATACACCGACCGGGCGAAGTCGAAACCAGCCACCCGTAAGATGGAGGAAACGACGATGAAAGATACGGCAACCATAGCCCAGGACGCAAGGGAAAACGCCGCCGCCCGCCTCGAAACCCTGGCACTGAAAGCCGAACGCAAGGGCGACCTGAAGCGAGCGGAAGAACTGAGACACCGCGCAGAATTCTTGAGGGCGGAGTGAACGAGCCGGGGCCGGACAATCCCCGGCCCCTTCACTTTGGAGACGCGAACATGGAAACGACGATTCCCCTTGACGTTCTGACCCGGCCCTTCGACCCCTCCCAGGTCAAGCAGCGCGAAGGACGCGGGGGCAAGATGCTGGACTATCTTGAGACCCATGCAGTTATCACCCGCCTGAATGAGGCTTTCGCCGGGGCGTGGAGCTTTGAAGTCGTTGAGCATCATATCCTCGACAACGAAGTCTTTGTCCGGGGCCGGTTGACGGCGGTCGGGCAGACCAAAGAGCAGTTTGGGGGCACTGAAATCACCCGAACGAAGGACGACGGTAAGGCTCTCTGTCTTGCCGACGACCTGAAGTCTGCCGGATCGGACGCCCTGAAAAAGTGCGCTACCCTGTTCGGCGTGGGCCTGGAACTCTACGCCAAAGATGGCCCTGCAAGGGCCGAGCCTGAAGCATCCGAGAAACAGACCGGCTTTCTCCGTGCTCTGGCCTCATCGCCCCTTCTCTCCCCGGAGGAAAAGGCGAAGGTTGAGGCCGAGATTCAGCCCACCCTTACCCGGCAACGCGCCTCCGATCTGATTGATGAACTCCAGGCCACGATCAAAGACAGGGTGCAGGCACAGAGGGCACAGAAGCCCGCCCCGGTCAACGGAACCAACGGCAGGACACACCAACCGGCTTACAGGTAGAACACTCCCGGAGGGGCTTTCCCCGGCCCCTCCTTCATCTCAGGAGAGTTTGATCTTGACTCCCCACGGTGACATTTTCCCCACTTTCTGCCTGCGCCGGATGGAAGGGGTAGAGGAAGGAGCCTGCAAAGCCTGCTTTGAGAAGCACCCCCAACTCAAAGCCGCTTACCGCTCCTGGCCGCGCTGCACGGCGGAGAACCTGATCTCCCCGGAAGATGTTGCTACCCCTTGCGCCGGGGGGGATAGCGCCATAATCGACAGCCTTCTCTATGCCCTTGCCGATGCTATCGCGCAACTTCCATCCGATGAGCGCAAGGCGATCATGTACCGACAGGACCGCACCCCCAGGGGCAGGATGTTGAGCACTTTGATGGCTTGGGCGCACGTAGGGGCCAACATAGGCCGTCCAAAGCTTCAGGTTATGGACTTCCGGCGCTCTGATGAAGCTGTATGACCCATAGGGGGCCTGATCGGGGCAGGCCCCTCCTATCCACGTTTTTCAGTCAACTTGAAGTTCTCAATCTTACGAACATGCACCGGATCACCTGCTTCATGGAGCACTTCGAGCGTGACATACTGCCGCTTGAGCCGGATTTCAAGCTCAATCTCGATGAGCTTTCTGAGGGGATCTTTAGGGGCTAATTCCTCACCGTCAATTAGAATTCTTCGCATAGTAGACTCAGGCAAGGCTATGAAACGGACCTACAAATACAGGCTCTATCCCAACAAGGCCCAGGATAAGGCCCTTGATTTCCTGCTCTGGCAGACTCGGAATGTCTACAATGCCGCCCTGGAGCAGAGAATCAAGACGTATCAAGAGACTGGCAAGGGTGTTAGTTTCCCCGCCCAATGTGCTCATTTTCGGATTGAGCGCAACGCCAATCCTGAAACATTGAGCAAGCTCAACAGTCACAGCATGCAACAGATGCTTCGCCGCCTGGACAAGAGTTTTGCGGCCTTCTTCCGTCGCCTGAAGGCCGGGGAGAAGCCCGGTTTCCCGCGCTTCAAGGGTCGCAACCGGTTTCACAGCCTGGAATACGTCTACGGAAACGGATGCAAGTTGAGGGCGGACGGCAAAGGCCGGGCACTGTTTTATGTGCAGAACGTGGGGGAGATCAAAGTCAAGTATCATCGTCCGATCCCCGACGTTGCCACGATCAAACACGTCATCCTCAAGCGGTCGCTGGATGAGTGGTACGTCTGCCTGTCGCTTGACATGCCCAACCCTGATCCGGTCATCCACGACGGCCCGGCGGTCGGTGTGGATGTGGGCCTCAAGAGCCTCCTGGCCCTGTCCGACGGCACGACGGTCGATAACCCGCGCTGGATGCGGGGCAACCTCCGTAAGCTCCGGGTTGCACAGCGCCAGTTGTCCAGGCGCAAGAAGGGCAGTAACCGGCGACGGAAGGCCGCTCGACAGGTTGCCCGCCTTCATGAGCGGATCACCAATCAGCGCCGGGACTTCTGGCACAAGACCACGAAGCACATGGCTGACACCTATAGCCTGATAGCGATTGAAGATTTGACCCTCAATTTCATGAGACAAAACCGTCACCTGTCCTTGAGTGCATCTGATGCAGGTTTGGGCATGTTCCGACAACTGCTTGAGTACAAAGCTGAAAATGCTGGTTCTCAAGTCGTGACCGTGAACCCGCGCAATACCTCGCAAATGTGCAGTGGATGCGGTGAGGTTGTGCCGAAGAAGCTGAGCGTAAGGACTCATGCCTGTCCTGTTTGTGGGCTGATTGAAGGTCGGGATGTCAACGCGGCCCGGAATATCCTTGCTTTAGCTTTGCCTCAACCTTGTTCTTCTTCTCCCTCTCAGTCTTTGCCAGGTGGCACAAAGCATCCACTAAGGAAAAAGCCAGGGGGCCGGAAGAAAACAGACAAGGGGCAAGGGGCTTGCAGGGGCAAACGGAGCGAGAAACGCGGGGGTATTTCACCCCCTTCAATATCCCAAGCTTAGCTTCATCCCCGCTCGGACGGAGCGGTCAGGGCGTAACGTAAGCGCAGTAAGGCTATGCGTGCTCTGAGAAGCCGTCGCCGGAAGGCGTTGGAGTCGTCACCACATGCCGATCTTGAACCTGGACCGTTAGCCTTACCCCCGCTCGGACGGAGCGGTCAGGCGCTAACGTGGATGCTGTAAGGTCTGCGTTGCCTGAGAAGCTGTCACCTTTAGGTGATGGAGTCGTCACCGGTCGTTGATCCATTTCTTCTGGTAATCTGTCAGTGGGACGATCGCTTTAGGCTTGCTGGCCAAGGCCGTACATCTCCTCCCGGATAATCCGCTTGGTCTCCGGGTCAAGCTGCTTGTTCGTGGCTTTCTGGACCTTCTGCTCGATCTTGGCCAAAGCCCTCTCCGTCCGGTCCTTCGCCTGCATCTTGAGGCGTTCGCGGGCCACCCGCGCCCGCTCTAAGTCCGCCAGCATCCCCCCGATCTTGATGGGGTCGGACTCCGCCATCATGTCCATCCCACCGTTCATCAGGGCCTGGATGGCACCGCTTACCATCAGCTCGTTGGCCACCTCGGCCGCTTCCGTGTTTGGGTTGTCGCGAGCCTCCTCAGCCAGGACCTTCACGTGCTCCCGGACCATCTTCATCCGCTCTGCCACCTCGGTGATGTTGGAGTGCCACCGCTGGATGGAGGAGTGCCCGACCGGATGTCCGAGGGTCTTGAGGTGGTCTTCGATCTCCTGGTAGGTCTTTCCCCCCTCGTTCAGGAGGCGGGAGATCTCCACCCGGATCGACTCGGGAAGCCCGGAAACCTTGTGGTGTCGGCGCTTTATGGTTCGGGTGGCCATGTCAATCGTGCAGGGTGATGCCGGGGTCGTCAGGGACAGACCCTTCGATGAGGTCCTGCGCCTTCACCGTGTTCCTGACCATGAAAATCGTCAGCCCCATCGACTTGCGGGCCGTGTCCTTCATCTCCACGTAGCCCTTTTCGGCGAGGTACTGGCATTGCAGCCGGATGTCCGGGATGCGCACATCATGCCCGGCAGAGGTCAGCATCTGGTCGAGCGTGAGCGCCCCCACCCACTGGCCCTTGGTGACCTCCAGGGCCTTCAAGATGTCCCCGCGCAAGATCTTCTTTTCGATGGCCCGAAGGTCCTCACTCATCTTGATTTCCTTCCCGAATGCTTAGCCCATCCACGCCGGTTTTGATGCCGTCCAGGTTGCGTTTCACCTCCGATACGTCTATCCAGTACTCGTCGCGCCCCACGTATTCCTTCGGGAGGTTCGCTCGCAAATCTGAAAAGCGATCATACATGTCATCGATGCGCTTTTCCATCCGGGCGGAGCGGGCCAGGATGATCCCCGACAGGGTGCTCAGGAGGACCGCCAGAAGCAGCCCTATGATCTGCTGCGCCTCCATCTATTTTTTCGCCTTCCCCAGGTACTTCGCGGCGGTGGCCAGGCCGGAGACCGCAATCTGCGCGATCTGGTCGTTGCGGCCATCCTTCTCCTTCGCCAGGTGAATCCCGGACAGGACGATCCGCGCCTCCGATTCCCCGATGGGGATGCCTGCGGCGCCGGCGGCCTCCACGAGCTTCTGGGGGGCGTTGCGCTTATTCACATCCTTGTTTTTGCGGTCTGCCGCCGCGTTGTAGACCCGCTCGGCCAGAGGACCCAGGACGATGACGGAGTTGGTGATGGCGCTAAAAACCTTGCCCCACATTTTAGGCTCCTTTCGGTGGCTCTTCACGAATTTCCTTCGCCCCCTGCTTCAGGCGCTGGGCCAGGGCGATAACGACCTTTGACCCTCCGGAGATAATCGCGGCGGTGATGTAGATGCCCACAGGCGAGACCGGGCGGTAGAGGAACAGACTCAGGGAATCCAGGCCGTAGACCTGGCAGACGAGGAGCGACAGCCCCACGGAGATCGGGACCTTGAGGCTGTAATTCCCCAGATAATCCTGGTAGTAGCGCCACTCGAACAGCACGGCCAGCGCCCGCTCCAGGATCAGCGCGATCACGAAGAGCAGGACCAGGCCGGAAATCGTCGTGCCCAGGAACAGGTCGATGGGTGGGACCTGGATAGGCTGATTGTGAGTGGCTGTGGTATCCATCAGACTGCTCCTTCCAGGACGACCCTGGGATATTCGCCGATGGGTCGGTAGGTTCCATGCCACCGGAACCACCGCGCTCCATAGGTGGGATGCGACTGGTCTCGCAGGTCCACATGAAAGCCTTTGTTGTTCCACTGAGGATAGAGGCCGATTCCGCCCAGGCCGAAGACCAGGAGCCTTTCGTAGACCCCGAAGAGGCCCTCGTCCGTGGTCGCGGCATCCGTGTCGAAATCCACGGCCAGCCCGAGCTGATCGGGCTTGGGGATGATCTTGCCGAGCCGGAAGGACAGATCGTGGTCGATACCCCATTTATGAAGGCTGAAATCCTTGTGGCTGCCCGCATCCGGCGGTACGGCATCTCCGTTGGGGTGTCGGGGCTGGCCCGCCCGGAGCGTGAACCACATCGGCGCATCCAGGGCGATCCGGATCTCTCCGAGGACCTCAACCAGGCGGGGATCTATTCGGTCGGGATGAAGGAACTCCTCCGGCTTGATCTTTCCGCTCTTGTCCGGCCAGTTCATCGGTCCCCCATGATCTGGAACTCCGCCCGGCGGTTCTGGGCCCAGGCCAGCTCGTCGTGGCCGGGGTTCAGGGGGCGCTCCTCGCCGCAGGTGACAGTCATCAGCCGGGCAGGATCGACGCCGGCGGCCACCAGGAAGGCTTTCGCGCTCTCTGCCCGCTTAACCCCCAGGGCCAGGTTATATTCGACGGTCCCCCGCTCGTCACAATGCCCCTCGATCAGGAGTCGCAGCGCGGGCCTTGCGGAGAGCTGTCCTGCGTGGCACAGGAGCACCGGTCCGTGGTCCTGGCGAAGGTTGTAACGGTCGAAGTCGAAATAGATGGCCTCGAAGTCGTAGGGGCCTGTTGCGTGGGGAGCGGGGGGCGCGGGAGTTGGGCGGATCGGCGCAGGGGCCGGGGTGGGCAATGTGGTCGGGATCGGCTGGGGAGTGGGCTTCCGGATGGCCTGGTGGGCCGAACAGCCCCATAGGGCGACGAGGATGATCCAGGGAAGGATTCGTTTCATCTGGCCCTCAACAAAAAAGCCCCCGCCGCAGCGGAGGCCGTAACCTCGCTTGCAACGGGGGCTCAAGTGCTTTGATACCCCTGAAACTGGATATTCCGCCCCTCGCCGGGTGGAGGGCGAGGGGTTATGGGAAAGGAGATGCCGAAGCATCTGTTAAAATATAAGCATAAACGGCTTTGGAATAAAGCGAAATTTAGCCCGGTCTTGAGATTTTCAAAGACTCGGTCTTCCGCAGGCGCACGAGTTCCCCGGCCTCGAAGATCGCCTCCAGGGTGACGTATCGCGCCTTGAGGCGGATGTCGTGGGCCAGGGTAATGAGGTCCCGCATGGGGTCGTTCGCCGGAAGGTCCCGGTCATCAATTTGAATACGGAGCATGCGCCCTCCCTATGATCTGCGCGCCATCTCCCAGTGATACATCTGGATAAGCCTTTTCAGATTTCGCTCAAAGATCCGACTACACCGCTTTGCAGTTGCCCCCGGCTTCGGCAGATGCTTCGGGCAGATGTAGCGCGAGAACTCGGAGGGCAAGCCGTGATCCAGGATGACCCGTTCCCATCCGGACTCCACGCCGGGATCGGATTCCTGGACGGCCCCGCAGAAGGCGCAGATCATCTCCTCGCCCTGAAAACTGATCGGAACATGTATATTCATCTGAGCTCCATCTCAAGCTGGCCGAGCAGGGCCTCCAGCTTGCTCGTGCGCTTGAAGACCGAGGCGTGCTTCAGGATCGACAGCGCCAGGCCCACCAGCCAGCGATAGCACTCATTCACCTCCTGCGCACCCCAGGGCCGATAGTAGCCGTAGGGCGGGCCGCAGGTGGACGCGATGGGCAGGCGGTGGAGTTCGATGAGGTGTTTGATCAGGTCGCGCACATAGCGGCTCCTGGCTGCCGGGGTGTTGTCCGCCCCGATCCCGGCGGCCTCGGCGATGTCGATGGCCCGCAGGGCGTTCTCCCGGCCCCATCGGTCCCGAATCTGCCGCCAGACACGGACCTCCTCGTCGGTCCACTCAGACTCCGGCCAGTGTTCCAGCAGGCTGTTGTTCGCGCTGGTCTCCGGCATTTTCTGCCTTTCCCTTCTTGCGCCGCAGGATCGCGCTCAGGCCCTCGATGATCGCCCGGCCGTGGCGGATCGTCTGCGGCCACGGATGGCGGCATTGACGCCGACTGAATTGCTGTTGCTTCTCCGGGTCGGTCCAGCCCAGGTCGTGAAAGAGGTGCTGGATCTTCGCCATCATGGCCTGGGAGATCGGGGCGTCCATGTCCGCCCGCCTGCGCCGCTCCTGGATATGGCGCGTCCTGCCGTTGGGCTGGTAGCGGTTATAGCCGCCGGTCGGCATCCATCCCAGGTCGTAGTATGCTTGCATGACGGCCTCCACACCTTTCTGATCCAGGTCCACCGAAGAGCGCACTCCGCCGCACGCCTGGAGGATGTCGCGGTAGGCGTCATCATCCAGGCCCAGGGCAGCCTTGCCCATGTGGAGGAGTTTCTTCTGGTAGTTCGTGGCCTTGGTGGTTTGGGCGATCATGTTTCGTCTCGTATTTTATCCGGGCCGGATCTGTCCCGGCCTGGCCTGAGTGATCCTATTGTTTTTTACGGAAGTGCCCGATCACGGAGCTTGGCGCTGTTTAACGGACCTCTCAGGCATCTCACGTTTCCCCCCGACCCAGCCCACCTTCTTGCAACTGGCCAGCACCACTCACGCCAGCCGGCCCGCCTCGGTCCAACGGGGTTTCCTCCGCGTCTACCCCGGCGATACCCATCGTTTTAACCCGCAGTTGCGGACAGATCGCCTGCGGGTGGCCTTCCTGTCGGGTAGCCCCTCATTTGTCGAATGTCGCCAATGTCCTGAAAGCCCTGAAAATCCTGGCCCTCCCAGGATTTTCACAACACCGCTTGCGACCTTCCAGGAGGACGCCGATGTGCTGCCGGGGGTGGATGTAGCAGGGGACCTTCCACCCGCCGCGCTCCTCCAGGCAGAAGGTGTGCGTGCGCACGACGCCGCCCTGACAGCGATGAATGTGGTCGATCTCCGCCTCGTTCATCTCCATACAAAATTGCCAGAGCGCGATGGGGACCCCTACCAGCTCTGCCTGCGCCAGCTTCGCGTAGTGGCCCCGCTCGATCAGGGTCTTCGGCGCGAACATCTGCCAGACGGTGTAGGCGCAGACGGGCCGGCCCTTCCGGTCCTCCTGGCCGGTCTTCACGCCGTAGAGATAGGCGACCCAGGCGCCCTCGCCGCGCGGGTCCTGTCCGAGGGTGTTTGCGGTAGGCGTCCAGAGCATGGAGTGTCCTTTGGAAAACGCAGAAGGTCCTGCATCCCGCCCACAATACGGTTATGACGAGCAGCTTCAAGGGATTGGGTTCCGGAGACTGAAGGTGGCGCCTCAATGCCTGGATTTTTCGTTTCCAGGGATGCGGGCTTGAAGGGTTTTCAAGGTCGTCCAGCATCTCCAGCGCCCACTCAATCGCAACAGCCGTTTTCTTCTTTGGCATCTCATTTCCCCAGGATTATCGCCGCATCCCGCAGGGCCACCCGGCGCGCGGAGTCGGGGATCGTCACGGCCAACCTCCTGGCCTTCTCCTCCAGCACCCGCAGTTCCTCAATGGGGTCGGCCTGGGGTGGCGGCAAGGAGATCGGCTGCCGGTGCATCAGGTAGATGGCTTCCATGGAGAGGATCGGGGGCTGGGATATTGGTTGCTCCCGGTGATCCAGGCGGTCTGCAAAATAGGGAATGCCCAGGCCGATGAGCCCGAAGAGCAACGCGAACCAGATGATTTTTTCCAGCTTGGCTTTCATTTTCCGCCCAGGATCAGGATGAGCAACGGCACCAGGATCAGGGGAACAACGAATAGGGCCAGCAGGGCCACCCTTATCAGTCTCCGGGTTCCCATAAGTCCTGCTTGAGGCCGTGTAGCCAGGCCCGCATACGCTGCGATAGCCGGGCTTGGGGCACATCTTTTATGGATGCCAGGAACCGGGCCGACCGATCCCAGTAATCACCGGGGTTCCGGTCATCGCCCCGCTCCAGGCAGCGCGAACGGCAGCGGGCTATGAGCTGCTCAATGCTTGGCATTTCAAAGGCTGAACGATCACTGTCCAGGCCCGTTTGATCAGAACAACCTCAATTGCCCGGACTTCTTCATGTCGCCGCAAAGGAACGTTCCATCCTGAAAGCTGACTGTCATGGTTTTCTGGTCTCTCGCCAGCCCAGCTCTATACCGGACCTGAGACCCCTTCCTGTTTGCCGTGGGGATCGGCTATCGCGCCACGGCTCGCGCCCGGCCCCGCTTCACCGGGATCGCGTTTTCCTTCGGCCCGGCCAGTGCAGCACCATCACCAGCGCCAGGGCGCAGGCCACCAGCATCACCAGTCCGCCGACCAGAAAACCGTTCATCCACGGGTCTGTGACCAGGTCCAGGCCGATCTTCACGAACAGGAAGGCCGTCCCGGCCATCACGATGTAGAAGAAACGCTTCATGATCGGGTCCAGCGGGGTGGGTTCGATGAAGTCCCCCAGACTAAACCTCCTCATAGTCGCCCCACTTCCCCCGCGCCAGATCCGTCGCGATCCCGAGACCCTGCCCACGTAAGACCTGAATTTCGGCAGACCTCGGACTCATTGCAGCAGCACAGGACCCGCTTGATGGGGGATTGCGACCGTCGATTCCCAGGAGCGTGCCCTGCCAGTGGTGGGGCCAGATGTGCCGGCACAGGTCCGCCCGGAGCGGATCGTGCCGGGCGCACTGGTCGCAGTCCTGGCCCAGCTCGTTGAGTTGCATCCCGGCCGGGACCGGGCAGGCCAGGACGATGTCGCGGACCAGCTCGTCCTCCGTGCAGTCCAGGCGCTCCACACGGGAGACCAGCCATTCCTCCTGGTCTATGGCCGCAGCGCCCACTACGGCCTTGAGCAGGGGTTTGGACATGGACCCCGGATCAGACGCCTCCACGCGCAGAACCTCGGCCTCGACGCTCGTCAGCCGGCTCTCGTCCAGGATCATCTCGATCTTCACCATAACCATCTCCTTTCAGAAGGCTTGCCCTGAGCCTGTCGAAGGGCTGTGGGCCGGGTCATCACAGGCGGCGACAAGCCGCACTGAATTCGCCTGGGGCGCTTTGCGTCGGGAGGGATTGACGAACGCCCGGCCCGCTCGCCGGCTCACGGCCCATTTCATTTTAAGCCCGCCCCCCGATGAATCCCGGCTCGCGCCGGGGCGCGGAAGAGGGCGGGGAAAAGGAGTCTCCGCGCCATCATTTTTAGGGGCGCGGACACGGCTACCCGGACCAGGCCAACCACTCCCCATGGAACTCGCCCGGCCCGCTTTTCCGACTGCGAAGTTGACGATCTCCCCTTGAAAGTTCGCCGACCGTTGCAGCAGCCGGATCCCCACCGTGGCCGCTCTCCCATCAGTTCTTTGCCCTGAACATCAACAGGTTTCCGGCCTCCCGGATCATCTCCCTGGAGACCCGCTGGTGGGTCGTGTTCATGGTCCGCTTGAGGTGGCAGAGCACCTGGACCAGGTCCCGCAATCGCCCGCCCATCTGGTCGTTCGCGATGACAACGAACATCTCCATCTCCATGTCAGAGGCATCCGGCAGAACACTCTTGACGATCCTGGTGACATCCGCCCGTTCCACCTCTCCACTCAGGACCGTACACTTGGAGACGCGGGAGAACAGATGGGAATAGAGGCCCCGTTCCCGACCGATCATCGTGTCATACAACCTCTGCATGCCGCAGAGGACAAGGCCCATCCTGGCCCGATCCTGGATGCAGCGCAGGGTCTCCAGGGCCGGGTACTTGAGGAATTCCGCGTTGTCCACGATGATCAACCGGCCCGTGCCGGTCAGAGACTCCATCACCCGATCGGCGATCTGCCACGTGGACCCCTTCGACGGCGCCCCCATTCCGGCGCAGATGCCAGACAGGATGGCCCTGGCGTCCCAGTTCGGGTTGGCTGTGAGCAGGATGGCATCCCCCACCTGTCTCACGTAGCGGTCAATGGTGGCGGACTTGCCCACGCCGGGAGGTCCCACGACCACGCAGATGACCCGCTCCACGTGGGCCAGGCGCAGGACGGTCGTGATCTCTTCCGAGATCGCGGTCGGCGCAAACGGGGGCGGCCTGGGGGCCATAAACCGCTCGGCCTCCCTGTCCGCCCAGGTCTTGAGCTTCTTCTGGACGGCGTCGATGTCGCCCTTATAGACGACATTCTCAGGCGTGGACTTGAGGTACTGAGAGATGGTCGCGGTGGACAGACCCGCCCCCCGAGAGACAGCGGTTTGGGAGTAGGTTCCCAGCTCCATTGTCCGCTTCACTGCCTGCTGTACCACGGGATCAAGACTCATCGTGATCTCCTTTCTCCTTGAGAAGTGCTTCCGCCTGGTCGAGGAGCTCCAGGGTGGTGCGTCCTCCCCGGCTCGAAAAACTGATTTTGGAGGGCTGCTTGTTGCCTTGCATGCTCTCCGCCATGTGGTCCATCTGGCCGATCATACGCATCGGCTCGCCCCCCGCCACGGCCCGCAGGGGCATCTCCTCGGCCTCCGGCTGCCGCTTCACGGTCTTGACCGCCTCGATGATGCCGCTGGCGATGCGGGCCTCTTCCACGTAGCCCTTCACGGCCTTCCGAGCGGCCTTCCGGCGCGAGGCGGCGGCCTGGTATTCGGCCTCGGTGGTCTCCCCCATTTGCGACAGTGGGATGTTGTTGGCCGCGCAGATGTAGTCGCCCCCCAGGGTGAAGCAGTAGACCTTCGACACGTCGGCCGGGTCCCACCTAACCTGGATCTTCTGGTTCACGTGCAGGCCCAGGGCGTCGTTCCAGAAGGAGAGATTCTGGCCCAGGGGCCGGACGCCGTCCCGGTGAACCGTGAGGGGCTTCGACTTCATCAGCAGGAGCCAGAACGCCTTCCGGTCGATCTCCACAGGTTGGATTCCTGCGGCCGCGCGGGCCTCGGCAGGCGTGCATCCGATGCCGGAGTGCTCGTGGTGGTGGTGGTCGCTCAGCCAGGCCGGGAACTGCGAGATGAGCTCCGGCAGGGTGAGGAGTTCCTGCCGGAGGATCTCGCCGCCTAACTTCTCCGGGCGGCGCTGCTCGGAGTTGCCGGTCCAGCCGGGGAGCCGGCGCTCCTCGCGGAAGGGGATCCACCGGAAGTTTGGTTCGATGGGCTTGGACTGTGGGCTGTAGGGCAGGGCGTGTACGGGCGTGATGCCTAAGTGGTGGAGCACGCCCTTGACCTCCTCGCTGGCCTCGACCCGGCCCAGGTCCTGCCACTTCCAGGTCTTGCCGTGCAGGTAGGCGGACCGGTAATCCTTCCCGTCATCCATGTAGAGGTTGCGGGGCAGGAAGCCCCGGACGTGGTCCTCAGTGGTCTCCTGTGCGATGGCGTTCTTGAGGGCCAGGGAGATGGAGGTGGAGTTGGGGATCTGGCCGATAGACCAGCCGACGAAATACCGGGAGCGCAGGTCCATGATGGCCGTCAGCCAGGGGCGAAACATCCGCTCGTGGCGCTCGTCCTCGTAAACCAGGAGGTCGAATTGCCGGTGGTCGATGCACCACCAGGCGTCCACCGGCAGGGAGTTCAGGTCGCGCCGGGTGACGGGGCCGAACTTGCGCTTGTAGGCGTCCGCGCCCTCGCGGGAAAGGCAGAGCACGGACGGAGGGATGGACTGGATGGTGCGTCGGACTGTGGAGACCGAAGGGCAGTACTGGCCGGTGGCCTGACAGAAGTTGGACAGCTCTTCGTAGATGTGCTGCGCGAAGGGCTGTTCTTCCCGGCAGTAGCGCGACACGACCAGGCACTTCATCTGCCCGGTCAGCGCCAGGCTGCGGTTTCGGTTCTTGTGCGCGCGGGGGAGGAGGAAGTTGAGCCTCTCGCGCTCCGGCGCGGCTTTATAGGCGCGGAGATAGGAGTAAAGCGTGCTCCGGCTGACGCCCCGCTCCGCGCAGAAGAGAGAGACCGCCTCCGTGGCGGGCGTTCCGGGGGGCAGGCCGGCCCGGAACGCCCGCCACCACTGGAGGATCTCCGCCCGCCGGACGGCCTCGGCGAGCTTCCAACTGGGAACCTCCGCGATAGAGACGGCAGGAGGGGCGGGGTCGGGAGGCGCAGGAGGGGCGGGCGCCGGGCGCGAGGCCCACCAGGATGCCTGCGCGTGCGCCGGGAGGCTGGAGAGGGCGATCTGGAGGACCTTGCCGCCAAGACCACCACCACGCTGGCCATCCGCAAGGCGCGTGACATAGCGACCCCTTCGCGCACTTTTTTGAACTGCCCATTTGCTGATCCCAAGCAGGGCCGCACACTCGAAGACGGAGAGCCAGACCTCCACAGCGGGAGGGCTATGTGGGGCTATGGCGCTCACGAGACGACGGTTCGAGTCTCGTGGTGGGCGATGAGGATTTTTCCCTGGCGGGCCTTCTGGACTGCGGCTAAGCCCTCGCTGACCTGGCGGGCCAGCTCGGCGTAGGCCGCTTCGATGTCGTCCAGCTCCTGCTGGTCGAGGGTCCCATCGGCGAGCGCCCGCAGGTAGGTCTCGGAGACGTGGCCCACGGCCTTCGACGCCTCCATGATCTCGACCTGGAGGACGGAGGGATCGCCGGAGACCATGTGCGCGGCGAAGAGCTCGGAGGGGAGGCCGGCGTTGGCCAGCTTCGTGGCCTGGCCGGGGTCCACCTCGTAGATGCAGCGGATCAGGGCTGACCAGTCGTCCACGTCGGGCTGATGAACGCCGGTGCGAAACTTCTTGAGCTGGTTGAGGCGGATGCCGGTCTCGGATGAGACCTGCGACTCCGGCTTGCGGTGCCGGATCGTGTGTAACGCCGTCGTGATGGCGACATGGAGGTCCATCGGGAGATCCTTTCGGGGGTTGACTTTGGCCCCCGGCGAACGTATATTAATCGCATCCTGCTAAGGTTGCGATCTCAGCGTTCGCCGGGGAATTTTTGTGCCTCATAGAACTTCTTGAAGCGCCGTATCTCGGCATCGCTGGCTGATATATACCATTGCGATGCGAGCAGGGTTGGCTCTGTTCGAGCCAGGTCATCCAGAACGGCCAGGGCATCATCTCCGGCGCCCCCTATCGGGTCGATGCCCATGCGTCGCATTTGGGCGCGAGCTGCGCCCAGCGCGATATTTCGGAGCTCTGTTTTATTCATGGCTATTCCGCACATAGGTCCGGATTTCGGCGGGCGTGTAGATGCGGACCTGATACTCCCGCATCAGTCGAATCTGCGCGAGCCGGTCGCCGCTCCTGGCCTGTTCCATCAGGCGATTGCGGCGCTCGCGCTTATCGGAGAGGGGGCTTGCTCGATCCACCATCGTGCGCGTGACGATGGCCTTGCCCCGGCGGGAGCCGGACTCCGAGTAAGAATACATCTTGCAGCCCAGGCCCTTTCGGACCGCAGAGACCATCCACTCCCCCACGCTCAAGTGGTGGGCCAGGGACCTGGTGGCTGAGATGCCCTGGCCCTGCGTCCGCTCGTAGTAGTCCTCGAAGAACGCCTTCGGGGGGAGCCCGCCGGGGTTGAGGTCGCGATCCGTGCGGATGCGCGCCAAGATGCGATCCCGAATCGGGCTTTTTCGGACCCTTTTAAGCCTTTTATCGGGCATCTCTATGCCCTATATTGGCTGCGCGGGCCTTGGAAGATTGAGACGGCTCGTCCGTCCAGAGGTCCTCGTAGGGAACCCCCAGGGCGTCGGCGATCAGTAATCGAGTATGCCGTCCGCGCCTATTGCGTCGTCCGCGCTGGTAGCAGTTTACCAGCTCGCTCAGGTAGCTTTCGTGTCGCCCGATTTTTTGGGCGAGCGCCCTCAGAGTTAAACCTTTTTTAATCAGGGCTATCTTAATTGCCTGCGTGGGGGTCATTGCGTGCCTTCTGTGTGCAATTTTTAGACAAGATGTCCCGTCCCTTCAAATATAGTTCTATTTCAGACATTAATCAAGAAAAAAATGTCTGAAAACGAATTTATGGCAAAAAATGTCTAAAGTAGATATTGAAATCGCCGAAAGGATCAAGCAGGTTCGCCTAAAGCTTGACCTCTTGCAGGTGGAATTCGGCAGGGCAATAGGCATCAGTCGATCCCATGTTTCGGGCATTGAAAAAGGCAAAATGCCCGCTACGGAAAGGGTTTTAGATGCTATTTGTTTCAAGTTTGGCATCAATCGGAAGTGGCTCTATGAAGGCGCTGGGGAGATGGAGGGTGGGCCTGGAGAAGTTCAGATCATGCGGGATCTTGAACGGTGGGCCGAGGAGAAGGGTGGAGACTTTTCCTGGACTGTAACCTGGCTTAAAACAAATTCGGGGATGTTTCGTCATATGCTGTCCGAGCTTGGAGCTGACGCAGAAGCGCTTTGTGAACTCAAAAGGGATGATCCACAACTGGTCGCTTATTTGAGACTGAAGGCTGACGATATTGAGCGGGAACAGAAGGAGGGTGGGATAGTAACCAAGGAGTATGCTGGGCAGGAGCCTGTTACCCCGAAGTTGCATGAAGACCCAGAATTGGCCGAAACCCTTCGGGACATTCAAGTTATTGCGGCATTAGGAAGGTTGAAGGATGTGCGGGGTTACGTTCGGTCTGCGGTGGATTTGGCGGTGAAGACCAGCAGGCAAGCATCCAGCTCTGCGGGCTGAGGGAGCTGCGCCACCCAGAACATCAGGGTTCTGAGCAAGACTCCGCGCTCAGAATCATCGGTGGCATAGCGAGAGAGGATCGTCTCGCGCTGAGGCTCGCTTACATCTGCAATGGCCATTCCTAATCTATATAATAGATCCTCGATCTCCGACTGATCCATGTGGCCCCCTCACAATACAAGTCCCATCTTCTCATCATATTCCCACTCAGCCACGGCAGCATATACAGCTTAATGGGCGGCGGCGCTGTGTTTCTCGTCACATTAATACCCATCTACCCATCTATAGGGGGTGAGCCATGAATCTAAAGTACTTTCTTGTGATCGTTTCCGTGGCGGTTTTAGGGGGCGCAGTTGGAGGAGGGATTGTAAGTTGGTTTTTGACTGAGAGGTGGGTTAGTTTTTTTATTGGGGGAAGAATCACTCCTGGATCATCATATAAGTCCAATGTTGAAAACAAACAACCAGACATTCCACCAACAAGGAGTATGCCGGAATGGGAAATTATTTCGATCAAAAGCCGAATCACTGAAACCAATGATGTCTGGTGGAAGCACGCCTGGCGGCTTAGCCTGAAGAACAAATCTTCAGAAATGCTTTTCTTTGATGCCACTATTGAATTTCAGGATAAAGATGGATTTATTATTGATGTTGATAGGGTGTTTGATTTGGTGTTACCGCCTCACACTGAAAAAGTTTTTACAGGATCGGCTATGGTTGACTTACCTGGTGCCAGAAGGGTAGAAAATACCCAAGCGAAGGTTCGCCAAAAAAATTGAATATTAGGGTATTAGGGAATACCCGCAAGACAGCATAATCCACAGAAAAGCTACTTCAAAGTCTGAAAGATTGGATGGCCAATAGCACCCATAAATCGGCCTGACCCATTATTTGTCTGAATTATCCCATGTCCGCCACCTCAAGGGCGGTGGCGGACGGCACGGTTTTTGTTTAAAAAATCAATTCATTGTCTTCCAGCTACTTATCACATGTCCGCCACCCCTTAACTCCACCACCCCCCATGTCCGCCACCTCAAGGGCGGTGGCGGACGGCACGATTTTTGTGGTATCCTTTTTTACCCTCGCCATGTCGCGTCCTGGAACCTGCCTTTAAAAGCCGTTTTTTCGCGTCCTATAAGGGTTTTTAACCCAACCTTCATCCGTTTTTAAACGTCTTTTAAAGCCCTCCGGGATTGTTGGACAAATTCCGAGTCTGCTTGACCGTTTTTGGGTTTTGTCCGGTTCTGCTTGAAAGGGTGGCGGACAAGCGGCGGCGGCGGCGAACGGGTATGGTAGTAGTACTGGGTCCCCCTATCTCCCTATACAATATATATATACCCCGCTCCATCCCAGGATATCCCGGTTGCTCCCGGCCTATCCCACCTCCCCCCCGGTTTGTCCGAGTCTGGTTGAGAGTTAATATCAGGACAGGCAGGGAGAGGGGGAGCAGCTTTGTCAAATCGACAAGGGGCGCGACACAGAAGGGCTAACCACCGGGGTTCAGATGAAGCATTAGGTAGCAGTGGAAACCTCTGGACGATCCGACTGCTGGAGCAATGCCCTTGTGTCGCGCCCAGCCTCCCCGGCGCCTGAGGGGCGTGCTTCTTTTGTCCAACTTTTCTTGCACGAGCAAGAAAAGTTGGAAAACCGGGGGCTGCCGAAACGGTGGGGCGGTGGAATACTCTCAAAGGAGAAAGGTCATGCTCACCGAACGCTACCCCCTCGAAACCCTCAAAAACTCCCTCCTCCCCCGCAACCGCTGGCGCCCCTACCCCACCGCCTCGGATCGCGCCCCCTATGAGGCCCTTCCTGCCTCGATCCGCCAGGCCTACCTCACCCGCGGCGAGGAGGCCCTGCGCTTCCCCTGGCCCACCCTCCCGGCGGCACTCTTCCTCGACTATGCCCGCACCGGCAACCGGACCCGCTTTCAGGACGCCCGGAACGCCCGCCGCGACGCCCTCCGCGACCTGGTCATTGCGGAATGCGTAGAGGGGAAGGGCCGCTTCCTCGACCAGATCGCCAACGGCCTCTGGGCCACCTGCGAGGAGACCTACTGGGGCGTCCCGGCCCACCTCCGCCTCCAGAGGGCCGGCCCCGGCCTCCCGGACGTCTCGGAGCCCACCGTGGACCTGTTCGCCGCCGAGACCTCGGCCCTGCTCGCCTGGGCCTGTTACCTCCTCGCCCCTCAGCTCGACGCCGTCTCCCCCCTCATTCGTCCCCGCCTCCACCGGGAGATCGACCGCCGCATCCTCACCCCCCTGCTGGAGCGCGACGACTTTTCGTGGATGGGGTTCCTCAAAGGGACGCGCCGGGTCAACAACTGGAACCCCTGGATCAACTCCAACTGGCTCATCTCCTTCCTGGTCACGGAGCCGGACGAGGAGCGCCGGCTGGCCGGCGTCGCCAAAAGCCTCCGCTGCCTGGACAACTTCCTCGACCCCTACCCTCGCGACGGCGGCTGCGACGAAGGCCCCGGCTACTGGGGCCGCGCGGCGGCCTCCCTGTTCGAGTGCCTGGAGCTGCTGGAGAGCGCCACCGATGGGGCCGTCCGCCTCTACGACGACCCGCTCGTCCGGAATATGGGAAGCTTCATCTACCGCGTCCACATCCACGACGACTACTTCGTCAACTTCGCCGACGCCTCCCCCGTCGTCACCCCCTCCCCCTCCCTCGTCTTCCGCTACGGCAGGCGGGCGGGCGACGACCGCCTGAGCGCCTTCGGGGCCTGGGCCGCAGCGCATCAGGGCGTCGCGCAGCGGGGGTTCTCCGACAGCCTGTCCCGGCAGCTCGCCGGCCTCTTCAGCCTCCCGCAACTCCTGTCCGCACAGGGCCGCCAGCCCCTCCCGAGGGACGCCTATTTCCCGGAGATCCAGGTGATGACCGCCCGCTCAAAGGAGGGGTCGCCCGAGGGCCTCTTTATCGCGGCCAAGGGCGGGCACAACAACGAGAGCCACAACCACAACGACGTCGGCAACTTCGTCGTCTACGCCCACGGAAGGCCCCTCCTCATCGACACCGGCGTGGAGCCTTACACCGCACAGAACTCCGGCCCCCGGCGCTACGAGATCTGGACCATGCAGTCCGCGTACCACAACCTCCCCACCGTCAACGGCGTGATGCAACAGGCCGGCGCGGAGCGCGCCGCCAGAGAGGTCGCCTGCGCCGCGGACGACGCCTCCGTCCGCTTCAGCCTGGACCTCGCGGACGCCTACCCCCCGGAGGCGCATCTCGCGTCCTGGGTGCGGACCCTCACCCTCCATCGAGGTCAGGACCTCCTTGTCACAGATGCCTACCGCCTCTCACAGCCCGCAAAGGAGATCGCGCTCAGCCTGATGACCCCCTGCGAGGTCGTCCAGGAGGGCCCCGGCGCGCTCCTCCTGAAGGAGACCCCGCTTGTGGACGGCCGCGTCTCCGGCGCTGCCCGCATCCACTACGACGCGACCAGGCTGAAGGTCTCCACCGAGACCATCTCCCTCGAAGCCGGAGAGAGGCTCAAGAACATCTGGGGCAAGCGCCTCCTCCGCATCACCCTCCGCGCTGAAAACCCGCCCCTCCAGGACACCTGGACCCTGCGGGTCGCGCCGGCTTGATCGTTTGGGGGCGAATCTGTATATTGGTAGTGTCCCTGTAATGGGTGGAAGCTGTTTTGAAGGCTTGGAGATGCCCTATTTTGTAGGGTTTCAGAGCGCCCAAATCCTGTACCACCCTTTACAGGGACACCACCAACTTTTAGACAGGGGTCAATGGACTGAACTGACCACACTCCTGCGTGAAGCATGTGCCGAACCCGGCGTGATGCCAAAATCAGTGGCCGACGCGATAGCGGAGATGAGCCGCCGCATCCAGGAGATCGAGACCAAGCGGGTGCTCAAGAGTCGATCTGAGCGTTCTCACCTTGATCCGGAGAGTCAGCCCATCCAGGATGCCATTGACGCCGTGCTGTTCCGATGTTATGGGCTGTCTGAAGAGGATGGCCGGTATATCGAGAAGCGGTTGGGGGAGATGTTGTAGAAACCGCGTCATTAGTACTGGTCAGGGGAGAATCGTATGTTTGCCCCGATGTGGGCGATCACCCTTCGACGCTGCTCAGGGCAGGCAAGGATCGCCCCTATGATAACATCAAAACCATGAAACGCGACATTCACCACCGGCGTTCGATCCGCCTGCGGGGATACGATTATTCCCAGGCCGGCGCGTATTTTGTCACGGTCTGCGTGCAGGGGCGTCACTGCCTGTTCGGCGGCGTGGTGAACGGTGAAATGCGGTTGAACGATGCGGGCCGGATGGCGCAGACGGCCTGGGAGGGGTTGCCGGATCGTTTTCCATTCGTTGAATTGGATGCGTTTGTCGTGATGCCGAACCATGTTCATGGGATTATCGTATTGTTGGCGGACGCATCCCGTGGTAGGGGCGAATCTTGTATTCGCCCCGGTGTGAACGATGAAAATGCGAATGACCACAAGGGCGATCACAAGGATCGCCCCTACGGGACGTTGGCAGGTACCATTGGTCGTGTGATACAGGCATTCAAATCCATCGTCACCCACGAATATGTGATGGGCGTCCGGCAACACGTATGGCCCCCGTTTGTGGGTCGATTGTGGCAACGCAACTATTACGAACACATCATCCGCGATGCAGAATCCCTGAACCGCATCCGGGAATATATCCTCACCAATCCCCTGCGCTGGGCGCTCGACCGGGAGAATCCCCGGCGCACAGGCGAAGATGAATTTAATCTTTATGAGATGTCATGACCTCCAAAGACGACATCGCCCGCTGGTCCACGCTGAGAGAAGGTCCGTTCTTCGACCGCAAGTCGGCGTTCGACCGCTCCGGCCCCCGGCGCAAGCAGCGCAGACTGAAAGGACACCATGCCCACTCTGTATCTGGAAACGACCATCCCCAGCTATCTGGTCGCACGTCCCAGCCGAGACGTGATCGTCCTGGGCCATCAGGAGGTGACACGCGACTGGTGGGCCACCGCGCGGTCGGAGTATGACTTGTATGTCTCGCAGTTGGTGCTGGACGAGATCAGCGCGGGAGATCCAGGGATGGCCGCTGCCCGGCAGTCTCTCGTGCAGAACCTCCCGCTCCTGAACCTGACGGATGCAGTTGAAGCCCTGGCGTTGGAGTATGCCCAGGAACTCCCTATTCCGCAAAAAGCCCTGACCGACGCCTATCATCTGGCGTTTGCCGTGGCCTACGAGATAGACTATCTTTTGACCTGGAACTGTGCCCATCTGGCAAACGGAACCATCCGGCTGAAGCTGCAAAGGTTGAACACCCTGCGGGGTCGCCATCTGCCGGTGATTGTGACGCCGGAGGAGTTGATGCCGGAGTCTGATACCTGAGGAGGTAAAACAATGTGGGAAGACCCTGTTGTAAAAGAAGTCCGGGCCGCTGGCGCGAAGCTGTTGGAGGCATGCGGGGGCGACCTGCGGAAACTGGCGAAACAGCTCCGGGCGAACCAGGCGAAGCATCCCGGAAGGATTGTCGATAAGACCCAGATGCTGCAAACGGCAGAAAAGAAAAACCCGTGAGCAGGTTCAGCATCGCCCAAAGTCGCCCTTTATGAGACATCTCTCTAAGGCATCAGAGACGTGAAAATCCCCTACGTCATCGACAACCAGACCCACCGGCTGGCCGACATCCTGAACGCCCTGCTGGCCGAGCACCGGGAGCACTCGCTCGACGTGGCCACGGCCTACTTCACGGTCGGGGGGTTCGGTCTGGTCCGGGAGGGCCTCTCCGGCCTGGGGACCCTCCGCCTCCTGCTCGGCGCGGAGCCGGCCACCGGCGAGCAGATCGGGTTGCGCCCCGACGCTGGGAACGTCAGAGGGCTGATCCGAAAGGACCTGGAGGCCCTGCCCTTCGACGAGAGGACCCTCCGGCTGGTGGAGGACCTGATCGCCTACCTCCGGCGCGACTCGGTCCTCGTGCGCCTGCACGACAGAGGGTTCCTGCATGCCAAGTGCTGGCTGTTCTACTCCGACCGGCCCGGCCAGCAACTCCTGTTCGACCGCTTCCGGCCCATCGTGGCCATCGTGGGCTCCTCCAACTTCACGGCCCCCGGCCTGACCTCCAACCGCGAACTCAACCTGGCCCACAAGGTGCTCCTGGACCCCACGGAGGTGGACGATCCCGAAGCGGTATACGCCGTCTCCTGGCTGACCGATGTCCGGCCCAGCGAGCGCATCACCCCGGAGAACCGCCAGCTCCTCAAGAGCGAGGTCGGGGCGCGGGCGATCATCGACCTCGAAGCCTGGTACGAGCGACAGTGGGCCGACGGCCGGGACTTCAAGGAGGAGCTGATCGAACTTGCTGGACGCCTCCAAGTTCGGGCAGAAGGAGTACACCCCCTACCAGGTCTACATGAAGGCCCTGTATGAGTACTTCAAAGACGACCTGGCCGGGGAAGCCCCCGGATCGACGCGCTCGGCGGTGGAACTGGCTGAGTTTCAGGAGGACGCCGTCAAGAAAGCCCGCAAAATCCTGGCCCGCTACGACGACGTGATGATCGCGGACTCGGTGGGCCTCGGCAAGACCTGGATCGGGAAGAAACTCCTGGAGGACTTCGCCTATCACCTCCGGCAGAAGGCCCTGGTCGTCTGTCCCGCCAGCCTCCGGGAGATGTGGGAGCGGGAATTGGCAACCGCGACCATCTCCGCGACCGTGCTCTCCCAGGAGGAACTGGGTCGGGAGGAGTTCGACCCCGCGCCCTGGGGGGATGCGGACGTGGTCCTGATCGACGAGTCCCACAACTTCCGCAACCGGAACGCCCAGCGATACGGAAACCTGGAGCGCCTGCTGGGCGCGAATGGAGGCAGGGGGCGGGATGGCCTGCGCAAAAAGGTCCTCCTCCTGACTGCCACGCCCATCAACAATGACCTGTTCGACCTCTACAACCAGTTCTGCCTGATCACGCGCGGAGACCGGAGCTACTTCTCGGCCTGCGGCATCGGCGACCTTAACCGGTACTTCCTGAAGGCCCGCCGGGACTCCCGCACCAACAGCGCCGCCTTCGCCCTGTTCAACCTGCTGGAAGAGGTCGTCATCCGGCGTACCCGGCCCTTCATCCGCAAAGCCTACCCCGAAGCCACGATTGGAGGCAAACGCATCCATTTCCCCCAGCGGAGACTCAAAACCGTCCGCTACGACCTGGAGGCCACCTATGCGGGCATCTACGACGGGGTCGTCTCCGGTATCGAGAGCCTGAATCTCGCCCCCTACAACCTCGAATCCTACAAGAAGGCCGGTGTGGATGTGGACGAGTTCGAGGCGGGCCGGGAGCAGGCCCTCGTGGGCATCTTCAAGAGTCGCTACCTGAAGCGGTTCGAGTCCAGCATCGAGGCATTCCGGGTCAGCATCCGGCGCGCCCTGGCCTTCCTCAAGACCTTCGAGTCCTACATCCTGGACGGGCGGCTCCTCAAGAGCAGTGACTTTCACAAGGCCCTGGGCTACGTCACCCTCGAGGACGAGGAGGATGACGCCACCCCGATCAGCCTGGCGGACGAGATGGACGCCAGCGAAGAGGCCAGGGGCATCCTGGACGGGATGGAGGCCATGGATCCCTCTCGTTATGACCTCCGCAAGTTTCACCAGGCCGTCCAGCACGACGTGGAGGCCCTCACCGCGATCTGGGACCGGGTGAAGGACATCCGCGCCGAGGAAGACGCCAAGCTTGCCCGGCTCAAAAATCTGCTCTCCACCGACCTGCGAGGGAAGAAGGTCCTGATCTTCACTTACTACAAGGATACGGCCCGCTACCTCTACCGCCACCTGGGACACCCCGACAACCCGGAGGCCATGAAGTTCAGTCAGCAACTCGGAGACGTGGCCGTGCGCCGGATGGACAGCGGGGCGGACCCGAAGGAACGCCAGCGCATCATCCAGGGATTCGCGCCAAAGGCCAATGGGAAACCGGACTGGATCGGGACCGACCGGGAGATCGACATCCTTGTCTCCACGGACGTCCTGTCCGAAGGGCAGAACCTCCAGGACTGCGGCCACCTTGTGAACTATGACCTCCACTGGAACCCGACCCGGATGGTCCAGAGGGCCGGCCGCATCGACCGGATCGGCACGGACTTCGATACCCTCTATCTCTACAACATGTTCCCCGACGAGGGCCTCGAACGCCTCCTCGGCCTGGTCGAGAGCCTCAGCCGGAAGATCGCGGACATCGACCGCGCGGGCTTCCTGGACGCCAGCGTCCTGGGTGAGACCGTCCACCCGCAGAACTTCAACACCCTCCGACGCATCCGGGACGAGGACGGCTCCGTCATCGAGGAGGAGGAGCAGTTCACCGAACTGGCCAGCAACGAGTTCCTGGTTCAGCAACTCCGTGCCCTGCTGGGTGCCGGAGGACAGGAGATGCTCGAATCGCTGCCAGATGGTATCCACTCCGGCCTGGCCAGGGCTGG